>Ga0180431_10001193_pt1 | contig 36551 bp, 26 predicted proteins | sample SS_ome_11_FD_132459 | JGI IMG/M metagenome (GOLD analysis project Ga0180431, IMG submission 132459) | Hypersaline lake sediment archaeal communities from the Salton Sea, California, USA - SS_1_MS_1 metaG | ecosystem: Environmental > Aquatic > Non-marine Saline and Alkaline > Hypersaline >... | reverse complement strand
GGCCAGTCTGGCGGTGTCGCTGAGCTTTGGGCTTCTCATCCTGTTCGTCTTCCAGCAGAACCCCTTCGGCACGACCGTGTCCGATGCCGGCAAGGTGCAGATCGGCGTCGGAGCGTTCGCCTTTGCGCTGTCCGCCGGGTTGGCGGTGCGCTGGATCCTCTCCCGGCGCAGCGTCGTGAACTCAGCTGGCCCGGGCGAGCCGGCGCCGGCGGCTGGGCCCTCTGAGGCGCCCACCGGCAGCCCGAGGCTGGCGCGCCGAGCGGGTGACCTCAGCGAGTCGATGAAGGCGCTGCTCCGCAAGGGGCAGGCGCCGTGGGTCGCCGGCCTGGTCGGCGGCACCCTGAGCCTGCCCTCGGTTGACTTTCTGGCCCTGCTCATCATCATCGCCACCTCCAAAGCCACCCCGGGCGAGCAGGTTTCAGCCCTGGTCACGTTTCTGATCATCGGCAGTTCGGTGGTGATGGCTCCACTGATCGGCTATCTGATCGCTCCGGAGCGGACAATGGAGATACTCAGCAGATTCGGGGCCTGGAGCCGATCACGCAGTCTCATCGAGTACGCGGCGCTGCTGGCTCTGATCGGCGTCCTGCTGATCGCGGTGGGCTGGAGCCGGCTCTGACGGGGTCAGACGATGACGCCGTGGAGCCCGAAATCGTCGAGGGCCCGTAACGCCAGCTCGCGCAGTCGCTCCCTGGAGTTCTCCGCGTCCAGCTGATAGGCCTCGACCGAAATCGACACCTTGCCGTTGATCCGGCCGGAGACCACCACGAGCTGACCGTGCGACCGTCGAAGCTCACCCTCGGTGACATCGGTGTCCAGTGCGCGGATCAGCACGTACTCGGCCGCTGTGCCGTCCACCCGGGCGATCTCCGCAGGTAGGTCGCCGAGATTCGAGCAGGAGATCGGCAGCCCCTCGGAGTAATCGAACATCAGCTCGACGATGCTCTTGACCGCGGTCTTCGGCATCCACGGGACCAGCGCCATCAGTTCCATGGCGGGGTCGGTTTCGGCCTTGGCCTTCTCGCGAGCCTGCCGGACGGCGGTGCGCGCCTCGGTGAGATCGGCGGTCAGACCGGCCGGGTGGACCGAGGCGTTGGCGAAGGCCATGGCCAGAGCCCGGTCGTCGTCAAGGCTTTCCCGCAGGTTGATCGCGATCACCAGAGTGACCGTTCCGTCCGAGGCCCGCTGCCGGCCCAGGTACTCCCCCATCTTGGCCGCGTACGCCGCCAGCAGCGAGTAGCTGTTGCCGCCCAGGGACTCTGCCTTGGCATCCCACTCGGGGATGTCCACATAGATCGCCACCGAGGGCACCACGACGTGGGCGCCGTGAACGACGGCGGTGCGGGCCGCCCGCGCGCGAGCGAAGTGCTGGCGCTTCTCCCGGGCCAGCCGGAACGCCTTGGCGGCGGTGCGCGCGGTAAGGGGGAGGTCCCGGACCGCCCGCCGCAGGTCGGCAAGGATCGCCTGGCGGCGGGTTCGGGTTCCGGCGGGGTCGTAGCCCATGTCGCGGACATTGCCGGTGATCGCCTCGAACACGGCCATCAGGGCCCCGACGCCGTCCCCGATCACATGCGAGGCCACGATGCTGACCGCGGTGGCGCCGTCGTCGAGTGGCTGCACCGCCAAGTGCCAGCCAGGTCCGTTTTCCGGATCGATCGGAAGTTCTCCCAGCGAGTCCGCCCAGCTCAGCAGTTCGCTTCGCGGCCAGGGTTTCTCAGCGAACCGGATCGGCGGTGCCGCGCCCGCGGGACGCACCCAGCGCGGCCGGCCGAACGGCAGCGGCGAGCGCTCGATGAGCCGACCGCCCAGTGATGCGTAGAGATTGTCGTGGAAACGCTCGAGTCCGCCGGCGTCCAGCGGATGCTCGTAGACCCAGACACATTGGATGAGCTGGCCGCGGCCGGTCGCGCGCAGCAGTTCCAGGGCGGTCTGGTCGAGAAACTCCAACCGGTGCTCGGCGGAGGCGGTCACTGTTTTCTCCATCCCTACAAGACCGTGCCTTCGAGTTCGAACTCCCCCATGGTCTGGGCGATCACCGCGCGCAGCGAGCTCTGGGTGTTCTCGCTCCCCACCTGATAGCTGATCACGCTCAGCACGAAACGCCCGGCGATGCGAGCGGAGGCGACCGTGAGCAGACCGTGCCTGCGCTCCAGGCTGGCCCGGGAAACCTGGCGGTCCACGCCGCGGAAGGCGAGGTACTCGGCGGGCGTCCCGTCTGCCAGGGTCAGTTCGGCGGGCACATCACCGAAGTTGGAGCAGGACACCGGCAGATCGGTGCTGAACCCGAAGGTGGCGTCGACCAGGCGGCCGAAGGCCCGTTTGGGGACGAACGGGATCAGTGGCAGCAGTTCGACCATCTCGTCGGGGGCCTCCCGGGCCCGCTTGATGCCCTCCCTCACCGCGGTGCGCGGTTCGGTGAGGTCGTGGGTCACCTTGCCCGGGTCGAAACCGGCGTTGGCGATCGACACCACGTTGCCGCCGGTGTCCTCCAGACTCTCCCGGACGCTGACCGGGATCATCAGGGTCACCGCGCCGTCGGAGGCGCGGGTCCGGCCGAGGTTGAAGGCAAGCCGCCCGGCAAATCCTGCCACCAGCGAGAAGCTGTTGCCGCCCAGGCTCGACGCCCGGCCGTCCCAGAGTTCGCCGTCGATGAAAACGGAGGCCGAGGGGACCAGCACGATATCTGACGTGCCCATCCCTCCGGCCGTACTCGGGGCCGACGGGCGGCTCAAATCCTTCCGGCGGTTGCGGGCCACGGTAGCCGCCCTGCGCAGGGTGCGGGCGATCTCAGGAAGGTCGGTGCGCAGCCGGCGCAGGTCATCGCGAAGTGCGCGGGACCGGGTGCGGGAGTGCGCCGGGGGCAATCCGAGATCGCGCTTGGTGCTGTTGACCGCGTCGAGGACCGCGATGACGCTGGCTCCGCCGTCGGCGATGCAGTGCGAGATCACCAGGCTGACCGCGGTGGCCCCGTCGCTGAGCGGCTGCACTGAGATGCGCCAGGCCGGACCCCATTCCGGATCCAGCGGCAGATTGACCTGCTCATCGGCCCAATCGTAGAACTCGGCACGATCCCGGGGCTGTTGGGCGACAGTGAAATTGGTCTCGGTCGCCGGGGCGGCGATCCAGCGCAGCCGGCCGAACGGCAGTGGAGACCGCTCGATTCGCCGTGCGAGTAAACCGTGGCTCAGGTTGTGGTGGAACTGTTTCAGTCCGGCCATGTCGATGGGGTGCTCGTAGATCCAGAGCGCCTGCATGACCGCTTCCTGGCCGGTGCCGCGCAGTGCGATGAAGAGCGCCTGGTCGGCGTAGGGCACCACGTTGTCGGGTTCGGAACCCTGTGTCCCGCGTGCTTCTGGGGCCATTCCGGTCACGCCGTCGCTCTCGGCAGCCGCGGCGAGGAAACCGAGTCCGGGCGGCCCTCCGCGACGCGGAGGAACATCATCTTCATCAGGCCCACGTACTCCATCACCGACTCGCGAGCCTGCGGATTGTCCGGGTAGGCCACCGTCACGGTGGTTCCGCCGTCGCCCCGGGAGACCCACATGCCGATCTGGTTGGCCGCGCCGAGGTCGGTGTAGAGGGTTCCGTCGTGCTCCTGCCACCGCGCCATGACGACCGGATCGAGCGGCGGAAGTCCGGTGTCGAGGTAGGACAGCATGGGTACACCGGGCTCGGGCTTGCGGATTCCCGGGACGTCTTCGGCGAGTTCCAGCACCCGCTCGATCGGCACGTCGGCCAGCGGCATGCCGTCATCGAATGCAGCCTGCGCGGCGCGGGCGAGCCCGGCGAAGGGCACGCCGTCGAGTGGCACGGAGATCGGCACGATCCCGGTGAACCATCCGGTCGTCGCGAAGTCGGCCGGTGACTTTCTGGTTGTCGTCGGCGTGATCACGTTGTAGGTGTCGACTCCGCTGAGCTCGCGCTCGGCGATCGCGGCGCACGCGAACACACCGCCCACGAAACGCACGCCGGCCTGGGCGCACACGGCCTCGAAGCGGTCGCTGTCGTGGGAATCCATCAACCGGACCGTGATCAGGTCACCGCTGCAGGGCACCGACGGATCACCCAGCGGCAGTGGGAACTTCGGCAGCGTGCCGTCGTTGGCCTGGAGGAATTCAATCCACTCGGCCACCTGGGGCGACTCGAGTGTCAGTCCCGCGGTGAACTCGCGCTGGCGCCGACAGTAGTCCAGATAGCTGCCTGTCTCCGGCAGCCGGATCGGGGCCTCCCCCTCGACGAGGGCGGCGTAGTTCATCTGCAGTTCGGTGAAGAGCGAGATCATGAACATCGCGTCGGCGTGGACGTGATCGATGCAGGCGTAGAAGCTGAAGTGGTCGGCCCGTTGAATCAACCCGAAGCTGAAACAGTCCCAATCCAGTGGGCTGGGCGTGGCCAGGACGTGTTCGCGCCACTGCGAGGCGTTCATCTCGCCATGCCTGCTGGCGACGAACTGGATGTCCGACGGCTCGGCGACGGTGTGCCGCACGACCCGGTCGGACCCGCCCTCTCCGGCGGAGAACTCGAACCAGCTGTGGTAGGTGTCGTGGCGGCGCAGATGCGAGTTGATGACGTAGGTCATCGCCCGAATGTCGCAGCGCCCGGGGACCTTCCACGAAGGGATGAGCAGACGGGCCATCTCCAGTTCGTTGGCCGTGTGCTCCCGGTAGGCTCGGAGGTGCTGCTCCTGCTGGTAGCTGGGCGGCACCTCACTGACCGGAGCCAGAGCCACCTTGTTCCGGCAGGCCGGTGACGGGCCCCACGAAACCACCGAGCCCGGCGCATCCACCCAGTCGTGGATTGCCGTCAGCGCAACCACTTCAGTCCGCTCCCTATCCGCCGCGTCAGCGAGCCGGCGTCAGAACACCCGCCAGCGTCTCGCACAGGCTCCCCGCCAACGCACGAACGGTGGTGATGTCCATTGACCGAATACGGATTCCGGTCTCGGTCTCGATCCGGGTGCGCAGCTCGAGGTTGCCCAGCGAATCCAAACCATACTCTGAGATCGCCCGGTCGGGGTCAACGGCACGGCGCAGGATCAGGCTGAGTTGCTCTCCGACCATACGGCGGACCCGGCTGGGCCACTCCTCGCGCGGCAGTGTGTGCAACTCGGCCCGGAAGCTGCTGGTATCGGCCGGCCGATCGCCGTTGGATGCGAACGCCTCGGCGAACGGGCTGCGCTGGGCGAGGTCGGTCAACCAGGGTGTGCCGACGACCGGTGCATAGCCGGTGTGAGCCCGGTTGTGACGCAACAGCGCCTCGAAGGCGTGGGCACCCTCGTCCGGGCTGATCATCGTGGTGTCGCCGGTCGCGGCCAGATGACTGCCCGCGCCGATCTGATCCCAGGCGGCCCAGGCGACGGCGTTGGCGGGCAGTCCCTGCGCCCGGCGCCAGTGCGTGAACGCGTCCAGCCAGCTGTTGGCCGCGGCGTAAGCGCCCTGACCGGGGGAACCCAGTAGCGCCGCCGCCGAGGAGAACGAGCAGAACCAGTCCAGCGGCTGGGTGGTGGTGGCCCGGTGCAGATTCCAGGCCTCATACACCTTGGGGGCCCAGTCCCGCTCGACGAGTTCGTCGGTGATGTTGGTGAGGATCGCATCCTCGACCACCGCGGCGGCGTGCAGCACGCCGCGAACCGGAAGCCCGGTCGCGGTCGCCTCGGCCACCAGCCTGTCGACGGTGGCCGCGCAGGCGATGTCACCGGTGAAGACCTCGACCTCGGTGCCGGCCGCCCGCATCCGCTCGATCTCCTCCAGGGCTGCCGGCTTCGGTGCCGACCGGGAGTTGAGCACGATCCGCCCGCACCCTGCCGCGGCCATCTTGGCGGCCAGGAACAAGCCCAGCCCGCCAAGACCGCCGGTGACGATGTAGGAGCCGTCGGCGCGGAAGACGCGGGCCTGCTCGGGGGGCACGACCACGGTGCTGTGGCCGACCCGCGGCACCGACAAGATCAGCTTCCCGGTGTGCTCGGCGGCGCTCATCACCCGGATCGCGGTGGCGGCTTCGGCCAGCGGGTAGTGGGTGGTCTCCGGTTGCGGCAGGACACCGTCGGCGGTCAGCCGGTAGACGGTGTCGAGCAGCTCGCGGATCTGGGCCGGGTGCGTCGAGCACATCAGGGCCAGGTCCACGCCGTAGAACGACAGGTTCCGCCGGAACGGGAACAGTCCCATCCGGGTGTCGCCGTAGATGTCCTTCTTGCCGATCTCGATGAACCGCCCGCCGAAGGCCAGCAACTCCACCCCGGCCCGCTGGGCGGCACCGGTCAGCGAGTTGAGCACGATGTCGACGCCGTAACCGTCGGTGTCGGTGCGGATCTGATCGGCGAACGCCACGCTGCGCGAGTCGTAGACGTGCTTGATACCCATCCGGCGCAGCAGATCACGGCGCTCGTGGGTGCCGGCGGTGGCGTAGATCTCCGCACCTGCCAGCCGGGCGATCGCGATGGCCGCCTGCCCGACACCGCCGGTCGCGGAGTGAATCAGCACCTTCTCGCCGGCCCTGATCCGGGCCAGGTCCTGAAGGCCGTGCCAGGCGGTGGCCGCCGCTGTCGCGACCGCAGCCGCCTGGTCGTCACGCAGGCCGGCCGGCAGCGTCACCGCGACGTCGGCGTCGCAGGTGACGAAGGTGCCCCAGCATCCGTTGGGCGACATGCCGCCTACATGGTCGCCGACCCGGTGGCTGGTGACGTCCGGCCCCACGGCGGTGACCACGCCCGCGAAGTCGATGCCGAGTTGAGGTTTGCCGGCGTAGCTCGGATAGCGGCCCATCGCCACCAGGACGTCGGCGAAGTTGAGGCTCGAGGCGGTGACGGCAACCTCGATCTGCCCCGGTCCGGGGGCGATCCGCTCGAACGCCGTCATCTCCAGGGTCTGGAGGTCGCCGGGGGTGCGGATTTCCAGCCGCATGCCCTCCCGCTTGTGGTCGACGACCGTGGTGTAGCGCTCGTCGGGCCGCATCGGACTCGGGTACAGGCGGGCGGTGTACCACTGCGCCTGCCGGAACGCGGTCTCGTCCTGGTCAGAGCCGAGCAGCAACTGGTGGGCGACGTAGCCGCCCTCGGTCTGCTCGTCGACGTCGATCTGCGTCGGCCGCAGGTGCGGATGCTCGGCGCCGATCACCCGCAGCAGCCCTCGCAGGCCGGCCTGCTCCAGGTTGGGCCGCTCGCCGGGCAGTACCGCCTGCGCACCGCGGGTGACCACGTAGAGCCGCGGCGGCTCGCCCGGCGTCTCCGCCAATTCGCGAACGATCCGCACCAGATGGCGGACGTGGTCGCCGCCGCGCGACGCCAGTTGCTCGGCCGGGCAGCCGTTTCGGGGCGCAGCCACCACGCAGACATTGCCGAAACCGCCCTCGGCGAAGTACATCGCCAACCGGTCGGCGTTGGCCAGGTGATCGGCCTGCTGAGGCCACGACATGGTGGTCACGTCGGCGTCGCGGAGTTTGAGCGAGTCGGTGAGTTCGGAGGCCAGCAGGTCGGTGGCGTCGGAGGTGCTGACCAGCAACCAGGTGCCGGGGCTGACGTTGTCGGCCAGGTCAGGCAGCTGCTCCTTGCGCCACTCGACGGCCAGCAGACGCTCGTTGAGGACCCGGTCGCCCTCGCCGGAACCGGTGCCCATCGACAGGCCGTCGACGGTGAGCACCACCGCGCCGTCCTCGTCGATCATCTGGATGTCGGCCTCGACGCCGGAGCCGTCCAGTGTGACGACGCGGGTCAGGCAGTAGCGAGCCTTGTTGGCCGGACCGAAGGCCCGGAGGCGGCGCACCCCGAGAGGCAGCAGCAAGCCCCCGTTGCCGCTGTTCTGCACGCCGGGGTGGGCGGCCACCGACTGGAAGCAGGCGTCCAGCAGGGCGGGGTGTACCCGGTAGAGGCTCTGCTGGTTGCGGATCACCGAGGGCAGGCTGATCTCGGCCAGCAGGCTTTCGTCGGCACCCTCGCCGGCGTTGACCGCGGTGAGCGCGGTGAACGCCGGCCCGAACTGAACGCCTCGGGTGTCGAACCAGGCGCGCACGTCGCCGCCGTCGGCCCGCATCGGGAACGCCGCCTTCAGCTCGGCCAGGTCGTGGCGGGCCGGAGCGGGGGTGGCCGCGTCCAGCGGGGCGAGCACAGCACGGGCCCTCCGCTCCCGCTCCCCGTCCTGGTCGGTTTCGACCAGGAACTCCAGCGTGCCGGCGGCCTGCTCCGACGCTTCCGCGCTCAGCGGGGTTTCGTTCTCCAGCAGCAGCATTCGCTCGAAGCGGATGTCGCGCACCTCAGCGCGGTCACCGAGGGTCGCGTGGGCGGCGGCCAGTGCCATCTCGCAGAACGCGGCGCCCGGCATCGCCGGAACGCTGTTCACCTGATGGTCGACCAGCCACGGCAGTGCGCTGGTTCCGACCTCGGCCTGCCAGACGTGGCGGGCGGGTTCCTCGAGAAGCCGCACGTGCGAGCCCAGCAGCGGGTGCGCGGCCACCAGATGGGCTCCCCGTCCGCGGTCGGCGGCCTTGGCCTCGAGCACCAGCGGGCGATGGGTCCAGGTGGGCAGCGGGGCGTCGACCAGGCTTCCCTCCGGCAGCAGGCTCGCGAAATCGACCGACGCGCCGGCCGCGTAGACGTCGGCCACCAGGGACCACAGACCCTGCGGCAACTCCTGGCCGCGACGCATCCCGGCCAGGGCGGCCACCGGAACGTCCCGTGCGGAGGCGTTCTGCTCGACGGCGCGAACCAGGAGCGGGTGCGGAGACAGCTCGGCGAACACCCGGTAACCGTCCTCGAGGGCGGCCTGAACCGCAGCGGAGAACCGGACCGTATGGCGCAGGTTGTCGACCCAGTAGTCGACGTCGCAGTAGGGCTCCTCGCGAGGGTCGAACTGGGTCGCGGAGTAGTACGGCACCTCGGGCGACATCGGCGTGATTCCGGTCAGCAGCTCGGCGAGCTCGTTGAGGACCGGTTCGACGTGCGGCGAGTGCGAGGCGACGTCGACGGCCACCTCACGGGCCATTACCTCACGTTCTTCCCACTCGGCGACCAGTCGCCGCACGGTGCGCGGGGCTCCGCCGATCACGGTGGAGTTCGGGGAGGCCATCACGGCCACCACCACGTCCTCGACGCCCTGTCGGTCGAGTTCCTCGCGGACCTTCTGCGCCGGCAGCTCGACGGCCGCCATCGCGCCGCCGCCCGAGAGCCGCACGCACAGCAGTGACCGCTGGCAGATGACTTTGACACCGTCCTCCAGCGACAGCGCGCCGGACACGACGGCGGCCGCAGCCTCCCCCATCGAGTGACCGATGATCGCACCGGGGCGCAGGCCATGCGATTTCAGCGCAGCGGCCATCGCCACCTGCATCGCGAAGATGGTCGGCTGGATGCGGTCGATGCCGGTGACGGTCTCCGGGTCCAGCATCGCCTCGGTCACCGAGAAGTCCGACTCGGCGGCGATGAGCGGTTCGATCTCGGCGATCGTGGCGGCGAAGACCGGCTCGGTGGTCATGAGCTCCCGGCCCATCGCGGCCCACTGCGAGCCCTGGCCGGAGAACACCCACACCGGGCCCCGGTCGTCGTGTCCGACAGCCGGCTGATATGGCTCGTCACCGTCGGCGATCTCGGCCAGCCGGTCGACCAGGTCCGCACGGTTCCCCGCGACCGCCGCGGTACGCACCGGGCGGAATCCGCGGCGCCGCGACAGGGTGTAGGCCAGGTCGGCCAATCTCAGGTCCTCCCCGGAAGCCTGCACCCATTCGGCGAGCCGGCCGGCGGTGCGGCGCAGTTCGTCGGCCGAGGTCGACGAGATCGGGAAGGCCAGCAGGCCCTCGTCGAGCGCTTCGCCGGATCGGCAGCCACCGGCGCCGGCGGACTCGGCCGCGGGAGCCTCCTCCAGCACCGCGTGAACGTTGGTCCCGGACATGCCGTAGGAGGAGACCGCGGCCCGGCGCGGACCCTCGATCGGCCACCCGGTCGCCTCGGTGGGGACGAACAGGCCGGTCTCGATGGCCGCGGAGCGTTCCGGCAACTGGTGGAAGTGCAGGTTCTTCGGGATGACACCGTGGTGCACCGACAGCACTGCCTTCATCAGGCCCAGCACGCCCGCCGCGGATTCAGCGTGACCGAAGTTGCTCTTCACCGAGGTCAGCGCGCAGGGCCCGGCTGAGCCGTAGACCGCTGACACGCTGGCGAACTCGATCCCGTCCCCCACCGGCGTACCGGTTCCGTGCGCCTCGACCATGCCGACCGTCGCCGGGTCCACGCCGGCTGCTGCCAGTGCGGACCGGAAGACGGCGATCTGGGCGTCCTTGGACGGGGTCAGGATGTTCTTGGTGCGCCCGTCCTGGTTAGAGGCGGTGCCGCGGATCACGGCCAGCACGCGGTCACCGTCGCGCTGGGCGTCCTCGAGCCGCTTGAGCATGACGATGCCGCAGCCCTCGGCCCGGACGAACCCGTCGGCGGCCTCGTCGAAGGAATGGCAGCGCCCCGTCGGGGACAGCATGCCCTGCCCGGAGGCCGAGGAGTAGTTGTGCGGGTCGAGCATGAGCATCACCCCGCCCGCCAGAGCCATGTCGCTCTCGCCCTCGTGCAGGCTGCGGCAGGCCTGATGAATCGCGACGAGGCTGGACGAGCAGGCGGTGTCCGTGGTCATCGACGGCCCCCGCAGGCCCAGCGAGTGCGAGATGCGCCCGGAGGCCATGCTGAAGGGCGTCCCCGTGAAGGCGTAGGCCTGGTCGTAGAGACCCGCATCGTTGGTGACCATCACGTAGTCGTCGTGGGACATCCCGATGAACACGCCGGTCGCGGAGCCGGACATCGCCGCCGGGCGCAGGCCGGCGTGCTCGACGGCCTCCCAGCTGGTCTCCATCAGCATCCGGTGCTGCGGGTCCATGGCGGTGGCCTCGCGCTCATTGATCCCGAAGAACTCCGGGTCGAAGCCGGTGACGTCGTCGATGAACGCCCCCCACTTCGACACCGACCGGCCCGGTGTGCCCTTCTCGGGGTCGTAGAACTCCTCGGCGTCCCAGCGGTCGCGGGGAATCTCGGTGACCATGTCAGCGCCCTCGAGGAGCGCATCCCACAGCTTCTGCGGCGAGTCGATTCCACCGGGGAGACGACAGGACATGCCGATGACGGCGATTGGGGTCAGGGATCCGCGCACGGTGCTCACACCTCGTTCTTCGTCGTCGGCGGGGCAAGACGTTTCTCGTCCCGGGCTGCCGCGGCTTCTGCGATGGCGACGCTAGTGCGTCGAACGCGAACCCGAAGTTGCCAGTGCTGCGCACAGCCTAACCCCGAACGTGGAAAATGGCGAGTTTTCTTTTCCGGTCCAGAAAAGGCGAATGAGCGTTTTCCCGAGGGCGCAGCATCGACCAGCCGGAAGGGCTGTTTCATATTTGCTGACAGCAAAGCGAGCAGACCGCTGGAGCCACCCCGACACGAACTTTCAAACCCGTCCCCGCCGTCTCTCAATAGCAGGTAATCACCTGATCAAAGCCATTTTTGCTTAGTTGACAGCGCCTCGTAGGCGCCCCGAGAACCTGAACGTGAGCGTGCTGCGGTCAGGTTCACCAGAGGGTTGCGAGGCCAATTTTTAGAATTTACGAATAAATAACCGCTTAAGGGCCCGTCTGGCAAACCCTCTGCGGGTTGTTACCGCGGAGGCGAAGGCCGGGTCCGGAAAACTCCGACGAGTCCAGCCGGAATTGCGGTGAAGTCGCACACCGAGTAGGCAAATACCCCCCGGAGATGCCCGCAGAAGCTGAGAGCTTCCGCTACTTTGCTGTGGAACATGGATCGGCTTTGAACTGCTATTTCAGGTTATTCCTCAGATTCTGAGCAACTACCCTGAGAGCAGGCTGAGAGGTCCTGAGAGGTCTTCAAATTATCGCTCGCAGACGAGCAGATATTCGGTGCGGTGCCTTCAGTTTCCTCCCAGATCGGTAAACGCTCAACCTTAAGAGCAAAATAGATGATCACGCTGAGCCAGTTATCGCAGAAAAACGCTTATTGAGTTGTCAAAGAATGGCTTCCCGGCCATGGAAGCCCGGCCTAAAAGCAAGGTTTCAGCCTTTTCCGGAGCTTTCCGACGGCACCTGCTGGTGTTAGCTGGGAAGGCTGACCTCGCTCGACTGTGAGGTCAAGATCACATGGCCGGTCGGACATGGAGAGCGCTTCCCGGGCGCGTCGGGGGCGGTTTCTCCCTCAGTGAACACCCGCGGATCACCCGATGCGGCGGCGAACAGTGCGGCGGAATCGGTCTCCGAAGACCTACCCGGCCACCGCCCCGGAAACGCCGTCGGAGTCGGACCCGGCTGCCGGCACCGGTGAAAAACCTCGCTGCCGGGCTTCTGCGGCACCTAGTCGCACCAGGGCGCCCGTGGCCACGAATCCGGCCTGGTCGGGCATCAGGAGGGGGGTCAGCAGCCGGTTGTGCACCATGGCGAAGGACAGCCCATCCTCCGGAATGGCCCAGCCCACGCACCCGCCCAGGCCGACGTGTCCGAATCCCGGCAGCACGCCGGGTACCGGCACACTGTGGAATCCGAGGTGGAAGGCAAGAGGCAGCAGCAGGTTCCGGTCCGGGCGCAGGTCGCGCCGTCCGCTGAGCATGGAAACCCGTTCCGCGGAGAGGAAGGGCCGACCGTCGATCTGCCCACCGTTGGCGATGGCTCCATACATCCGCGCCAGCGCTCGGGCGGTGATCACGCCGTTGGCCGAGGGCAACTCGGTGTCCAGCAGCGGGATGTCCCGCTGGACCGCGGCCCTCATGCCGGGGAAGTACATGGACCCGAAGGCAGCCGAGATCTCCAGCGCGGCCACCGCTGGGGCCACAGCATTGAAGACGGGATTGGGGATGTTCAGCTGCGGGCCGATGATGCGGGCCACTCGTGTCGGGGCCCCGGCCGGGGGGCGGCCCAGGTGGATACCGTCGGTGCCCAGCGGAACCGCGATCTCGGTCCGGATCAGCTCCCGCATTCCCCTGCCGGTCACCGCGCGGGCCAGACCGGACAGCAGCCACCCGTAGGTCAAGGCATGGTAGGCCGACCTCCCGAAATGCCGGCCGGCCGGCGCCGCCGCGATCCGCTCCTCCATGTGCCGGTGATCGAGCAACTCGCGCTTGCGCACCCCGCGCAGGTGCGACAGACCGGCCCGGTGGCGCATCACGTCACGGACGGTGATCTCAGCCTTACCGTTGGCGCCGAACTCGGGCCAGTACCCGGCCACCGGCACGTCGTAGTCGATAAGCCCCCGGTCGGCAAGACGGTGGATGACCGTCGATGCGACTCCCTTGGTCGCCGAGAACACCATCGGCGCGGTGTCGGCAGTCCACGGCACGCGCCCCCGCCGATCCGACCAGCCGGCCCACACGTCGACCACCGGTTGCCCGTCCAGGTAGACGGCGAGCGCGCCGCCACCCAGTCTCGGGTGCCCGAACAGCGCGGCGAACGCGCGGACGGCGTGGCGGAAGCTGGGGTCGGCCAGACCGCTGACGCCGCGGGGCAGTTCGGCGGATCCGTTCCCGGCTGTCACACGGGTCACATCCGCGAATGTACAAGTCCGACGCGGCACACAACCGAAATCGTTGCCGATCCGTTAAGTTCCGCCGTCAGCGGCATCGAGGATCCGCTGAGCGCCGAGAGCCGGTGTGAGTTCGCCGTCGCGAACCTGCTGCTCCACCTCCGCGCGGATCCGCGCGACCGCCGGGCTGGCGAGTACCCGGTCGAGCACCGCGTCGCGCACCATCGACCATGTCCAGTCGACCTGCTGGGCACGCCGGCGCGCCTCGAACTCACCGGCCTCGACCAGGACCGCACGGTGTCGCAGGACGGTCGCCCACAACTCGCGAAGCCCGTTGCCCTCCAATGCGCTCGCCGTCAACACCGGTGGCCGCCAGAGGGTGTCGCCCGGGTAGATCAGTCGAATGGCCGCCGAGAGTTCCCGGGCCGCGATCCGGGCCTCGGGCTCATGCGCACCGTCGGCCTTGTTGACCACAACGATGTCGGCGAGCTCCAGCACACCTTTCTTGATGCCCTGCAACTGGTCTCCGGTCCGGGCCAGTGTGAGGAACACGAAGGTGTCGACCATGTTGGCCACAGCGACTTCGGACTGCCCCACCCCCACCGTCTCCACCAGCACGACGTCGAATCCGGCGGCTTCGAGCAGGACGATGGTCTCCCGGGTCGCCTTGGCGACTCCACCGAGGGTCCCCGACGTCGGTGAGGGACGGATATAGGCCTGGGGGTGCACCGCCAGGCGCGACATCCGGGTCTTGTCGCCGAGGATCGAACCGCCTGTGCGTGTCGACGAGGGGTCGACGGCCAGCACCGCGACCCGGTGGCCCCCCTCGATGAGGTTCATCCCGAGCGCCTCGATCAGGGTCGACTTGCCGACCCCCGGGACCCCGGTGATGCCGACGTGCATCGCGCTGCCCGCGTGCGGCATCAGGGCCAGCAGCAGCCGCTGGGCTTTCGCGCGGTGGTCGGGCCGGGTGGACTCGACCAGCGTGATGGCCCGGGCCAGGTCGGCGCGATCACCGGAGCGGACGGCGTCGGCGAGTGCGGCGACCTCGGTATCACCCGATGTCATCGGCTCAGGTCGTAGCCGAGCCGCTCGGCCAGCTTGTGCAGCAGGCTGACCGCCGCGTCGGCGATCACCGTGCCCGGCGGGTAGATGGCGGTCGCGCCCGCCGCGTAGAGCCCCTCGTAATCGCCCGGAGGGATCACGCCGCCGACGACGATCATGATGTCGGGCCGTCCCGCCGCGGCCAGCGCCTCGCGAAGCGCGGGGACCAGCGTCAGATGCCCGGCCGGCAGCGACGACACCCCGACAACGTGGACGTCGTTGTCGGCCGCCTGCCGCGCCACCTCGTCGGGGGTGGCGAACAGCGAGCCGACGTCGACGTCGAAACCGATGTCGGCGAAAGCCGTGGCGATCACCTTCTGCCCGCGGTCATGACCGTCCTGCCCCATCTTCGCGACCAGGATGCGGGGTCGTCTGCCGTCGGCCGCGGCGAACTTCTCCACCAGTCGGGTCGCCTCGGACATGCCGGTGATACTGCCTCCCCTGCCGGGTTTTCCGCTCCCGCGCCCCACTTCGTCACGGTAGACGCCCGAGATCGTCCGGATCTCGGCCTGGTGGCGACCATAGACCTTCTCCAGAGCCTCGGAGATCTCCCCGACGGTCGCTCCGGCCCGGGCGGCGTCGATCGCCAGCGCCATCAGGTTGTCGCCCATCCCGTCGGCACCGTCCCGCCGCTGCGCACCGGCCGCCCTCGTCAGTTCGCTCAGCGCCGCCTCCACCGTCACGCCGTCACGCTCGGCGCGCAGTCTGCGCAGCTTCTCCAGCTGCTCGGCGCGGACCCGGGAGTTCTCGATCTTGAGCACCTCGATATCGGGTTCCTCGTCGACCTGGTACTTGTTGACGCCGATCACCGGCTGCTGGCCGGAGTCGATGCGGGCCTGGGTCCGCGCGGCGGCCTCCTCGATGCGCAGCTTGGGTATGCCCTCGCTGATCGCCCGGGCCATCCCCCCGTGTTCGGCGATCTCGGCAAGATGCGCCCGCGCGCGCTGGGCGAGTTCGTGGGTGAGCCATTCCAGGTAGTAGGAACCGCCCCACGGGTCGATCGGCCGGGTGGTGCCGGATTCCTGTTGCAGGAGCAACTGGGTGTTGCGGGCGATCCGGGCGGAGAAATCAGTGGGCAGCGCCAGAGCCTCATCGAGGGCGTTGGTGTGCAGCGACTGCGTGTGGCCCTGGGTGGCCGCCATCGCCTCCACACAGGTGCGGGCGACGTTGTTGAACGGGTCCTGGGCGGTCAGCGACCAGCCCGAGGTCTGGGAGTGGGTTCGCAGTGACAGCGACTTGGGGTTGGTGGCCCCGAAGCCGGCAACCAGCTCGCTCCACAGCAGCCGGCCCGCGCGGAGCTTGGCGACCTCCATGAAGAAGTTCATCCCGATGCCCCAGAAGAAGGACAGCCGCGGGGCGAAAGCGTCGATGTCCAGTCCGGCCTTCAATCCTGCCCTGATGTAGTCCACTCCATCGGCCAGTGTGTAGGCGAGTTCGAGATCCGCTGTGGCGCCGGCCTCTTGGATGTGATACCCCGAAATCGAGATGGAGTTGAACTTCGGCATGAACGCACTGGTGTAGGCGAAGATGTCGGAGATGATCCGCATCGAGGGCTCGGGCGGATAGATGTAGGTGTTGCGGACCATGAACTCCTTGAGAATGTCGTTCTGAATGGTCCCGGCCAGTTGTTCGGGCCGCACGCCCTGCTCCTCGGCGGCGACCACGTACAACGCCAGGATCGGCAGCACGGCGCCGTTCATGGTCATCGACACCGACACCCCGGCCAGGTCGATACCCGCGAAGAGTTCCCGCATGTCGAGAATCGAGTCGATGGCCACGCCCGCCATGCCGACATCGCCCTGAACCCTCGGGTGGTCCGAGTCGTATCCGCGGTGGGTGGCCAGGTCGAAGGCCACCGACAGACCTTTCTGGCCGGCCGCGAGGTTTCGCCGGTAGAAGGCGTTGGAGTCGGCGGCGGTGGAGAAGCCGGCGTACTGACGGATCGTCCACGGCTGGTTGACGTACATCGTCGGATAGGGGCCCCGGATGAAGGGCGGTTCGCCCGGGAAACTGTGCAGCGGATAACCGGCCGCCGCCAGCGCATCCCGGTCCACCCCGGCGTAGAGCGGTCTGACGACGATTCCCTCGGGGGTTTCCCAGTCGAGGTCTTCAGGCCGGTAGCCGTTGGCCTGCGCCGCCTCGGCGATCCGGGCGGCCACCGCCGCCGGGGTGGGCGCAGGGACGCGCGGCTCGCCGAGCGGAATATCGGCGAAGCTCGGCACGGTCACGGCCGCGATATCAGGAGGGGTCACTTCGAGGGCACCCCCAATCCGTCCAGTATCGCTGAAAGCGTCTCCACCGCATCGACTTTCGCGGTCAGGTAGCCATCGGGCCGGTCCGCGGCCGGGATGCTCGACACCGCCGCCTCAGGACCCGCCAGGTAGACCCGCGAACAGCCGGCGGCATGTGCCGCCGCGACGATCCCGGCCGCTTCGTCGGCATACCTGGGGTCGGTTCCGCAGATCACCGCGATCCCGGAGTCCGCCTCGGCAACGGCCGCGGCGACCCGCGGCGGATCGACAGACCCCGGGTTGACGGCCTCAATTCCCCCGGCCGCCAGAAGGTTGGTCACGAAGGTCACTCTGATGTTGTGCTCAGCCAGTGACCCCAACGGCAGCAGCACCACCCGCGGCCGCCGACCGGTCCGCGCCATTTCCCGATCGGAGCGGTCGCGCAGTGCCTCGAACTCCGAGGCGTAGCGGGGCGGGGCAGCCTCAGCGCCCTGCTCAGGGGCGCCCTCGGCGAGGTTGGGGAACTCACTCACGCCGGTGATCGCGGTGCGGCGGCGGGCGATGTCCTGTGCGCGGGCGGCCCGGGTCCGTTCGACCTGTTCGACGATCAACTCTGCGGCGCCGCTGAAACCACCGGCGGACTCGATGGCCTGGAAATGCGACCAGGCCTGGCCGGCCAGGGTCTCGGTGAGATCCTCGACGTACCAGGATCCACCTGCCGGGTCGAGCACCCGGCCGATATGGGACTCCTCGAGCAGCAACAGTTGAGCGTTGCGGCCGATTCGCCGCCCGAAATCCTTGGCGAAGCCGGGGTATCCACCTTCGATCGCCGCGTCGAAGGGCAGCACCCGGACGGTGTCGGCCCCGCCAATGCCCGCGCTGAACGCGGCGACCGTCGTGCGCAGCATGTTCACCCAGGGGTCCCGCTGGGTCATCATCGGCCACGATGTGACGGCGTGCAGCCGCGCGCCGCCGTTCTCCGGCCGTCCGAGCACCTCGGCGACCCGCGCCCAAAGTCTGCGCGCCGCACGGAACTTGGCGATCGTCATGAACTGGTCGTCGTCGGCGACGAGCCGGAAGCTGATCTGGCCCAACGCGTCGGGGATGGCGATCCCGGCGGCGGTCATCAGCCGCAGGTACTCGACCGCGGCGCCCAGCGCCGCGCCGAGTTCCCAGCTGGCATTGGCGCCGCGGTTGTTCAGCGTGCAGCCGTCCACGGTGATCACACGCAGCGCACCGCGGCCGGCCACCTGGGACGCCACGGCGAGCACGTCGTCGAGACCGGGCGACACGGCGGAGCCCAGCCGGGCGGTGAGCGGATCCGCGCCGAGGTCGATCGCGATCGTGGCCCGATGGGTGTCGTCGGCTCCGGCGACGAGTTCCCGCATGACATCGGCGACCGCCAAGAAATCCCGTCCGGCGTCGAGCAGAACCGGGGCCAGTTCCAGGTAGACACCCTCGAGCAGGCGGCCCAGGTCGGCGGGCCGGAGGCCGTGGGGGTCCAACCGCACCACCAGCGCACTGACCCCATCGGCCAACGCGGACAGAACGGCCGCGTTGGCGTCCCCGAGGGTTCCGGTGAAACCCGGTGCGGGAAACTCCTCGGCGACTTTCCAACCGGAGATCACGTCGCGATGCGGATCCGCACCGCGAACGAAGGGCCACTCGCCCGGCAGCGGTTGCTCGGGACGCTCGTCGAGTGCCGTGTAGAGCGGGCGTACCGCGAAACCCTCGTAGGTCGGTGAGTCCAGCAGCCGCTCGGGGGCGTCGGCACCGCCGGCGCCGGTCCCCGCGGTCTTGGCCAGCACCTTCGCGACGGAGGCGCGCCACCGCGAATGAGACCGCTCAAGGTCCGGGTCGGACACTGTCACCGGCAGCTCCTCCAGGGTCGTCGACGACCGACTGCTGATCAGGCTAGATGATCGGCGGCGAGGTTCCCGCGGGCGTGCCGTCATGAGGCCGGTCACGCTTCGCGAGCCCGTAATCTTGCGGGGTGAGATCAGCGGGGCAGACCAGCCTGGACGCTGTGCGCTCGGCGATCCTGGGCAGCGCGGCGCAGGTCGGCACACGACGAGCGGTGGCCGCCGCGGTCGGTCTGGCCGTAGTCGTCGGCGTCGTGCTGACCGTGCCGATGCCCACCGCGGTGCAACTGCGGGACTGGGCGAACGCCACCGGCCCCTGGCTTCCGCTGGCCTTCCTGGGCGCGCATTCCCTCATCACGATCCTGCCCTTTCCGCGGACCGCTTTCACCCTTGCGGCGGGCCTGCTGTTCGGGCCCGCGACCGGGGTTTCCCTCGCCATAGCAGCCAGCACGCTGAGCGCGCTCATCGCCATGCTCACGGTCCGCGCGCTGGGCCTGCGGCTGAGCGAGGTGATCCCTCGGGCGGCGGCACTGGACGCGCGACTTCAGGCCCGCGGCTGGCCGGCCGTGCTGTCGCTGCGGCTGATCCCGGCGGTCCCGTTCTCGGTGCTCAACTATGCGGCCGGAGCCTCAGCGGTGCGGGTCACTCCGTTCGCGCTGGCGACCCTGGCCGGGCTGGTGCCCGGAACGACGGCGGTCGTCATTCTCGGTGACGCGATGACCGGCGACGTCGATCCGCTACTCCTGCTGGTGTCGCTGTGCACCGCGACCCTGGGTATCGCCGGCCTCGTCCGCGAGACACGTCGGTTCCGAAATGAGCGATCCGCCCCCCAGGCTGGCCCGCACCCCGGCGACCGGACCGGGAACTACCGGTTCAGAGCACCCCGCCGATAGAGGCATCGAGCGGGATGTTGCATCTGTTGCGCAGATCGGTGATGGGGCTGCGGATTGCGTCGAATTCGGCCGCGACCTGCGGGTTGGCTGCCTGATACGCGTCGGACCTGACCTGGTGCTCCGAGGGGGGCAGGCCCTGCAGGCTGCTGTAGAAAAGGTTCACCTCGGGGTGGGTCAGAAAGTACGCTGCCATCGCCGTGGACACCTGGCTCTCGACGGCGAATACATCGGCGATCGTGCAACCCGGGGTGGTGTTGGCCCCGGCGGTGGCGGTTCCCACGAACAGCGCTGCGCCCGTGCCGAGCAGTGCGGTCGCTACCCGGCGTGCGGCTAGGATGGATGAGGTCAACTCGGCTCCTCGGGTTGAGGTGTACACAACTGGGGTGTGGTGGACGGAGTTCACGGTAACGCACCCCCGTCCGAGATGAAGGATACGCTGATGCAAGGCAAGCGACGCGCACTGAGCCTCCTCGCGGCGGCCTTCGGCATGGCTGCGGCGCTGAGTGCCGCTCCGGTCGCCATGGCCGATGAGTACGGCGGCGGTAGCGCCAACAATCCCCTGCTGCCCGGCTGCGAGAGGGTCGCAGGTGGCGGCGCGACCGGCGGCTCGGACATAGAGTGCGCAAGCCCCGGCAACTCGTCGACCGACGCCACTCCCAACGATCTGGGCATCATGGGCGCGTTCGCCGACGGGGGCTGGGGGATGTGGGGCTGGTAGACCGGCGCGAACCTACCCGGCGTCTTCGGTACTACCCGGGTCACGCGTTATCGCGCCGGCGGGACCGATTGGTGGCACCGGAGTCGTGCCCATCACCGGGATCGACTTGCGGGCCTGCGCCTCGGCTTCGGCGACCGCGGCGGCGATCGCCGGGTCGGTTCGGGTGGAGAACCAGTCAGCCACCTCCTCGGAGTCGTCAACGGGGGCGGTTGCGCTCTCGGCCGGCGGCGGTTCGTACCGGAACACCCCATCAGCACCCGGGGCGCCGAGTAGCTTCGTGAAACCCTCCAGGGCGGAACCGAAGTCGCTGGGTACCAGCCACACCTTGTTCGCCTCGCCCTTGGCCATTTCCGGCAAGGTCTGCAGGTACTGATACGCCAGCAGTTCGGGGGTGGGACGGCCGGCCTTGATGGCCGCGAAGGTCTTCTCGATCGCCTTGGCCTGCCCCTGGGCCTGCAGATACGAAGCCGCCCGCTCGCCCTGGGCCCGCAGGATGCGGGACTGCCGATCAGCTTCGGCTGACAGGATCGCCGCCTGTTTCGCCCCCTCAGCCGCCAGGATCTGGGACTGCTTGGCGCCTTCGGCCTGTTTGATCGAGGCCTCGCGGGTGCCCTCGGCGGTGAGGATCATCGCCCGCTTCTCGCGGTCGGCGCGCATCTGCTTCTCCATCGAGTCCTGAATCGAGGGCGGCGGATCGATGCTGCGCAACTCGACCCGCGCCACCCGAAGGCCCCAGCGACCGGTCGCCTCGTCGAGGACCCCGCGCAGTTGTGCGTTGATCTGGTCACGGCTGGTGAGCGTCTGCTCCAAGGTCATCCCGCCGACGACGTTGCGCAGTGTCGTGGTGGCGAGTTGCTCCACGCCGACGATGTAGTTGTTGATCTGGTAGACCGCGGCCTGCGGGTTGGTGACCTGGAAGTACACCACCGTGTCGATGTTTACGGTGAGGTTGTCCTCGGTGATCACCGGTTGCGGGGGGAACGACACCACGCGTTCGCGCAGATCGACCTTGGCCCGGATCCGGTCGATGAAGGGGATCAGAAAGGTCAGCTGCCCGGAGACCGTCTTGCTGTAGCGGCCGAGACGCTCGATCACCGCCGCTTCGGCCTGCGGGATCAGCGCCACCGACTTGGCCACCACGATGACCGCGAAAATCACCAGTACCGCCAGCAAAACCAGCCCGGTTACCGCACCATCCATGCCACGACCTCCTCAAGGGTCACTCAGGGGTTCTTCCAGACCACAGCGGTGGCGCCGTCGATATGCAGGACCGTCACCTGGTCACCCGGCTCGTAGACGTCGCCGGCGTTGAGGGGGCGCGCTGTCCAGACCTCGCCGTCGAGCTTGACCTGACCCTGGTCCCGGCTGATCTGGTCCAGGACCACCGCCGACTTGCCTTCCAGCGCACGGACCGGTTCAGCCGCTGCGTCTCCCGCGGTCAGACGCCGGCGAACGGCGGGACGCACCAGGACCAGCAGCAGGATCGACACCACCAGGAACACCGCGCCGTCGGCCCACACCGGCCAGCCCATTAGCCAGCTGGTGCCGGCCGCGGCCAGCGCTCCCCCGCTGAGCATGATCAGGAACATGTCGCCGGTCAGCGCTTCGGCGGCGGCGAGCCCCAGGGCGAACACCAGCCAGATCACCGCCACGGCCATGGCCCCCACGATACGCCCGCTCCACGGGCAGCCCGGGGCGTCGCGTCAGCCGCCCGGCCCAGCGATCGGCAACTAGACTCACGCCCATCATGTGGTGTCCGAGTGTGTCGCTGTCGGTGTGGGCCAATGCCTGGCTGGCGGGCTGCGCCGCACCCGACGATGTGTTGGATGCCCTGACGGCCTGGGCCCCCAATCATTCGGTGACCGCGTACGACTCGATCGCCGCGGGGCGGACCGGCCTGCCCTGGCCTGACATCGACGACACCGGCCTGACGTCGATGCTGCGGACCGTGCGCGCCGCCGGCGGGACCCGGCCCGGGACGAGTTGGCCGCACCGACCGGCGATCGGCCTGTTGCTGCCCGTGCCGGGTGACACCAGGGGACTCAGTCCGGGCACCCAGTTCGCCAGTGACGCTCTCGCCGCCGGCGAGGCGGTCGTGGTCAGCGGCGATGACGGACAGTCCGTCGGCGTCGTTCCGGCGTTCACCGGCGACGACGAGGAGCCGGACTGGCCCACCCTGATGTCCTGGTCGGTCTACGCCCTCCCGGACCGGCCGGTCATCGATGCCCCCGACCTCGGCGAGGCCGAGTACGCCCTGCGGGCGGCGGTGCGCACGGCGGCCGAGACCCTGAGCTCGCTGGACCTCGCCGCGGGCGGGAACCAGGATTCCCGCGCCCTCGTCGAGGAGATGCTCGAGGCCGCCGTGCACCACCGCGCCCCCGACCACGCACCGGAGCGGGCCATCCGGGTGCTGTCGACATCGGCCCACGTCGATGCGATCCTCACTGTCGGCAGCAACATCATCGACGCCCACAGCGCCTCAGCAGCGCGGATCGCCGCCGACACCCTGCGTCCGCTGGCCACGGTGGTCCGCACGGCGAGGACTGCGGCGGTCGGCGAGATTCTGCGGTCAGCCTGGCGCGGCTAGGTACAACTACTGGGCGCCCGCGGACGGCGGCCGTCGCTGAGCGGCGGCGGCAGCAGCACTCGCGACGCAGCCCGGGGTGCAGTAGTGTCCGTTGACACTCGAACCGTAGCCCGGAACCTGTTGGGATCCAACGACTCTGGCCGGAGCAAGGCCCCCGCGGGCCTCATCGAGAAGGCCCAGCGCCAACCGGGCGAATCGGGGCTGCGCGTTCGGCGTCGTTGCCCTGGCGACGGCGACGCCGAGTTCCGCGGCATGTTCGGCGAGCTCATTGTCGAGATCCCAGATCACCTCGATGTGGTCGGCGACGAAGCCGATCGGGCAGACCACGACCGCCTTGGTGCCCTGCTCTGCCAGCGCCGAAAGATGATCGACGACATCAGGTTCCAGCCAGGGAACCTGGGGCGGCCCGGAGCGGGACTGCCACACGACGTCGTGGTCGGCATACCCGGCCGCCGAGGCGACCAGCGCCGAACTGTAGCCGACCTGGCGCGGATAGAGCCCCGGAGCGCACCGGTCCACCGCACGCATCGGAATGGAGTGCGCGGTGAAGACCAGTCGGGCCTCCTCACGCAGCGGTTCGGGAAGCTCTGCGGCGGCCTCGGCGATCGCATCGGCGAACATCTCGACCAGCAGCGGGTGGTCGAAATACTGCCTGAGCTTGACGAGCTCGGGGGCGTCGGCGCCGACTGCCGCACGGGCCCGAACGATGTCCTCCTGATACTGAGCGCACCCCGAGTAGCCCCCCCATGCGGAGGTGCTGAACACCGCCGCCCGCCGGACACCGTCAGCGGCCATCTGGGCCACGGTGTCCTCGACGAGGGGATGCCAGTTCCGGTTGCCGAAATAGACCGGCAGATTCTCCCCGCGCTCACCGAGTTCGACGGTGATCTGGTCGATCAGCGCCCGGTTGATGGCGTTGATCGGCGAGACCCCACCGAAATGCAGGTAGTGCTCCGCGACCGACTCCAGCCGCTCCCTGGGGATACCGCGGCCACGGGTGACGTTCTCCAGGAACGGCATCACCTCGTCGGGTCCTTCGGGTCCGCCGAAGGACAGCAGCAGCAGCGCGTCGACCGGGTTCAGCTGCTCTTCGCGCGAGCGCTCATCGCCGGTCATAGCAGCTGGGTGCTGGCGCCGCCGTCGGCGTAGATCACGGTCCCGGTGGTGGCCGGCAACCAGTCGGAGACCAGAGCGCACACCGTCTTGGCCACCGCCGTCGGGTCCTTCATGTCCCAGCCCAGCGGTGCCCGCTGATCCCAGCCCTCCTCGAGCATGGCCATCTCGTCCTTGAACTGGTCGCCCAGCGCCCCGCCCATGATCGCGCTCATCGCCAGAGTGCGGATCGGACCGGCGGCGACGAGATTCGAGCGGACGCCCACCTTGCCGGCCTCCCGGGCGACGAACCGGTTCACCGACTCCAGTGCGCTCTTGGCCACCGTCATCCAGTTGTAGGCCGGCATCGCCCGGGTCGGGTCGAAGTCCATCCCAACGATCCCACCGCCGGGGTTCATGATCGGCAGCACCGCCTTGGCCAGTGAGGCGTAGGAGAAGGCCGAGATGTGGATGCCCTTGGCCACATCCTCGTAGGGCGCGTCGAAGAACGGGTTGATGCCCATCCCGCTGGGCGGCATGTAACCGATGGAATGCACCACACCGTCGAGTTTGTTGCCGGAGCCGATCACCTCGGCGACCCGATCGGCGAGGCTCTCGAGGTGCTCGGAGTTCTGCACATCGAGTTCCAGCAGCGGGGCCGGACTCGGCAGCCGGTCGATGATCCGCTGGATCAGCCGCATCCGGTCGAAGCCGGTGCAGACGATCTCGGCTCCGGCATCCTGAGCCACCCGGGCGATGTGAAAGGCGATCGAGGAATCGGTGATAATTCCGGTGACCAGGACGCGCTTGCCCTCGAGAATGCCTGCCATGTAGGTCCTTTCGTTGTCCAGGGTCCGGTGCTAGTGGCCCATTCCCATGCCGCCGTCGACCGGGATAACCGCACCGGCGATGTAACCGGCATCCTCCGACGCCAGGAAGCTCACCGCACCGGCGACGTCGTCGGCGGTACCGATCCGCTTGGCCGGGATGAACTCCAGCGCCCCCTCGCGTACCCGGTCGTCCATCGCCTGGGTCATGTCGGTGTCGATCAGACCCGGTGCCACCACGTTGGCGGTGACCCCGGCCTTGGACATCTCCCGGGAGATGGAGCGGGCCATCCCGATCAGGCCGGCCTTGGAGGCCGCGTAGTTGGACTGGTTGCCGATGCCCCAGGTGCCCGAAACCGAGCCGACGAAGATCATCCGGCCGAAACGGTTCTTCTGCATGCTGCGCGCCGCCCGTTGGGCCACCCGGAATGCCCCGGTGAGGTTGGCGTCGATGACTTTCTGGAAGCGCTCCTCGGTCATGCGGATCATGAACGCGTCGGCAGTGATGCCGGCGTTGGACACCAGCACCTCCACCGGTCCCTGATGCTCCTCGACGGCGCTGAACGCACGGTCGACGGCCTCGCTGTCGGTGACGTCGCACTCGACGCCGAACAGGCCCTCGGGCGCTCCCGAGCCGCGGTGGGTCACCGCCACCTTGTGCCCGTCGGCGGCCAGCCGACGGGCTATCGCCAGGCCGATACCCCGGTTTCCGCCGGTGACCAGTACCGAGCGGGAGACGAACGCAGGCTTGCCGCCCGCGGCGGTCCCTGAAGAAGCGGAGTCAGTCATTCCCGTCAACTTAGTGCCTGTGGCGGGCGGCACCGAAATCAGCCGGGCAGGCGCCGGTTGATCAGCAGCGCGGCGAGGGCGGCCAGCGCAAGAAGCAGGGAGCCCAGCCGCAGCCACCCGGTGCTGGCGTCGCCCTTGATGGTCTCGTAGCCGATCTGGTCCTGCAGCGAGGTGAAGACCTCCTTGAGTTGCTCCAGACTCGCGGCCGTGTAGTGGTTGCCGTCGGACAACTCGGCGATCTTGCGCAGACCCTCCTCGTCGACCGGTACCGGCTGACGCTGGTCGTTGATCTCGACGTAGCCGTACGGCGTGCCGAAGGACACCGTGGATATCGGCACTCCCTGGTCCCGGGCGGTGCGCGCGGCGGTGAAAGCGCCCTTGGGGTTGTCCGGGTTGGAGGGGACGGTCTCCTTGCCGTCCGACATCAGCACGATCCTGGCCGGCGGCGGCCCGTCACCGCCGCCGATCACCGCACCGACGGTCGCGATCGCCTGAAGAGCGGTGAAGATGGCCTCGCCGGTGGCGGTGCGGTCCGCCAGTTGCAGCTTGTCGATGGCGGCCTTGGTGGCCTCCCGGTTCGTCGTCGGCGACACCAGCACGGTGGCGGTGCCGGCGTAGGAGATCAGGCCGAGATTGATCCCGGGGGTGAGCTGGTCGGCGAACTGCTTGGCGGCCTCCTGGGCGGCGACCAGCCTGCTCGGCTCGACGTCAGTGGCCCGCATCGACTGCGACACGTCGATGGTCAGCATCACCACGGCCCGGTTCCGGGGAATCCGGACGTCGTTGCGGGGTCCGGCCATGGCGATGGTCAGCATGACCAGCGAGCAGATGAGCAGGCTGGCGGGCAGGTGCCGCCACCGGCTGGGCCGCTGGGGCGCGACACTTTCCAGCAGTTCCATGTTGGCGAACCGCAGGACCCGCTTCTGGCGGGAAATCTGGACGAACACGTAGAGAGCCGCCAGTGCGGCGACGGCGATCAGGAACAGGAAGAACCAGGGGTGGGCGAAGTCGGTCAGCGACAACGGCCCGAGCAACGGCAGACTCATCGGGGGCCCACGCTCCGGTTCACTGGGTCCCCGCCAGCGCGCCGCGCCGCCGCGAGGCGACGAAGCGGACGATATCGGCGATCCAGTCACGGTCGGTTCGGAGGGTCATCAGCGGCGCACCGCACCGTCGCAGCGTCCTGGCCACCTCGGCGCGGTGGGCGGCCGCAGCTCGGGCGAAGTCGGCACGCAGGGACTCGTCGATGGTGAACTCCCGGGTCACTCCGGATTCGGTGTCCTGCAGGATCACGTCCCCGACGTCGGGCAACTCGACATCGCGCGGGTCGAGGACTTCGATGCCCAGCACCTCATGGCGGGCGGCGATCGCCCGCAATGGCCGCATCCAGTTGATCGGGCCCAGGAAATCGCTGATGATGACGGCCATTCCGCGGCGGCGCTCGGGGCGACGCAACGCGTCGATGGCCGCGGCGAGGTCCCCCCGCACACCCAACGGCGCCCGCGGGGCGGTGGCGATGGCCCGCAGCAGCGTCTGCTCGTGCTGCCTCCCGGACCGGGCCGGTACCCGGACGACATCCTGTCCGTTGGCGATCAGCGCACCGATCCGGTTTCCCCCGCCGCTGTTGAGGAAGGTGATCGCCGCCGCGGCGGCGACGGCGAGGTCGCGCTTCTCGCACCCGGCCGTACCGAAGTCGAGACTCGCCGACATGTCGACCACCATCCAGGTCTCCAGCTCCCGGTCGGCGATCATCTGACGGACGTGCGGGTGGGTGGTTCGGGCGGTCACCGACCAGTCCATCCGCCGGACGTCGTCACCGGGCTGGTACAGCCGCGATTCCCCCGGCTCCGACCCGGGACCCGGAATCAGACCGAGATGGTTGCCCTGCAGCACGCCGTCGAGCTTGCGCTTGACCGTGAGCTCCAGGGTGCGCAGCGCGGCAGCGAGTTTCGGGTCACCGATCTCACCCCGACCGAAGGAGGGCGGGTGGATGGTGTCGGGCTCGCTCACCGAGCGTTGGCGCCGGCCGTCGACGGTGCCGCCGGTGCGGCCGCGCCGACCGGCGGTACCGAGTGCCCTTGCTGGGGAACCGCATTGACCTGGGGCAGCGCCACCGTCTGCAGGATCCGGTTGATCACGATCTCAGGTTTGACATCGTCGGCGAGGGCGTCGTAGGTCAGGACGAGCCGGTGGCGCAGCACATCGGGGATCACGTCGATCACATCCTGGGGAACGACGTAGTCCCTCCCGCGCACCAGCGCCAGCGCACGGGCCGCGGCGATGATGCCCAGTGAGGCACGCGGCGAGGCGCCGAACGCAACCCAGGCCTTGACGTCGGGCATCCCGAACTGCTCGGGCCGCCGGGTGGCGGTCACCACCCGCACCACATAGTCGACCAGCGCGTGATGGACGAAGTTGTTCGCCGCGACGTCCTGCAGACGCAGCAGATCGCCGGTGTCGAGGACCTGCTTGGGCTCCGGTGGGGTGACCCCCATCCGGTAGATGATCTCGCGCTCCTCCTCCGGCGAGGGGTACTCGACGTTGATCTTGAACAGGAACCGGTCCCGCTGGGCCTCCGGCAGCGGGTAGACGCCCTCGTTCTCGATCGGGTTCTGGGTCGCCATCACCAGGAACGGTTTGGGCAGCGGATAGGTTTTGCCGCCGATCGAGATCTTGCGCTCCGCCATCACCTCGAGCAGGGCGGACTGAACCTTTGCCGGGGCGCGGTTGATCTCGTCGGCGAGCAGGAAGTTGACCACCACCGGTCCCAGTTCGATGTCGAACTCCTCCCGGCCCTGCCGGTAGATCCTGGTCCCGATGATGTCGGTGGGCACCAGGTCGGGGGTGAACTGGATGCGGGAGAAGGTTCCCCCCACCACCCGGGCGAAGGTCTCCACCGCCAGGGTCTTGGCCACCCCCGGGACGCCTTCGAGCAGGACGTGGCCCTTGGCCAGCAGGCCGACCAGGATCCGCTCGACGAGCTGGTCCTGACCCACGATGACCCGCTTGACCTCGAAGATGGCCCGCTCGAGGGTGTTAACCTCCCCGGCCAGGCCGTTCCCGCTGGACGGGGGCGGGGCGGCGGATCCGCTGGGGACGGAGAAACCGCCCGGTCCCGCGGTCGAACCACCTGGTGACGTCATCGAGTGCCTCCACATCATTGACCTGACGGCCGCCATGGGGGCGGCCTGTCATCGTCGGCGGGCGACCCGCGCCCGCTGACAACTATTCCAGGCGTATCTGAATCCGTCGACGTGGGCTGTTCGCTGGCGCGTCGAGGACCTGGCCGATCAGCGCGATCAGGTCTCGATCACCCGGGTCAGGTAGGGGGTCATACCCTCGGTGCGCACCGGCCCGACGGTCACCTGCCCGGCCGCCGACGACGACTCCAGCATCTGTCCGTTGCCCAGGTAGATCGCGACGTGCTGGCTGCCGCCGGGGCCGTAGAAGATCAGGTCGCCCCGCTTGGCCTGGGACGGCGAGACGTGCCGGCCGGCGGTGTACTGGTCTCCGGAGTATTTGGGCAGCAGGACCCCGACTCCGGCGAACGCGTAGCGGGTGAAGCCCGAGCAGTCGTACCCGAGCTTCCCGGCGTCGTGGTCCACGCCGGCGCTCGGGCCGTTGATGGCACCGCCGCCCCAGGAGTAGGGCACGCCGCGCTGGGCGCCGCCCCGGCTGATCACGTACTCGATCGCCTGCGGGCCGCTGACCCGACCACCGGGCAGCGCGGTGGGGGATCCGCCGATGCCCAGGCCGGCCAGGAACTTGCGGCCCAGATCCATCGTCGCCTGCGTGGCCTGTTTGGTGAAGGCCAGCGAGGCCTGGGCCATCGCGACGGGGTCACCGGGAGCCCCGGCGCTGAGAATCTTCGGCAGGGTGGGGTCCCACTGCGGCTCGGCCGCGGCGGGCGCGGCGAGGCCCAGCCCGAGCGCGACCGCGGTCAGAGCGGCAGCGCCGGCCCTCAGCGCGCGGACCTTGACAGACGTGATCATCGCTGTGTTCACCCCTCGATGTAGCGAACGACGAAGGGCGTCATTCCACTGGTCCGGACCGGGGAGATCTTGACCACCGATCCGGTGTAGGGCGCCTCGATCATCTGGTTGTTGCCGAGGTAGATCGTCACGTGCTGACTGCCGCCGGGACCGTAGAAGATCACGTCGCCGCGGCGCATCTGCGCCGCCGGGATCTTGCGGCCCATGTTGTACTGCGAACCCGAATAGTGCGGCAACTTGACCCCGACGCCGGCGAAGGCGTAGAGCACCAGCCCCGAGCAGTCGAAGCCGACGGTGTTGGCGCCGGAGTCGATACCCCGGCTCGGACCCGCCGCGTTTCCGCCGCCCCAGGAGTAGGGCACGCCCATCTGGGACATCGCCCGCTTGATGACGTGCTCGGTGGCGGCGTTGCCGTACACGAACGGGATGGCACCGTTCGTGATCCCGGTGTCGGTGGGCTTGAGGATGCCCAGCTTCTGCAGGAACTGCTTGCCAAGGTTCTGGGTGACCTCCATCGAGCTCATCGCAATCTGCAGCACTGCGTTGATGATCGCGACCGGGTCACCGGACAGGAAGGCGCTGGGGATCGCCGGCAGGGTGAGATCCCACTCCGAGGGATCGCCGTAGGGAACCTCGACCGCGCCCGCTCCCGACCGTGCCGGGCCCTCGTCCCACTGGTCGCCCGCGACGGCGTCCGGCGCGGCTGCGGCGATCGTGCCGCCGGCCGTGGACGGGGCCGCGCCCTGGCGAACGGCCGGACCCAGAGTTCCCGCCGGCACCGCCTCCGGAGCCGCGCCGGCCCTGGCGGCGTCGAGTTTGCGCTTGGCGGCATTGCGCTCGGCGGCCAGTCGGTCGATCTCTACCTGCTGCTCCCGGAACGTCTGCTGTGCCTCGGTCAGTGCCGCCACCGCGGCGTCCTGGCTGCTCTGTGCGCTGACCACGGCCTCATCGGCCTTCTGCTTGGCCTGCCGGGCGGCGGCGTCCCGATTGACCACCTCGGTGCGGGCCCGCTTGAGACCATTGATCACCTGCCGTGAACTCGCTGTGACGGCTTGGCCGGCGCTGGCGCTGGCGATGATCTCCTCGGGCGTGCGGGCCATCACCAGCGAGCCCGACGGCCCGTTGACATAGGTAGCCGCCGCGAACGTGTCGAACTTGCGCTGCGCCTCGACGATCGCCGAGTTAGCCTCCTCGACCGCCTGCCGGCTGGCGTCGACCTGCTGCTGAGCCAGGGCGGCCGCGTCGCGGGCCTCCTGGACCTCCAGGATCGCCTTGTTGACGCCCTCCTGCTCGGCCTGAACCCGGGCCCCGACCTCCTGCAGGCGCTGGTTGGCCTCGGCGAAGTCGGCGATCAGCCCGCCCAGTCCCGAGGGCGGATCTGCCGGGTCGGCCTGGGCCAGACCGGGGATGGTCAACGTCATCGCGACGGTCAGGGTCAGGGGGCACACCGTCCGGGTGAGCCGGATGGCAGGCCGCACCTCGGCGTCGTGACGGGGGCGACGGAAGGATCTCACCCAGTTGCTCATTCGAGTCCGACTCCTCTGCTCCACATGTAGTCACAGTTGTAACTGAAGTCACATTTGTCACATCAGCAACAATGGCGACAGTTGCACCGTACGTCACACTTGTCGCACGAGAAACTGGAGGCAAGAATTACATGTTTGTAATTTCGATTATGTGACCGGAAAGTGATCTTAGACAGTTGCCAAGAAAGGCTATTTATCCTGCTTGGATGCGGTTTCGGCAGCGGTCCGCGAATTTGCTAGTCGTTGCAGAACTCGAGTCGCCACGGCAGCTCCCCCGACCGCAATTAGCAGGACGATTGTGAATGCCGTCCACGGGAAAATCGGCGTCTCCAACTGGTCCACGAAATTCTGGGCGCCCTGAACCGGATTGGGCGCCGTTTTCGCGACGTCCTGACCGGCTTCGAGCAGCACCCGGTCGTAGCTCGGGCTGTACGAGCCGGCCCATCCGGGACTCAAGACCAGGACAGTCGAACCGGGCAGGGACTGCCCCACTTCGGTGGCGATGTCACGCAGTGGGGTGTCGATGGGCGGACTGGCCGACAAGACAACCACCTTGAGGTCGATGCCGTGAACGCCGGCGTCGGCGACGACCTCGCGCAGTCCCGCGACATCCGGCGCGGGCGCAGCCACCCCGTCGGCCGCCACATCGGCCTTGACCTGGGCCATGCACTCCTCGTGGGGTGTGCTCACGTCCAGCCCGACAGCAGTGCACACCTCGACCGGGATGTAGGTCGGCGGATGGGCGGTCGTCACGGTTGACGACCGTACCGCGACGGCGCGCCGATGGCGGCGCCACGCGCCGACGGTGAGCAGACCTGGTCACGCGGGGTCGGCTTCGGCGGTGATGTCGGGGCCTCATAGGATTTGTGGTGACGATGGCGGGATCACCGAAGCCGGGAGTTCATGTGAGCAACGTTTCCTCTAGTCAGTCCCTGAATTCCTTCGGGGCCCGCGACACCCTGAAGGTCGGCGAGGACAGTTACGAGATCTTCCGGCTGGACGCGGTCCCGGGAACCGGGAAGCTTCCCTACAGCCTGAAAGTGCTCGCCGAGAACCTGCTGCGCACCGAGGACGGCGCCAACATCACCGCCGACCACATCCGGGCGATCGCCGACTGGGATCCCGCCGCGGAGCCCAGCGTCGAGATCCAATTCACTCCGGCCCGGGTGATCATGCAGGACTTCACCGGCGTCCCGTGCATCGTCGACCTGGCCACCATGCGCGAGGCGGTGACAGCACTCGGCGGCGACCCGGAGAAGGTCAACCCACTGGCGCCCGCCGAACTGGTCATCGACCACTCGGTGATCCTGGACTTCTTCGGAACCGCCAACGCCTTCACTCGCAACGTCGACCTGGAGTATCAGCGCAACGGGGAGCGCTACCAGTTCCTGCGCTGGGGCCAGGGCGCCTTCGACGATTTCAAGGTGGTCCCGCCCGGCACCGGAATCGTCCATCAGGTCAACATCGAGTACCTGGCGCGGGTCACCATGGTGCGCGACGGAGTGGCTTATCCAGACACCTGTGTGGGCACCGACAGCCACACCACCATGGTCAACGGGCTGGGCGTGCTGGGCTGGGGTGTGGGCGGAATCGAGGCCGAAGCCGCCATGCTGGGCCAGCCGGTCTCGATGCTGATCCCCCGGGTCGTCGGGTTCAAGCTGACCGGCGAGATCAAGCCCGGCGTCACCGCCACCGACGTCGTTCTGACCGTCACCGACATGCTGCGCAAGCACGGCGTGGTCGGCAAGTTCGTGGAGTTCTACGGCAAGGGCGTGGCCGAGGTGCCCCTTGCCAACCGCGCCACGCTGGGCAATATGAGCCCGGAGTTCGGCTCCACCGCGGCGATGTTCCCGATCGACGAGGTCACCCTGGACTATCTGCGGCTGACCGGCCGCAGCGAGCAGCAGATCGCACTGGTGGAGGCCTACGCGAGGACCCAGGGCATGTGGCACGACCCCGAGCACGAGCCGAAGTTCTCCGAGTACCTCGAACTTGACCTGTCCACGGTGGTGCCGTCCATCGCCGGGCCGAAGCGGCCGCAGGACCGCATCGAACTCTCCGACGCCAAGACCGCGTTCCGCAAGGACATCCACAACTACGTCGAGGAGAACCTCCCCACGCCGCACACCAAGCTCGACGAGGCCGACGAGGAGTCCTTCCCGGCCAGCGACCCGGCCGCGCTGTCCTTCGCCGACAACGGCGCGGTCGACATGCGCCCCTCGGCGTCCAACGGCTCGCAGGGCCGGCCGAGCAAGCCGGTACTGGTGAAGTCTGCCGACCGGGGCGAGTTCATCCTCGACCACGGTGCGGTCGTGGTCGCCGGGATCACCTCGTGCACCAACACCTCCAACCCGTCGGTGATGCTCGGCGCAGCGCTGCTGGCCAAGAAGGCGGTCGAGAAGGGGCTGACCAGCAAGCCGTGGGTCAAGACCAACATGGCGCCGGGATCCCAGGTCGTCACCGACTACTACGAGAAGGCCGGGTTGTGGCCCTATCTGGAGAAGCTGGGCTACTACCTGGGCGGCTACGGGTGCACCACCTGCATCGGCAACACCGGTCCGCTGCCCGAAGAGATTTCCAGGGCCGTCAACGACAACGATCTGGCCGTGACTGCGGTGCTCTCGGGTAACCGCAACTTCGAGGGACGCATCTCCCCCGACGTCAAGATGAACTACCTGGCCTCCCCGCCGCTGGTGATCGCCTACGGCATCGCCGGCACCATGGACTTCGACTTCGAGTCCGACCCCCTCGGCCACGATTCCGACGGCAATCCGGTGTTCCTCAAGGACATCTGGCCCACCCAGAAGGAGATCGAGGAGACGATCGCCTCGTCGATCAACCGGGACATGTTCGCCGAGAGCTACGCCGATGTGTTCAAGGGCGATGAGCACTGGCGGAACCTGCCCACCCCGTCGGGCAACACTTTCGCATGGGATCCCAAGTCCACCTACGTGCGCAAGGCCCCCTACTTCGACGGCATGCCGGCCGAGCCGACGCCGGTCACCGACATCACCGGCGCCAGAGTTCTGGCGCTGCTGGGAGATTCGGTGACCACCGACCACATCTCCCCGGCCGGCGCCATCAAGAAGGGCACCCCGGCCGCGCAGTACCTGGAGGCCAACGGCGTGCAGCCGGCCGACTTCAACTCGCTGGGGTCGCGGCGCGGCAACCACGAGGTGATGATCCGGGGCACGTTCGCCAACATCCGGCTGCGCAACCAGCTCCTCGACGACGTGTCCGGCGGCTACACCCGCGATTTCACCCAGCCGGGCGGGCCGCAGGCGTTCATCTACGACGCGGCTCAGAACTACGCGGCGGCGGGCACCCCGCTGGTGGTCCTGGGCGGTAAGGAGTACGGCTCCGGCTCGTCGCGCGACTGGGCGGCCAAGGGCACCAGCCTGCTCGGTGTACGGGCGGTGATCACCGAGTCCTTCGAGCGTATCCACCGCTCCAACCTGATTGGCATGGGCGTGATCCCGCTGCAGTTCCCGGCCGGGGAATCGGCGGCATCGCTGAAGCTGGACGGCACGGAGGTGTTCGACATCACCGGGATCACCGAACTCAACACCGGCAAGACCCCGAAGACCGTGCACGTCACGGCGACCAAGGGCGACGGCTCGAAGGTCGAGTTCGACGCGGTCGTTCGCATCGACACCCCCGGCGAGGCCGACTACTACCGCAACGGCGGGATTCTGCAGTACGTGCTGCGCAACATGCTGAAGGCGGGATCGAGCAGCTAGCCACCCGGCCCGAGGTACTGCGACTCAAGCACCAGGTCCGGCAGCAAGGTCTGGTATTCGACGTGGGTGCGGTGCTCCTCGGTGCGCCACCGGCGGCCCTGCTGCTCACGCATGTAGGCCCGGTACTTCGGCGCTCCCGGGATGCCGACGTTGTCGGCGACCACGATCGAGCCCGGATGCAGCCAGCCCCGGTCGAGGATGCTGTGCAGGTCGGTGAGATAGGCGTTCTTGTCGTGGTCGATGAACAACAGGTCGACCGCGCCCGGGACACAGCCGTAGTCGTTCTGGAGCCGGTCCAAGGTCGGCCCGCCGTCCCCGATCGTCCCCACGACGCAGGAAATGCGCCCGGCTACCCCGGCGTGCTCCCAGATGTGCCGCGCCACTTCGGCATTAGCCGGTGAGAGTTCCACCGAGACCACGGCGGCCGACGGTGCGGCCAAGGCGATACGCAGCGCGCCGTAGCCGCAGTAGGTGCCCAGTTCGACGGCCAGGCGTGGCTCGGCGCGGTGCACGGCCGCATCGAGCAGGCCGCCCTTCTCGTCGCCGATGCTGACCAGGAACGACTTGCGGTAGGAGTACTCGTCCAGTTTGGCCAGTGCGTCGGCGGCGTCGCCGGGCCGGGCGTGGCGCGCCACATAGTCCGCCGCGGCGGCCTCCCGGCCATCGCCGAGTTGACCAGTCGTGGTGAAGTTGCGGTTGCTGACCGCCGCGCGCAGCATCGACCAGCGCAGCGGCAGCCTCCGACCCAAGGACATGACCCAATCATTACGGTGGCGCCCCGCGATGGGAAGCCACCACCGAGCGGGGCCATACTTGCGTCATTACCTCCTCGAGTCGGACCGAGCGGTTCGGCCGCCCTCTGCTGGCGCTGTGGGCGGGCCTCCTGTGCCACGCCTTCTTCGTGCTCGGTGTCGGGGCGATGATGCTCGCGATGCTCTTCGGCATGAGCCGCTCGCTGGGCACCGTGCCCGCGCCGTGGAACTGGGTGGCCAATGCCGCACTGCTGGCGCAGTTCCCGCTGTTGCATTCGGCGCTGCTGACGAGCCGCGGGCGCCGGCTGCTGGGCTGGCTGGCCCCGGCAGGAGCCGGCACGACCCTGGCCCCGACGACCTACGCCACCATCGCCGGGCTGCAGACGCTGGCATTGTTCGCGCTGTGGTCACCCAGTGGCGTGGTGTGGTGGCGGGCACAGGGCGTTGCGCTGGTGATGATGCTGGCGCTCTACACAACGTCGTGGTTGCTGCTGGGCTGGTCGATGCATTCGGCCGGGCTGGGCCTGCAGACCGGCAGCCTGGGCTGGACCGCCCTGCTGCGCGGCCGCTCCCCACGTTATCCCCCGATGCCGCGGAAAGGCCTGTTCCGACTGATCCGCCAGCCGATCTACGTCACGTTTGCGCTGACGCTGTGGACCGTGCCGATCTGGACCCCCGATCAGCTGATGGTGGCCCTGGTATTGACTGCCTACTGCGTACTTGGCCCCCGGTTCAAGGAGCGCCGGTACCGCCGGACTTACGGTCAGGACTTCGAGGACTATTCGCGGCGGGTGCCGTACTGGGTGCCGAGGGTCAGGCCAGTTCGATGAGGCCGGCGTAATCCTCCGACCAGTGGTCCTCGGTGCCGTCGGGCAGTAGCACCACCCGCTGAGGTTCGAGCGCCTCGGCGGCACCCGGGTCGTGGGTGACCAGCACCACCGCGCCGACGTAGCTGCGCAGCGCG
>Ga0180431_10001190_pt1 | contig 36578 bp, 17 predicted proteins | sample SS_ome_11_FD_132459 | JGI IMG/M metagenome (GOLD analysis project Ga0180431, IMG submission 132459) | Hypersaline lake sediment archaeal communities from the Salton Sea, California, USA - SS_1_MS_1 metaG | ecosystem: Environmental > Aquatic > Non-marine Saline and Alkaline > Hypersaline >... | reverse complement strand
CTCCCCGTCCCGGAGGGTCGTGTCGCAAATGCCGATGCTTTTCTGCATGATTTAACTTTGTCCCCTTTTACATAAATAATTTACACATATGTTTAAACATTTTTGGTAAAAAATAAAAGGCTTTCCCACAATACTTAATATGGGCGTAAAAACACTTCCATTGATTGTTATAGTGCTGGTCATCATAGCTATGGGCTGCATGGCTGGGTCGTCCCTCTTCATAGAAGGTGATAACTTAGGGGGCGCCTCGGTTTCATCCAGCGTCATAGAATGCCAGAACATGCAGCTGGGAATAATAATGCTGATTCTTATGGTAATGGTGTTCGGCACCTGCAAGCTCAAGGACAGGATGTTCTGCTACAATTAATTCTTCCTGAACTCTGTCACCCTCAGGTAGACCTGGCCCGTCTTGGTTTCTTCCACCATCGCTATGACCTCTCCCTTGCCGAAGAACACGGCATGGTCGGTTGCAGGTATGCGTCCAGTCTCGTCCACGAACATGTGCCATTTCCTCCCGTCCATTATGTGCTGCCTGTGCGAGAAATGGAGCCTTCCGTGTATCCTGACCAACCTGTTCCTGTATTCCGAGGGGTTGAGCTGTATGGCCCTGACAGTGGCGTGCACAGGCTTCTGGAGTTCCGGTTTGGGTGGGGGGGTCACCTTGGCCGGGACAGGAGGCGCTTTGGCCTTTTCCTTCAGGGGCGGGACATGCTCTGAAACAGAGGCCAGCCTGGCCCTCTTCCTGGGCTTCGTGCCGGGGCGCCTCTTTATCAGGAACAGGCCCGCTCCCCCTATCATCATTACCAGCAGTATTCCGCCTATTATGTAAAGAGTCGGGTCGAACGCTTCGGCCTCTTCCCCTGCGGTTTCCTCTGGCCCGGATGTGGCAGGCGCCGCGGGCTCAGGGCTGCACGACAATGTGTTCCTGTCGCACCCGTATTCACATTCCTCCAGGACCTCCCAGGCGCTTCCGTCGCTCTTGCATGTCTGCAGGTTGTTCCCCACGCACCTCTTCTCCCCCGCTGTGCAGAAAGCCACCGGAGGCGCAGCGTCCTGGGTCTCGTTGGGCTGTGCGGGTGCCGGGGCTGCCGCCCCTCCGCCACCTCCTCCACCACCGTCACCGGGAGGAGTGGTGGACGTTTCGACGCTGCATGAGCTGCTGCATCCGTCACCGCTGTTGGTGTTGCCGTCATCGCATCCCTCCCCGGGGTCAAGCACCCCGTCTCCGCAGGAGAATGTTTCCGTTATCATGAATGCCGACAGGGAGGAGACATTGACTGTCGTGATGTTTGATGTTGTGTTTATGGTGCTGTTCCCTGTCACGTTGGTCCAGCCACCAGGGCACGATTGTGTGGTGAAGTTCCAGGTCGAGCACTTGTACACCGTGGCTCTGGAGGAATTGACGAAGAGGGACGAGTTGAAAGGCAGCTCTATGTGCACCCCGGTGAAGTTGAAGCTCGCTGACGTGGCTATGGTGTTGAGTATCGTGAGCACTCCCGAGGGGCTGGACAGGCCTGTTATGTTGGAGTCAATAGTCACGTTGCCTGTCAGGTTCCCTGTGGAGTTGACGTTCCTGAAAGTCACGTTGAAGTTACCGGCCTCTATGAAGATGTCCCAGTGCCCCCCTGCAACGGACGACCAGAACCCGGTCACGTTCTCTGATGACTGGTTGAGGTCGGATGACGTGCCGTTGTACCTTACCCTTATCCTGGTTGTGTTGGTGGAGTTGCTCCCCCTGTCAAGAACAGACACGTTTATGGTGGTCAGCTCGGAAATGGAGAGCGTCCCTGCCGAAACGCTCCTGTTAGTGTTTAGCGTATCATTGGCATACACCAGCACAAGGTAATTCCCTGCAGCCATCCCGCTGGTGTTCAGCGTGCCATTGTAAATGCTGCCTGACAGCAGGCCCATCCCACCCTTAACAGACCATGTGGAGTTGGATATGTTGTAGCTGACATAAGACACGCCCGTCAGGTCAGTGACAGAGGCGGATACGCTGGTGTTGTCCCCAGCCAGGACAGGGGACGGGAACACGCCGGGAGATGAGACAGACGGGGCGGTCGTGTCAACCCTGAAGTGGCTTATGGAGCTGTTGGAGGAGTTGGCCTGCCCGTCACCGGCAACCATGTGCCAGGTGTAATGACCGTCAGTGAAGTTTATCTCAGCGCTGTTTGATGACGTTGACGTGTTGAGGGTCCCGTTTATGTATATGTAATATGTCGGGCTGTCCCCGTCATCCTCACTCGAGCTGAAGGAGAAAGTCACGTTGGCGGTCGAGGCATTCGTGTCATTGGCAGGCGCGACCAGGCTTGGCGTCCCCGGGGGGGTGTTCAGTATGGAAAGCCCGGTGGAGTTGACCCAGGAGCTCCAGTTGTAACCGTCGAACACCCTGGCAGAGAATATCCAGGTGTCATCCTTCGAGGTATTGCCCGAGTGGATCCATGTGGCATTCTCAAGTGAAGCCTGCTCGCTTCCGTTCAGGTACCACTTGGTCTCATTATTGGTCTCGTTGTCCCCCGTGTCGCTGTCTGTGAACGCCCAGCTCCCGGTCAGGTTCCCGGAAGTCCTGTTAAGGAAGCCGTCATCGGGCGTTATGTTGATGCTTGTGGGCACAGGCATCTGGTTGTCAACGATGAACTCCTGCTGGCCTGACATGTTCAGGTTGCCTGCAGAGTCATTGGCGTACCAGTAGTAGGTGGTGTTCTCATGGGGCGTCAGGTTGCCAACAGATATTGTGAGGCAGTATTCAGAGCCCGAGCACGATTGCACGGTGTAGTTGGCGGTACCGTTCCACTCCAGCGTCACATCGCTTATGCCGGAGAGCTGGTCGCCCACGGTCACGTTGGCCTCCACTCCCTGGTCCTCATTGGGAAGGGAGGGCGACCTCTGGTGGCCCTGGAAGTACGGGGGAGCGGTGTCCACAGTGAACCAGACCGTTCTGGAGCCCGAAGACCCTGTGCTGTCATTGGCATAGAACGTCACGTTGTGCTGTCCAGAGGAGACTGTCGGGTATGAAAGGTTGTAGAAGTGGTAAAGTGTGTCGTTCAGCATGGAATTGTTGACGCCCCCGTCCACGGAGAAGGTCGCATTATCTAGCGGCATGTTGACGGTTATGTTGAAATAGACGAAACCGGATCCGTACGACTGGTTCTGCGGGGACTCCAGCGTGATAGTGGGAGGCGCGCTGACAGTTACTGTGATGTTACCCGAGGAGTTCAGGTTATTGTAGGTGTCGTTGGCATACACAGTGAAGGAATGGTTCGCGTTGACCAGGCCAGTCTTGTTCTTGTGCCAGCCTGTGCCCGACCCGTCCAGAGTCTCGTTCACCCCGTCCCACTCCAGGACTGCCGAATCAGCAGACTCTGTGAGGGTCACGTTGACATATACATAGTCCACAGAAACCGTGCTGCCGTTCGATGGCGTGGGGCCTGCAAGCACTATGCTGGGGGGCAGCGCATCCACAGTGAAGGACACTGACTGGCTCTCGTTCATTACGTTGCTGGTGCTGTTGCAGTGGAACACAACGGAATGCTGGCCGTCTGTCATGCTGGTGTTTATGCCCCAGAAATGTGTCGCGGTGTCATTCGTGATGGTCACGTTTGCCGAACCGTCAAGCGAGTACCCGCACCAGCTCCCTGCCTCGCTCATGGTCAGGTTGAAGTAGACCGCAGGCCCGTATGTGGTGCTCTGCGGGGACTCCAGGGAGAGGTCAGGCACGGTAAGTGAACCCCCAGGCCCCCAGTCAACCACGTTAAGGCCCACATTGGCACCGTTCGCTGAGCTGTACGGATACTGGGAGCCTGAATCCCCGAACCCGTCACCGTCAGTGTCGTATACCGCCAGGGCCATTATGTCCTCCCAGTAGTTTCCCTGGGCGACGCCGCTGACCGTGGCGTTGAAATGGTTGCCCGCGATTGACTCGGCGTTGAACACAATGTTCCCTGCCAGGGTGTTCCAGTAGAACACGTTCCCTGTGGAGCCTCCTGTTACGTTTACCCCGTCAAGCGCATTGCCCGTTATCGTGTTGTTCCAGACCGTATTGGATGCGCTGATTGACCAAAGCCTTATCCCCGTATTCACGCTTCCTCCCGCATGACCTGATATGACGTTGTCATGGACCCTGGAGAGGCTGGTGTTGTACAGGTCCACTCCCCCTTCGGTGTTCGAGACGATTTCGTTTCCCCCTATCACGTTGCCGACAGAGTATGACACCGAGATCCCGTAGTCATTGAGGCTCATGTTGCAGGACGTCATGTTGTTCCTGCCGCCGTATGTCACGTACAGCCCCACGCCCAGGCTTCCGACATCGTTGGACACGAGGGAGGAGTTCCTTACCGCATTGTCCCAGGAGTAGTTGAGCCATATGCCCCCTGTAGAGCTGTTCCTGGCAGTCACGTTTATCACCTGGCTGCTGTTGGTCTCCTGGAAGAGTACGTCTGCCGAGAAGTTGGTGATTGTGCAGTTCTGGACCGTCACGTTGTCCCTTCCCAGTGCATGGACTCCGTAGCCTGACCCCAGGCCTGTTATGACGTGTCCGGCGCAGTCGAGCGTTATGTCGTCTGCCCCGAAGGTCACGCATGCCGTGCCCGACGAGGACTGTGTCATGTTGCTTATGAGGGTCTCGCTTGACGTGATTGTGACGGGGCATAACAGGGGAACCGTCAGGATTCTCCCCTCGGAGACGTTCATCCTTCCCACGCTGTCATTGGCGTATACCGCATAGGTGTAGTTCCCCCTGGAGACGCCCGTCTTGGTCACGTACCAGGCCGTCCCGGAGCCGGACATGCTCTCGTTGGTCCCGTCCCATTCCAGTATTGCAGAGTCCGGTGGCTTGGAGAGCGTGACGTTGACGGTGACAGTTGCTGACGATGCCACGCTGTTGTTGGCCGGGGTGGGCGAGGCGAACGATATGTCAGGGGCTGTAGTGTCCACGGTAAAGAACACGGTTTCCGTCGTGTTCAGCACAGTGTCGCTGTCATTGGCATAGAACGTCACGTTGTGCTGCCCGTCAGGGAGCTCCCCATAGGTATCGTTGAAGAAATGTGTGGATGTGTCATTGTCCATCGTCGTATTATATGCGTCATCGACCGAGAACCAGGTCTCGTTTGGCGCCCTGCTCAGCGTCACGTTGAAGGCAGTGGTGTTCATGTCATACGTCCTGTTTGCCGGGGATTCCGCCACTATCAGCATCCTCTCGGCCATGTACACCGTCCTCCATCCGGTGGAGTTCCAGTTGTTGGCAGAATCATTGGCCCACACCCTGTATTTGTACGTCCCGTCATTGAGGCCGGTCATGTTCCTCGACCAGTTCTTTGCCGAGCCGCTCATGCTCAGGTTGCTGACGGTCCCATTGTCCCACTCCAGGAGGGCGGTGCTCGCGTTCTCGTCCAGGCTGGCGTTTATGAATGTGTAGTTCACGTAGACGAACGTCAGGTTGGCCTCGGTCGGGGACGGCAGGGTTATCGACGGCGGCGTCATGTCATTGAAGGATGCGGTCATGTTGGTGCCGTTCGCGCTGACATATGTCATGCTGAAGCCGCTCTTGCTCCCGTTCTTTGCTTTGCTGTTGGGCGCAGTGCATGCGCTGAATCCCGTCACCGTGCTTGAGAACGGGTCAGTTGCCTCGCCCAGGGGGTTTCCTATAGCAGCATAGAAATAAAGCTCGTTGTTGTTGTCGGCCTCCTCGAGCTTGACCCACGGGTCGTCCCTGTTGGCATTGTTGCTCTTGGAGTCGTCCACGTGCCAGACCAGTATCCCGTCCCCCGGTATGTAGGAATCGAAGCCTATCTTCTGCCTGTTCTCCACCAGGAAGTATTCAGTGGAGCTGATGTTGTGCATGTACAGGCTGCTGTAGTTGTGCTCCTCTATGTTGGCAACTGTCTGGTTCATAGTCTCCGTGCCAGTGACATCCACCGGGTCTATCCACCCCAGCTTGTACTTGCTCCAGCCTGTGAAGTGCGCAGGGGACGTCCCCGTGTTGCTGGGAAGCCAGGAGCCGAAGCTCATTATGCCCCATTTCCCTATCCCGTCCGAACTGTAGCTGGTGTCATACAGGTCTGGCAGGCCCAGGTCATGCCCGAACTCGTGCGCGAAGGTCCCCAGGGGCGAGTTCTCCGCCAGTATCGAGCCTCCCGTTATGTCCACGCCGTCCCATGGCGCGCCCGAACAGACCCCGGACATCCCGCTCCATTTGACTGACCATATGTCAGTGGATGTGCCAGAGGATGACTGGTCGTTCCCCGCGTGCACGACTATGAGATGGTCCACGTACCCGTCAGAGTCCTTGTCATAGCTGGAGAAGTCCACCGAAGCGTCGGCAAGGTCCATTGCCTCGCATATGAGCCTGTATGTGCAGTTGTCTATGGAGCCGCATATTGGGGTGGCCCAGGGGTCATTGTCCCCGCCGTAGAAAGACATCGAATAGGAGCTGTCCATCCAGCCTGTGCCTATGGTCCCGCTCAGGTTGTACTGGTTGTATGACGTCTCATTGTAGTAAGATGCCATGCTGCCGCTGTTGGACTGGTTGAACAGGAGGTTCTCGTACCACTGCTCATTGTACTGCGAGCCGACCTTTGGGTTGCCGGTGAAGTTCACCAGCAGGACAACCACATCATCGTCCCCCAGCCAGGGGGCAGAAGCGTACTGGGGCAGCATAGGGGACATGCTCGGTCCTCCAGAGCCCGGGGAATACTGCGGCGAAGGCCCCCCTGAAGGCATCTCATCCTCCTGCCTCGGCGCCTTCTTCGGGCCTGTCAAGGGCAAGGCCTCGGGCTCGGGTGCAGCATGCCTGATGAGAAGTCCCTTTGCGGCCCTGGCCTTCCCCACCTCATGGGATGTCGCTATGAGCTGGGTGCCCAGCTTGGTGGCATAGTTCCACCTGCCGCTGCTGTTCACGACAGCATAACCGTCCAAGGTCTCTATCCATGCCCCTCTCTCGTCCCCCCTCTGGACAGCCTTGAAAGTGAAGCCGTCGGGCTGGGATATCTCATGGACTGCCTGGGACGCAGGGACAGCCCGGGCAGACCCTGGCAGCAGAAATACGGCTATTATTATTGTCGCTACTATGCCTGCTACGGCCATGCTTCTCATTCAGGTACCCTCGGCACTCCTCTTGGTATCATGACGCACTTGTTCGCTTCCGTGTTGCACGTGCAGTCACTCTCAGGCACGAATCCCGGACCCTCGTAAAGCCCCTCGCCCACGCACGCGACCAGGACGTTCCTGCCCAGGTTCACCGTCCTGACAGCGTACCTTTCCAGGGCAGAGCCCTCCCCTACAGAGGTGAACGTGCACTTGACGCTCTCGTTGCAGTAATCCAGGCTCCCTGCCTCCATGGGCCCTGTTTCCAGCGGGGAGAAGGCAACCAATGCCATGAAAAGCACCACCCCTGCAAGCAGGACTGCCCCCGCACCCAAACCCATGCTTTTATTTGGCCTCCTGATTAAAATCTCTTATGGTGAAAGGGGAAACAGTCGATATAAAATCCAAGGAATTCACCATCAGCTGCGTCAAGCCCTGCGGCACAGAGGAAGGCAAGGTGATGGCAGAGGCCAGGCTCAAAATACCCAGGGTCGGCCACGGGAGAATGTTCCAGCTTCTGAGAAAGCGCTTCCCGAGGGTAAGGCAATCCTCTGACATAAGGGCCGCCAGGCTGGAATGGAAAGGGAGGGTGGCGATAGTGTTCGATTCCGGAGAGGTCTACATCCGGAAGGCAGAGGACCGGGATGACGCTGTAAGGATAGTCAGGCTGCTTTACAGCATCCTCAAGCCACGTCCATGAAGAAGGCCCCGGCCGCATTTGTGATTGCAGTCGCCTGCCTGGCAGCGACCCAGGCATCAGGAATCCTCACGCCCGTCCAGGACGCTTATTATGTATCCAGGGTGATTGACGGGGACACCCTGGAGCTCGAGGGGGGAGAAAGGGTCCGCCTCCTAGGGATAGACACCCCGGAGAAGGGGCAGTACCTGTACCAGGAGGCCAAGGACTGGCTTTCCCTGAGGGTGATGAACAGGGAGGTTACGCTTGAAAGGGGCAGGGAGGACAGGGACAAGTACGGCAGGCTCCTGCGGTATGTCAGGCTCGACCCCCATACACTGGCAAACCTGGAGCTGGTGAAGCTGGGCTATGCCAGCACTTACATGCTGCAGGAAGGAGACCCTTATTGCAGCGACCTTCTCAGGGCAGAGGGGGAGGCCAGGGAGAAAGGACTGGGCATCTGGCAGCACACGACAAAAAACGTCTTCTGTATAGGCATACACTACATGCACTACAACGCAAGGGGGGACGACAACGACAACCTGAACGACGAGTACATTGAGCTCAGGAACAAGTGCGAGCACCCTGTAGAGCTCACCCGGCACATCATAAGGGACCATGCCAACAACACCTTCATGTTTTCCCAGTTCACCCTGGACGCCAAGTCAGTCGTGGCCGTACACACCGGCCAGGGAGAGAACAACCAGACAGACATGTACTGGCAGGCCAGGAGGGCAATCTGGAACAACGCCGGCGACACCTTCAGGATGTGGAACCCGGACGGGGAGCTGCTGCTGGAATACACATATAAATAACAAAACCCAAGCGATTGTATGGAAAAGGGAGACTTCGTGAGGGTCGATTTCACGGGAACTGTTAAGGCCACGGGCGACGTGTTCGACACCACCAGCGAGGAAGAGGCCAAGAGGCTGGGCATAAGTAACAAGGACCATAAGTACGGCCCCGTCCTGGTTATAGTCGGCGCACACATGGTGCCCCATGGGGTGGAGGACCAGCTGAAGGAGATGAAGGTCGGCGAGGAGAGGGAGTTCGACCTCTCCCCTGAGAAGGCATTCGGCCCCAGGAGCCCCAAGCTGGTAAAGATAGTGTCAATCTCCAAGTTCAGGCAGAAGAACATAAGCCCAGTCCCCGGCATATTCGTGGACATAGACAACATGCAGGCCAAGGTGCGCTCAGTGTCCGGGGGAAGGGTGGTGGTTGACTTCAACCATCCCCTTGCGGGAAGGGACCTGCACTACAAGCTGAAGGTCGTTGAGCAGGTGAAAGACCCCCTGGAGAAGGCCAGGTCCTTCATCAAGTATTATCATATAGGAGGGGAGGCCTCCCTGAAGGAGGGGACCCTCACCCTCAGGATGGAAAAGCCTGTCCAGCAGGACTCATTCAGGGAATTCCTGGAGAAGAGCATAAAGGAATGGATACCTGAGGTCAAGGAGCTCAAGATAGAAGGCGGGCCCGACAAGGCAAAGCAGGCGATGCCCAGGGCCCAAGGGACGCAATAAACCTTTTAAGATTTTGTCCGGGTCACAAAAGGTTTAAAAATCTAACTATGATTATTTCTTTACGAAGAATTTCTTTGAAGAGAGGAGGAAAAGAATGACAGCAACCGAACAGATGCCTGGTACGGAATTCAAGAAGCACACGGAAATGGACGACGAGCTGAGGAAGATTCTGGAATCAAGGAAGGCGGAGATAAAGGTTTGCGGTGTCGGCGGCGCAGGCGGCAACACCATCTCGAGGCTGATGCAGGTCGGGATAGTGGGTGCCGAGACCATATCAATCAACACCGACGCGCAGGACCTGCTCTACACGGACTCTGACAACAAGATACTGATAGGCCGTGACGTGACCGGAGGCCTTGGTTCAGGGGCTGACCCAAAGGTGGGCGGCGAAGCAGCCAAGGAATCAAAGGACGAGATAAAGAAGTCGCTCGAGGGCGCTGACATGGTATTCGTCAACTGCGGTCTTGGCGGCGGAACAGGAACCGGAGCAAGCCCGATAGTGGCTGACATCGCCAAGAAGCTCGGGGCCCTGACAGTGGGGATAGTGACCCTCCCTTTCACGATGGAAGGGAAGCAGAGGTCCAGGAACGCCCAGGAAGGCCTGGAGAGCCTGGAGTCTGTCGTGGACACCCTGATAGTCATACCCAACGACAAGCTTCTTGAGATAGTGCCTGACGTCTCTGTGACCACTGCCTTCAAGGTGGCTGATGAGATACTGGTCAACGCAGTGAAGGGCATAGCAGAGCTCATCACCAAGCCCGGTCTCGTCAACCTGGACTTCGCTGACATAAGGTCAGTGATGGGCTCAGGCGGCCTGGCCATGATAGGCATGGGAGAATCGGACACAGAGAACAGGGCCATAGAATCAGTCGAGAAGGCCCTGAGCAACCCGTTGCTTGACGTCGACATAGAGGGTGCAGGCGGTGCTCTGATAAACGTATCCGGCGGCTCCGACATTACCATAAAGGAATGCCAGGAGATAGTCGAGGGAGTGAGCACCAAGATAAACCCGGACGCCAAGATAATCTGGGGCGCGCAGATAATAAAGGAGCTTGGCGACACTATCAGGTCGATGCTGATAGTGACAGGAGTCAAGTCAACGCAGATCTACGGCCCGGAGAAGACATACACCACCGAGAAGACCAAGGAAATAGAGCGGGTTCTGGGCATCGATTTTGTGGGGTAAACCGCCCCACTTCCCTTTATTTTCTTTGTAATTTTAGCCTCTGGTAGAGGCTAATCTTTGTTATATTATTGTTTATTTATCTGTTAGTATGTAAAATAATAATAAATGCCAGGTGAAAGGCGGAGGAAGGGGTTCGTCGACATAGTGTCTGTCATTGCCATCACTCTAATTCTGGCAATTTCGGGCGGCGTCCTCACATCGCCGCCGAGCCTGACCGGGGCTGCAACATACGGCCCTGGCGACTGCGGCAAGAACGTTTACGAGAACACTGTGCTTTCCGGCGACCTGGCAGGCTGCCCTGGGGACGGCCTCACTTTCAACACCAGCCACATAACCCTGGACTGCCAGGGCCACAGCATATTGGGCACTGGCATAGGAACGGGAATAAACGCCAGCTATGTCACAGACATCACCATAAAGAACTGCCAGGTCGCCGGCTTCCTGACAGGGCTCGTGCTGAACAGCACCACAGACAGCTTCGTCTACAACAGCGCCTTCACCGGCAGCTTTGGTGACGGGATAGCGCTCTATGACTCTGACAACAATGACATAAACTGGACCAATTCGACCGGCAGCGGCGACGACGGGATAGAGGCCTACCATTCCGACAGCAACACGTTCGCCTTCGACATACTGCTCAGCAACTTCAACAACGGCTTCCACACAAAGGGCTCCAACAGCAACCTGGTCATGAACTGCACCATAAACTCGACCACAGGGACCCCGATATCGACCGGCATATACATAGCCACAGGCTCCGGCTCCTCCGGCAACATGATATACGACAACTACCTCTACGACTTCTACTACGGGGTTGCCCAGGAGTCCGACACCTTCTCCGGAGAGGACACCGAGAGCACCAAGGTGTTCGGCAACACGTTCCTCTGCAACCCTGCCCTGAGCGTGGGCGCCATAGACGGCTGGGGAGCGGTAAACAGCGAGATAGGCCAGGACGGCTGGGGCAACGACATATCGGGGGGCTGCTCGTACGGTGTCCGGCTCCAGACAGACTCGACGGGCTGCAAGATAGAGGGCAACACAATAACCGAAGCCTCCAAGGCAGTCTATCTCCTCTCAGGCTCTATAGGCAACCAGGTCAACTACAACGTGTTCGAGGGCAACATAGAAGACGTCGACACTATTCCCGGCAACACCTTCTACAACAACTGGTGGAAGGACTCGGGCCTGGAGGTGTGCGACCTGGACTACCCGATGGACAACGTCTGCGATGACGGGGGCGACTGCCCGTATTCGTTCACCAACGGCGAGGACACAGGGCCATACGCGGAGGGCTGCTGCACAGGCTACACCGCCTGTTCCGGAGGCTCTGAGGTGACGTGCGCAGGGGAGACCTGGGGCACCCCGACGGCCTGCGTGAGCGCAGGTGACCCGCTCGACCAGACCCAGACAGCCTCCAACCACCAGGGAGACAGCTTCGGGTGCGACGGCGCGAGCACAAGCGAAACCTGCGTCCCGGGATACTATGAGAACATCCCCAGCCCCGGATGCCAGGGCGATTACGGCACCTACGGGTGCATAAACGGTGTTATATTCAGGGAAGGCGTCGGCTGCGGGACGGTGTTCGAGGACTGCGACATGGGCTGCGGCGCGACGAGGGACATAGACAGCCCGTACTCATACGACCCTGCCACCGGCGAGTGCCAGTGGGGCACAGGATGCTTCCTGACGGAATCTGACATAGACCCCTCAGGATGCAGGGGAGACCCAACGGGAGAGAACTGCGTGGAGAGGGACTGGGGCACTACCCAGACATGGTACACCAGCCTGGACTGCACAGCAAGCGGCCCTGTTTACCAGTCCCAGTACGTGGAGAGGGCGGATTATTGTGACTACCAGACCCAGGAGGGGGAGTACGCCGGGATAGACCCCACATGCACGGACTGCCAGGAAAGCGGAACCAGGAGATACCAGGACCCTGACGCCCCAGGCAGGTGCACGGGAACCTCGGCCAACACACTGATAGAGCAGTATGCTCCCGGTGACGCCTGCCTGTACGAGAACCAGCCCTGCGTGTGCGACGACACCCAGTGCGCAGCAGACATATCCGGAGGCACCTGCCAGGCAATGGACGGCGACACAGTCTGCATGGTTGGGGGAGAGGTCTGCGGCGACGGCGTCTGCGAGGGAGGGGAGACCTGCAGCAACTGCCCTGCCGATTGCGGAGTATGCCCGGTAGAGGAGCCCGCCCCGGCAGCCCCCGTGGATACCGGAGGCGGAGGGGGCACAATCATCACAGAGCCGCCGGCAGTGACCGAGCCGACAGAGCCCACTGAGCCTACCGTGCCCCAGCCGCCTGTAGTGGAGCCGCCCACCCTTGAGAGGGACAACCAGCTGACCGTCAGGCTAGTGGGCGACCTGGCATCCCACACGGTATCAGAGCTGGACAACGTCCCCTTCGACACGAGCCAGGTGGCAGTCAGTTTCGTGGTGGAAGGGGCATATGACCCTTACACTATGGGCCATTACGATGATTACAGCCTCTCTGAACTGGTTACAGACATTGCCAACACCATAGACGGGCTGGCGACCGGGAGCATCCCCACCCCATGGGAGATATACGCCATAACCAACCTGAAGGCAGGGGACACTCCCGGGGCCGGGCAGACAGGAGAGGGGTATTTCGAGATAGGCGGCGATGCGTATGAAGGGGAGGATCCCCTGAATCCCGTGGGCAGCATGGAGATGCCCGCTGGCTCGGGCTTCTTCGAGGGCGCCCAGCTGCCGCTTGACGTGATATACGACAACGGCGTGACTGAAGTGGACGGGCCCCTGACAGCAATAATATACCCTGAAATCAACACCAACACCATCCACATAGTGACCGCTGTAGGCGAAGGTAGGTACAGCATAGAGTTTGGCATAAGGTTGGATGGCATACTCCTCTACTCAGACTACTGGGAGATGACAGGCCCGCTCCTGACCAACGACCCTCTCAGGTATGACCCGACCCTCTGGGGAGGGGGCGAATACACGTTCTACTACAGGGTGTATGACGGGTCCGGGCAGCTGGTAAGCCAGGTGGATATGGACGTTGACATCCCCCTTCCAGGCGTGATGCCCGAGGGCCCCCAGGTCACAGAGACCGTCTGCCAGGACACCATCACGCCCATACAGGGTTCCAGCGTCTTCGAGTTCCAGGGCCATGACTCGGACTGCAACCCCCTGCCCCCGGAGATAATCTCATGCGGGGACGCGGAGGCAATGGGCTACGACGGCGCCACCGGGTATTTCCAGGGGTGCAATGAGATACATTCGGGCTTCGTCGACTTCGGGGAGGGCATACAGGAGAGCGATGGCACCTGGCACGTCAACACGGATGACGGCCTGGTAGGCGTCAGCATAGACAATGGGGTTGTCACCGTGACAGACCCTGACGGCACGGTCAACGTAAGGGATGACGGCCACTTCGGCTTCACAGACGGCACCATCAACACGGACATAAACAACGGCATAATAACGATAACAGACGGTGATGACTCTGTCATAGTGGACTGGGCCGGGCCCTCCGTGACTTTAGACGGGGACGCGAGCATAGTCCCTGGCGACGGGATAACCTACACGACAGGGAACGGCAATGACATATTCGTGAACCCTGACGGAAGCATAACCGTCACAGGGACTGACGGAGGCATATTCACAATATGGCCCACTGACGGAGGGCCTGAGGTGGAGGACGATGACGGCACCCTGGACATCTATTACGGGGTGGATTATGACGGCGGCTTCGAGGTCGGAGACGGTAACAATTATTTCTACACAGGGATAGACGGGGGCGGGCCCATACCCATAACGATAATAAAGATAATACCCACAACCACCTGGTTTCCCTTCCCGATTCCGTTTCCCATAGAGTGCCCCTTTTGCCCGGGGGTGTGCAAGAAGCCCAAGTTCAGCAACCTGGCTGACCAGGAAGGCCCGCCCCCAGAGGAGCCGCCTGGCAACACCCCAGGGGATGTCTCAAGGGGCAACCCGTCAGGCGGCGGCATAGGCGACCCCTGCGGCCCGGGAGCGGCATCGACTGGGATGGTTCCGGCCAGGCCCTCAGGCGGAGGGGCAGGGAAGCTGGAATCCTCTGTCATGGGTGCCGGCAGCGCAGGAAACATGGGCCAGAGGATGGGCCAGGTGGCGGAAGGCGTCGGGATGGCCATGCAGAGCCTAGGCAATATCATGGGCGGAGGAGGAGGAGCCGAGATGATGGGCAAGACAGGATACCTGGCATACTACAGCCCCTTCAACACCGGCCTGACAGGCCTTGTAACGGGCATGCAGTACGGGGCGCAGTTCGGCCTGCCACAGCCGGCAGAGAGCCTTTCCGGGGGTTCCGCTGCCAGCAGGGGAGGCTCCAGCATGCCGAGCAGCACCAGTGTCCCAAGCCCCTCCGAATCCCTGACCAATAGCTTGGAGGGCTCGACAAACCGGGAGAAGGCAGATGTACAGTGTGAGCCACCCGGCATCTGCAGCATGGGCCAGTGCATGGAGGTATGCGACTTCCACACGGTCTGGTCAGAGCTCTTCTTCGGTGTGCCGATGGGCGCCTTCACCCGTTCAGGGGCCTACATGGCAGTCCACAACCCGACGCCTGACACAGTGAAGCTCCATGACCATTACGTATCATACCTGTCAAGCCCGGGCAAGATAGAGCTTGACGGAGGGAAGGGCGCAGAGTTCAGGCTGAAGTTCCCCGAGGGCGCAGAGATAGAGGAAGGGGAGGAACTCGTGATAGCGTTCAACGGCAGGGACTTCGAGAGGATGACAAGTGAAAAGGCCGACTTCGAGGTCATACCAACGGACCCTGACGTTCCTGACATGACATTGGTCATGCTGGGAGGCATATCCATGGAAACCGACAACGTTGACGTGGTGCCGGAGGAGGAAGAGGGGTATGTCAACCCGGATGAGGTGCCGGAATACGGCTTCGAGGAATTCGAAAACATACTGATACCTTCGGTTTCTGCCCAGGAGGATGACCTGCTGCTGGGAGGGGATGAGGCAGGCACGGAGGAGGAGACCGGACCCCCCTCCCCGGACGCTGTCCTGGACCTCTATGGGGAGATTTTCGAGCGGCCCCTAGACCCGGAGAAGGGCGTGCTGGTCCTGTCCCTTGTCATAGAGGACGGGGAAGAAAGGACAGAGGAATACGTGGACGTGGTTGCCTGGGGGATAGGCAGCCTCGAAATAGACCTCGAGCCCAGCAGCACGCCAGCCAAGCAGAGGGACTTCATACCCGTCAGGTACAGGGAGGAGAAGGAAGGCCTGGCCACCATAATAATGGCCAAGTCAGGAGACAACGACGCGATAAGGTTGATGAACTTCGGGAAGGAAACGGCCGCGCTGGACCAGAAGAACGTCATAAGCGTCTTCACAGGAGACAAATACTATTATGGTGCATTTGCAGGGAAGGTGTCAGTGCCTTCAGGCGGGACCCTTGACATAAACTTCGGTGAGGCCATCCTTCCGGGCAGCGCTTCAGTCCCTGAAGGCCAGGTCGACCTGCCGCTTGACATAACGGGCTCGTTCATCGCCTCGGCCCAGGAAGAGGACGATGCCCCGGAAGATGATGCCCCTGTAGCGGAAACGACAGACGTCCCGGGGGACGAACTGAAGGCGCATCAGTCGCTGGACTTCTCGGACTTCCTTGAGACCGAGGAATACGAGTTCGGCCACAGGGACCTCAGCCCGATGGAGGTCATACTCCTGGAGGAGACAGAGGATGACGAGCTGGATATAATAGACATAGTCACGTACAATGAGCTCCTCCCTGAGGAAGGCGACGTCTTCGTCCAGATGCCTGGTGCCATACTGGGCCTGGCATCTCCCAGGGAGGAGAGGGAGGAGGACTTCATCCAGTCAGTGACAATCATACCTCCGGTGCCCCTGGAGAAGCCCAGGCTGGAAGAGGATGACCAGGAGGTGTCAGACAAGATTTTGGAGGCCATGCTGAGCATGGACGAGGCCAACACAGGACCCCTGGTTTACAGCTACCACAGGATAGGCCTCGATGAGCTGGAAGACGAGGCAGGGGCCCTTTCCGGGGAACATTACAGCACAAGGGGCCATGACGAGCTGAGCGAGCCATTCAGCGTCACATGGGCCATGGTCCCGGTATCCCCAGGAAGCAGCAACCCGGCCAATTTCTTCACCAGGAACGGAAGGACTCCGTTGACTGTAACAGAGGCCACCGGCATAGGCGAGGTAGGGGATGTCACCCCCATGACCGAGGCCCCGTACCTGCCGCCTGACCTGGTGTCAGAAGATGAGCCTTCTGCTGGCGGCTGCACAGGCCCGGACTGCCCGACCCAGATGGTCTGCCTGGACGACTTCTGCGAGGAGACAGAGTCATATGATTACGTCCCATATGAGGCAAGCATCTGGCTGGCAGCCATCCTGCTGCTGCCCACCCTCTTCGGGCTGACCAGGCGCAGGGGCCTGGCCCTTCTGGCAGTGGTGGCCCTGATTTTGGTGCCGTTACCTGCAATGGCCCAGGAGGCGAACATCCTGTCATCCCCGGAGCCATTGAGCGAGGAGGCCTACCTGTACACGAGCTCCATAGTGGAAGATGCCGTGAATGAGGTCATAACCCCGGAGGGATACGAGTCAGGCTTCGACATCTACCTCATGGAGTCAATAGAGCGGGAGAACCTCCTGCTGATGCAGGCATATACCGATAAACTGGCAGAGGCTGCCTCTGACGATGCTTACATACCCGAGGAGGAGCAGGAAGAGCTGCTGGACGAATACGGCTTCTCTGTCCCTGATTATGACATAAGGTTCGACCTGGACTGGAGGGGGGATATACTCCTCCAGGAATGGCACGACTACCTGATTGCGACAGAGGAGCAGCTGGCTGACGAGCTTGATAACTTCGGGATAGTGGTGCCCTACGATAGACCTGAGGGAGAGGCAGGGGAAGTCCCGTACTTCGAGGCCCTCCACCTGATAGGGGGCGCAGGAGACACCATAACGGAAGAGCTGGTGGAGGCCAACTTCAACTTCTTCCCATACATGGAGAACGTGGTTTGGGACGAGGAGGAAGAGAGGGTTGCATGCGTCAAGACAGAGACCAGCAGCGGAGCAGGCCAGGCAGGCGCCGGCAGGGAGACGATGGGCGCAAGGGTATCGGAGGCCGGTATGGATGATTACCTGGGCGAGCTGGCCAGGAACAGGGGAAGCGCGACAGAGCCGGCAGAGGACGACTACATGCTGGGGTGGCATTCCCACATGGTGGACAGCGGAGAATACATAAGGTACATGTACGATTACGCCCGTGACGTGTCCCAGAGCGCAAGCGAAATCATAAGGAACCAGCAGGCTTTCATAGGAGACCCTGACAACCAGGTCAACCCCATCCTGGGGGGCTTCGAGGGCCTGAGCAGCAGCCTTCCGGTCAAGTATTTCTCCAGCACGGTAGACGGCCAGGACAACCCCAACAGCATACCCAACATGATGGCGGACGCCCTGAACTCCATGTACCAGCTGGGCGGCCTCTACAAGGGCCTGGTGGACGTGATGGGCGCAGGCCTGGGCGCAGGCTACGAGGGCACTGCTTCATACTGGAGCTTCAAGAACATAGGCAGCAACTACTGGTCAAGCCTGTCCAGGCAAGACAATCTCTGGGGAGAGCTTGACGCGGCAGAGAGCGAGCTCGAGCAGACAAAGGCCCTGTTAGACTCGGTCAGGAAGAACGACCCCAGCAACAAGGAAAGGATAGCTTCCCTGGGCAGGAGGGTAGGCGAGCTCAATGGCCAGGTATCAATCCTAAGTGGACAGACGAGCTCAGGCACCCTGGCGGGCCTTGGAGCGGAAAGGCTGAGCGAGCTGATAGAGGACCAGGAGAAGGAAGTAGAAGACCTGAAACGGACACATGGAAGGCTCGCCGAACAAGACTCTGGGTCCCCGGAGGAAGTTGCTGCAGGAAAGGCATTGCTGGACGCCCAAAAACGGCTGAACAACCTCCGTAACGGACTGGATGACGCCCGGAATGGCTACACATCAGAGGAAACAAGCAACGAGCTGCTGAGGTCCATGTACCTTGAGAACAAAGCCCAGATACAGCATTGGAAGGCGGAGGAGATAAGGGCCAAGGGCCAGCAGGAGCAGTACGAGGAGCAGTCCAAGGACCTGGCAAAGCAGATAGAGAAGGAGAAGAACAAGGGTGAGCCAGACAAGGAGAAGATAAAGGAGCTCGAGGAGGCCAAGAAAGAGGCGGACAAGAAGGCGCAGGATGCCAGGAACGATTTGACATCAGCAAAATCCGAGGTCATCAGGCTCGAGAGGCAGGCCAGCACACCTGAGATGGTGCTTGCCCAACAGCTTCAGTTCCAGGCAGAAGAGGAAGAGAGGAACGACCCCAACTGGTGGGGAGAGGAGGGCCTAGGCCTGAGCAAGCCGCCTGGTAGGGAAAGCTACCTGAACTGGAAGGAGATGGAGGGCAACATCAAGACCACCCAGAATTACATAAGCCACACCTGGATCCAGGCCATAGGAGTCTCTGACCTGCTGAACCAGGCCAGCGAGGTGGCCAGCCAGCTTGCTGCTGACGGCTTCATAACGTCCGAGCAGCTCAATCAGATACAGTCCCAGATAGAGGAAGGGAAATCCGCTGTCACTGAGGGCATGAATGACCTCTCTGTGGCGACAGAGGCAGTGGACAGGGCAGAGCAGGCTGCAAGGGAGGACTTCGAGGATGACGGGAGGTTCAGCGAGAATGACAGGAACAACAACGCCAGGAACCTGGCAGGCGCCGCAGGACAGGCAGCAGAGGCGATAGAGAAGATAATGAAGGCAGGGAAGGAGGGCATAAAGGCCCTCTACTATGCCATAGTGAGCATACTCAATACGTTTTTCGACAAGGTGGCAGAGGCCAACACAGTGTCAATTGCTTGCGAGCTAAACCCTGAAGAGGAAGACTGTTCAGTGAAGTGCCAACCAGACCCCTCCTGGTGGGCCCCGTGCGAGAAGCTTGATTTCCCGGGCAGCGAGGAAGGGGAAGGTGGCGGAGAGGGAACAGGCCAGGGAGGGGAAGGCGGGGAGGCAGCCCAGGGCGGAGAAGGCGGTGAGGCAGCCCAAGGAGGAGGCGATGCAAGTCCGCCTGCTGGACAAGGCGGGGGGTCAGCTGCAGTGGTCGCCTATTACCCGGGCTTCAGCATAACAGGTGCCGTGCAGTTCGGTCCCACAGGGGATCCCTTGGGAGGCTCGGGGCCAGTCCCCGGCCCTTCAGAGCTGCCGCCCTCAGCCGGAGGCGGTGTAGCGGCCGGTGAAGGGGAAAACGGGGATGCGGTGGAGGTACCGCCTGCACTGCCCACACCTTCCGGGCTCCCTTCAGACACGCAGGAGGCAGTGGATGCGATGGTGAAGGCGGCCCAGGAGGCGATAAACAAGGCACTGGAAGCAATAGGCGTATACGCAAGCTGTTGTGATGACGAGGCACAGGCTGAATCCTCGGTCAACAACTGCCCCAAGTTCCCCAAGCTCCAGAAGTTCGCCACAGACGTCCAGAAGGCGTTCGAGCCGCCCGACCCCTCAGAGCCGCCTTCAACTGCAGGAGGCAGGAGAAGGGCCGCGAGCGAGAGCGAGAGGGTGGCAGAGGCCCACGTCAACCACAACAAGAGGAGCACCTCAAGGGGCCTGGCGACCTCCAGCGCAGGCGGAGGCAAGTACACCCCCAGCGGCGACATAACCTCCACGGGCAAGCCGGACAATACCCAGTCCAGGATAAGGCCCAATGACGAGAAGATACTCTACATAAACGGCCAGAGGGTCACCGACATGCAGGTGGACGAGGACGGGTTCCAGATAGTGGGCAAGTTCTCAGGCGGCGGCCAGCCCACCCAGTGGAAGACGGTCTTCAGGCCCACCACGACCGATGACGAGGGCAGGCCCAAGTACCTGACGCCCGAAGACTGCAAGGAGGCAGAGGAGAAGGCAAAGGAGCTCAAGAAGGACCAGGCAGAGATGAACAAGGAAATGGAAGAGGCCCAGAAGGAGCTGGAGGAACTGGAGAGGCAGCTTCAGGACCTGAATGACAGGCTGGCAGACATAAATGACATGGACGACGTGAACGAAGCCCTGGGCAAGGGAGAGTTCCAGATGTCTGACGAGACCAAGGGCAAGCTTGAGGGCCTTACAGCCGAGAAGTCGGCCCTGGACAAGAAGGCGTCAGACATCCAGGGCCAGCTGGACAAGGTTCCTGGGGAGAGGGACGCAGCCAAGGAGGCCGCAGGCGACAAATTCGACCAGGAGTCGGGGCTCGCTGAAAAGATAGAGACATATGATAAGTTTTCAGATTCCTACCACAGCATACTAGACCCGCTGGGAGAGAGGATAAAGGGCCGCAACAGCGAGATAGAGAGTATAGGAACCGAGCTCGGGGAAGTGCGCCAGAGGCTGGAAGAGATAAGCGGGATCTATTCGTCTGACATACCCGACGAACTCGACAGAGCACTCAATAGTGAGAGGGATGCCCTCCGAAAAAGGGAAAAATCCCTGGAAGGTGAGAGAGCCAAGCTGGAAAAGGACAACGAGGAAGACAAGAAGGAGTTCAGCGAATGGGAGCAGAAGCAGAACGAAGCCCTCGAGCCGCTGGAGCAGGAGATAGAGCAGCTGGAAGGCAAGAAGAAGGAAGCCCTGGACGAAGTGGACAGGGAGTATGATGCAAAGGAGAGGGACCTCGAGCAGCAGAAGGCCGACACAGAGAAGGCGGCGGACGAGAAGCAGGCAGAGTTCGACGAAACCTTGGACGACTGGAAGGATGAGCAGAGGAAGCCGCTCGAGTTGCAGATAGCAGGCATAAAGAAGGGCCTGGAAGACTACAAGAAGGCGTTTGACGACCAGGCCGCCCCGATACTCAGGATACTGGAGAAGTGCGACCTGGAACGGGTGCTCAAGAACATAATAGAGTGCAACCTGAAGGGCAACGGGATAGTGGCAGTCCCTGTCGGCCCAGTGGCAGACGTGCCGGGCAAGCCCGGGGTGGTCGGCCCGGTCAATGTGGACCCGAAAACAGGAGATGTGACGGTCCAGGACCCGACCACAGGCAAGTCATTCCCCCTCTGCGGCCCCCAGGAGGGCAGTGAGGGCGGCGCTGAAGCGACAGGGCAGGTGACGGGCATGACGGTCGCGCCGGAGGTGCCAGGGTCCCCTGAAGAGGGCGTATGCACCCCGCCCGAGGCGCCCCTTTCCCTGACCCCCAAGGAGCTGGAGGAGTACAAGGACTCCAAGAAGAGGGAGACTGAGGCCCTCATAAGGCTCCAGTGCGAGAGGCTCAAGAACAGGAAGGAGGCAGGGGAGCTCCTGACATACAACGAGGAGGAATACCTGAAGAAGTGCACTACCCACCTGACCACATCTACCCTCAGGAGGTCAGAACAGGAGTGCCACGGAAAGGGCTTCACCCGGGACGAATACAACAAGGTACTGGAGGAAATCAACACGCGGTTCAGGGAGGGCGTGGCCAGGCTCCCTGAACACATATTCAGGTGCGACTCGTCAGGCTCCTTTGACAGGTGCATGGGCACACATGGCCATGGGGAAGATGATGACGGCCCCCTTGACGAGTACAACAGGCTGGTGGAGGAGAAGAATAATGCCATCAGGAAGCTCAACGAGGACTACAACGCTTTCAAGGACATGAACAACAAGGGATGCCAGGAGAGCAAGTATGCCGCCTACACCGACGTCATAACAGACCCTGAGGGCAAGAAGAGCCACACCAGGGTGAACGAGATAATCAGGAACGAGAAGGTGGAGCTGGAAGAGAAGCTCACGCAGACGATAGAGGCCTTCTTCGGTTCGACCCAGCTGATAGACCTGAACATCCTGGTGGGCAAGCAGAAGGAAACCCAGGACGAGATAGCAGCAGCCAAGGCAAGGATTGAGGCCCTGGAAGAAGAGAACAAGAGGATGCAGGAGACCATAGAGGAAAGCGAAAAGGAGATAGCAAGGCTCAAGAACGAGTTCTGGGCCAGGATCATTGGGACAACAGCGAGCCAGCTGGGAGGCGTCGCTGGGGGGGCCTTGCCTTCGGATATCTTCGTCGGCGAACTCACCACAGAAAAGCTTACTGATTCGGTGAACAGCATAGGGATACCCGTAATCGGCTCTGTGAGCAATGCGATAGAGAACATTGGCAAGCTGAGGTCAATCCACAGCAGGATACAGGAACTGGAGGAAAGGAACGGGGACATGAAGGGCGCAATCGAGAAGAACGCCAAGGAGATATCGGACACCAAGGGCAAGAAGATTCCCGAGCTGGAGAGCGAGCTCAAGGACCTGAGCAAGCAGAAGCAGGAAATGCTGGACGGGGAGGGCTCCGAAGGCAAGAGCCTCAGGCAGAAGATTGACGAAACCCAGAAGAAGATAGACGAGCTCACCGCAGAGTTCAACAAGGTGATAGACGAGGCCAGGAAGAACGCAAAGGACGCCATGAGCCATGTGCCGGAGAGCCTGAGGGGCCATTACGAGCAGGTGATAGAGTACCTCCTGTCACAGAACAGGAACGAATTCAACAGCAGGATAGTCATCGCGGTCAACAACAACATCAACAAGATGGTCAAGTTCAACTTCCCCTTCGCCCAGGACAGGCAGTTCGACCCCAAGACAGGAAAGGTGACTTACGGCCCCAAGTACCTCTCCCCGACGTACATGGCCTGGCTCAAGACCCTTTTCTTCGGGGGCAGTTACCAGGGAAGGGAGTACACGGGCATACTGCCCAAGATGAACAGCGGCTACACGAAGGACCAGTGCAAGGACATAGAGACCCAGGCCAAGGCCAAGAAGAAGGAGCTTGAGGCCGAGCAGAGGAGGCTCATAAGGAAGATAAGCGACACCAACCAGAAGATAGAGGATTACTGCCAGGAAGACGCAACAGTGAGGGCGGCCCTGGAGAAGTATAGTGAGTCAGAGGGCACGCCCGACGCCAGCAAGAACCAGGAGGCATACGACAAGGCCTGGAAGGACTGCAAGTCAAGGGCCTCCAGCGAGATGGGTGGGCCTGAATACATAGAGCAGAAGGACAGGCTCGAACTGATAGACTCAAGGCTGAAGGCCCTGGCCAAGATAATAAAGGAGGCAGAGGAGTGCCCGACAGTGGACCTGGTTTCTGCGGGCGCAAAGCTCTCCCTGCTGGGCTACGTGAACAGCTTCCAGGCCCACAGGTCCATAAAGGACGAAGAGTACGCCAAGCTGCTGGTCAGCATGGACAAGAAGCACAGGGACCTGGCGGCCCTGACGCAGACTTACGTGAGAGCGAAGGACGCCCTGAGGGGCCTGAAGGCGGACAGCTCCAACGTCCTGGGAAGGAAATGGGCAAAGTACAAGAACCTGATGTGGAACATCATCGGTCCGACCGGGACGATAGTGTCAGAGCTTACCAGGGGAGAGTCAGAGGGAGGCTGGGATGACCTGGCATCAGAAATAATGGGGGAGAGATCACAGGAGGACATAGACCTGGACAGGATAATAGAGAGGACACAGGCGCTCCTGGATTCCACGAGGGCGAACCTGACAGAGAAGAAGTCGCACGCCAACCAGCAGGCAAGCTACTATGACGATGACAGCGTCAGGAAGCTCTACATCAAGCTGCTGGCATCGTTCGAGGTAGACCCGAACGACAGGGCCAGCCTGGACAGAGAATACGAGCAGATAAGGGACGCCCTGATGATGGCGATAAGGCAGGAGCTCGGTGAGGACAGCGACCCGAACGACCCCGACGCCCCTGAGCCCCCGGAGCCGGAAAGGGATAAGGAACTGAATGACATCAGGGACATTGTGCTGAGGATGGACAGCGCTGCGACCCAGTCGGTCATCAGCATCCAGCTTTACCAGTACGGCCTAAAGCTGGAGGATGCCAAATATGCCTCAAGGACAGAGTACGTTGACGACTATGTTCTGGAGTTCCTGCAGGGCATATTCGAGCCCTCCGAGAAGCTCCATTACGAGGCGGTGGATGAGCTGGTGTCCGAGAAGGACATGCAGTATGCCCAGATTGGAGCCAGGGCAAACGACTTCATAGACCACATAATAAACTACCAGTGCAACTCCAGATGCATGCAGGACATATCAGAGCTGCATAATGCAGTGGACGGGGCATTCACGCCAGCGGCCCAGGATGCAGCCATAAAGGGCCTGCTCGACAAGTACGGGATACCCTACACGAACCAGCAGGTAAGGGACCTCATCCTGTTCTGGGACAGGGGAGGCAGCCTCAGGGTCAAGAGGCTGGCAGGGACCGCAAGGAACACGGACTTCGTCTACACGTACGAGCAGATATCGAATGACAAGATGTACTACGGCACAGTAAACGGCGTGAGCGTGGGCAACAAGGGAGAGGCAGGCTACTACAGGAGCCTTGCAGCGGCCTATGCCACAGGGAGCCTGGCAAAGGTGCTCAGCAGGGAAGCCGAGGATCTCACGAGGGAGGAGGAGAGGAGCACCAAATTCAGGAACTTCATCATGTTCTTCGACCTGACTGACGTCTTCACCCTGTCAGGAGGACTGATACTCAAGATATTCTCGTCAGAGATAAAGGCCGCCTTCAAGGCCGCCTTCAGGAGCCTGAAGATAGCCGAGAAGTTCGGCAGGGCAGGGGCGGCCGGGGAGGAGCTGCTGAAGGTCGTCGCCAGGCTGAAGATAGCCAGGGCAGCAGACGCCAAGTTCCTGGGCAGGCTTGGGATGACAGCCGAACAGGCCCAAAGCCTGCTGAAATCACTGAGGGGCATGGAATCCCTTGAAGACCTGAGGGCGTTCCTGAAGATGGGAGGCAGCCTGGAGAAGGGAGGCGACGTAAGCGAGGATGTAATCCTGATGCTCAGGGCGGCGCAGGATGCCTCAGAGGCCAGGGGCCTGGTGAGGTCGGGCAAGCTGCTCGGCTCGTTCCCCGATGCCGAGTCCTTCATAAAGGCACTCTCAGCAATGAGTGACGCGGACTTGGACGCCTTCATAAGGGCCATAAAGTCAGCTGATTCGGCAGCCGACGCTGCAGGCTCCCTGAAGGCGACAGCAGGCATAAAGAACCTGGACACACTGGAGGACTGGGTCCTGGACTCTGTCATGACTGCCAGGTCAACGGAACTGGCCAACCAGGAGAAGCTCCTGAAGGCAGAGATAACGGGAAGGAAATACACCAACATATTCTCCAGGCCGCTGGAAGGCTTCTTCGCTGCCTCCCACATACAGGACATGATGTCCCAGATAAGGGCCTCCTACAGGGCGATGGGCCAGGCGACCACTGCGGCCGAGAAGCTGTCCCACGCGGACAACATACTCAAGCTGGCCAAGAGGATAAACAGCATGGGTGTGGCTGAAAAGGTTGCCCTGCTTGCAGCCAAGGAACTTGCCAAGGAGGCCCTGAAGATAGACGAGCTGGACCCAGTGCTTCACGCGGGAATAATAAGGGCGGCAGACGACCTGGACGATGCGATAGCCATCTTCAAGGTCGCCCGCGACGAATACGCCAAGGCCCCGACAAAGGCCGCAGGGGAATTTCTGGACGAGGCCATTGACGTGATGATGTTCACCAAGAGGAGGCTTGACGGGGCAATAACAGCAGAGATAGCAGTGCAGTTCAGGTATGCCAATGGAGGCATCCCGAAGGCCGCGATAAGGAAGGGGGTAGACGAGAAGCTCCTGGAATACAGGGCAAGGGAGAGCGATTCTGTGAGAAGCGACCTCGCCCAGGAAGTGAGCGACGGAAAGATGTCCAAGGGAGACGTGGATTCCATCAGGGCGAACGCCCGCCAGATGGCTTCAGGCGATGCGGACGTGTCAGAGTTCGCGGGAATGGAGCCTGATGACGGAGTCCATTTCACCTCTGAGGCCCAGGAGAGCCTGGAGCAGGCCATTATAGAAAAGATATACAGGGGCAACCCTGACAGCCTGACAAAGGACGCCAGGAAGGCCCTCAGGGAGATGGTAGTGAGAAGGAGGATGAACAGGCTGAGGGTACTCCTTAACATGGAGAGGAGGCAGATAGGCTCATTCTCCACCGCATTCGGTGACCTGAGCATAGCCGGCAGGAACAAGCCCCTGGAGGCGATAGGGGGGGACTACAACCTCGTACTCAGGACAGACGATGGCGAGTACATGATAATGGTCCACGGAGACGCCAGGAGCCACGGAGAAGGTGCAGCTCACCTGAAGGCCATATTCGACATGCACATGAACGAGGTAGGGGGCAGGCTTGACGCCATCCTGCCCATAATAATCCACTTAGACAGCGCTGAAGACGTGAGTGCGGACATCCTGAAGTTCCTCAGGGGAGTGGACAAGGTGGATGACGACCTGCTGGCAATCATACGGAGCGGGCAGCTGGCAGACTCATTCCCTGACGCAGGGAACTTCATCAGGGCCCTGGGCGGCCTCAGCGACGGAGAGCTGAAGGCCTTCGTAAACTCCGTCAGGTCAGGAGAGTCCGCTGACTGGGCAGCTGACATGATAAGGGCGGGCAAGAACACGGGCGCTACGGGTTTCAAGGCACTTTTCGCCCTCGACCCCCAGAGCGTGCTCGCTTCAGTGGAGAGGCTGTACACGGCCTCGGCACCCAAGGGGCAGTTCATGACAGTTTCCGCGGCAGTTGTTAGGAGGGGCAACGAAGTCACCCTCGTGCAGGCAGGCGAGCCCCTGGTCATACTCAGGGCATCTGAAGGTTATGCCCCTGACTTACAGAGGGGTATGGGAGGCATAGCGTTCGGAGGGGCACCGTCTGCCATGAGGTACAGGCTGCCCACCGGCGGCTTCAAGGTCACCACACTGACCCTGGGAGAAGGCGACATAATATTCCACTTCAGCGACGGCCTCAGCGAGGCGGGCGTATTAAGCGTGGATTTGGAGAACATCCTCATCAGAAACGAGGTCCTGTCAGCAATCAGGTCTGCCAGCAGCGCTGACGAGGCAGTCGGCATGCTAAGGTCAGGCTCGGTTGCCGGGCTTTCAGCAGACGAGATTGCCGGGGCCGCAGGCAAGCTGAGCGGGAACGAGATCGAGTCATTCATAAGGTATGTCAGGGGATTCGACAACATGGATGACCTGACGGCAGCACTGAAGCGTTCAAGGAAGACAGAGACCGGGATAAGTATCCCGCTGGACTTCTCAAGCTCAGGCAGGTTCTTCGAGTCCCTGCAGAGGGCGGCCAGCGAGGGCCTGACCCCGCAGGAGTTCATTGCAAGGATGCTTGCCGACGCTTCGGCTTACGCCAAGGCCAACGGGGTGGCCTTCTTCGACGACATCAGCATGATTGTCATAAGGGCAGAAAAGGGTCCTGTATACAATTTAGATGACGTGATAAGCAGCGTTGACAGGATAGACGAGTTGCTCCCGAGCAAGAGCTCTACCGTAAGGGTCTGGATGACCATAGAAGAGACAGGCGAAAGGGTTCCCATGACAATCGACAGGCGCCACGCCCTCATATTCGAGGCTTACAACAGGAACCTTCCGCCTTCAGAGGGCTTTGCACCAGGCATATTTGAGGGAGGAGACGTCAGAAGGATGGGGTCCCCACAGGAGCACCTGATGTCAAGGCCAGAAGAGGGTATAACGGTGAGGGATTCCAGTGATGTTGATTTCCATACGCCCCAGGAGGTGAAAAACACAGCTCAATATTCATCATTCCGATGGGACGTCATGGACATACTGGATGACCATGACCACTTCATAGAGATGGGCAGGGAACTGGATGATTTCGATGTGACCACCTTCAGGGACAGGATAGACGGGGTAAGCTCCATGACCATATCCAGGCTCCAGATAACCACCGACGGAAGGATATTGGGACCTGCGGACTGGTTCAATGATTTCACGAGGGCAGACGGAAGGCCTTACCTGAGGGCACTGGAAGTGGAGGGAGGAGACATAGTGGTCGGATCTAAGAAATTCCATTTCGAGAATGACATATTCAGGGTCCTCAGGTTCTACGGTGAGCATACCGCAGAGATAGACCCCGACACTCTGAGCGCCCTCAGGGTATGGCTCGGGGAGGGGGAAATCTCTAACATACTGACTTTGACGGATATCGAGGAAATAAGGCGGTTCGAGCAGTCCCTGTTCATTCAGACGGCTCTGCAGAAGCAGGTGATAAAGATGTTCAGCCACGCGGGAGGCGCCAGGACACTGGAGGGCCTCAGGAACTTCTTCCCGGAGCTCCATGATTTCCTCAGGAAGGCAGGATATGACCTGGAAGCCCTCGCAAGGGGCGACATTGAGGGGGGCCTCAGGGGCCTCAGCAGGTACAGAATGGCCAAGCCCATAAGCTCCCCTGGGGACATATCAAATATCTTCAAGAACATCTTCGATAACATCGGCGCAGCTCCCACTCCGGAGGAGGCGAATGTCATATACTTGTTGGAGTTCGGCGGGGATGAATACAGGTCACTGACCCTCGTAGAAAGGGCAAAGCTGGTGGAAACCTTCCAGGCCAGGATGTGGGGGGCGAGATTGTCAGGAACCGGTGAAGGCTGGTTCAGAAAGTACATGAATTACAAGCTGGTGTCCATGAATAATCTGGACTATCAGGACCTAATGAAACTCATAAAGAGAGGAGAGGTGGAGCTGCCTGCTGACATCCTGGAAGACATACTGAACAGGGCCAGGAGGGAAGCCATACCCGGGTGGCAGGGCCTGCTGTCAGTGACCGGCCGCTCAGTGGCGGTGATACCTGAAACTTCGGACATGTCACAGGTTCTGGAATCCCTTGCTGGCATGAAGGAACGCAGGGAAACGGCCTCAATCTCGATAATAAGGGAGAAGCTGAGGCTATTGAGGGAATGCAGGGACTACCCGTCACATAGCCTTAACCAGAGGATAAAGATGCTGACGGAACTCTGGTACAATGTGGAATTTGAATTAAGCGAGATAGACCTGCTGGCAATAGACGTAGAAACCCTCATTAAGACAGGAAGCTCGACGAGTACTTTGGAGGGGATTCTGGGAACAGGAAGCCAACGGGCAGCAGCCGAGTCCCTCAAACCTCTATGATAACGGGTCTTGTCCTGGCCGGGTGGAAGCTTACTTCATGGCAGTCTATGTGGCCATTCCTGACTTTCCTGTTCCTGTGTACATGGCCGCAGATTACCGTGCCTGCCTTCTCGTAGTTCAGCAGCAGTTCTCCTGTTTCCCTGCTGCCCATAAAGGCGTTGTTGAAATCCCAGGTGGTCTCCCCCTTCCTGTAAACAAGGCTCTCGAAAGGCACATGATGGGTAACCACGACAACCTTGGAGACATCATCATATACGCTCTCTATGTCGGCCCTGAGCCTTTCATTCAGCATTTTTGTCATCTCCTTGTCAGAATATTTCCACCTTATGTGGATTCCATCCCCCCAGCCTATGCGGGATTCCCTGCCGCCGGAAACATATGTTATCATCTTCTTTGAGAGGACCCCGTCATCTATGCCCTCCCAGCCTATCTCTCCCTTCTCGTCATCGATGAACTTGCGCGGCCCCCTGGGAGGGCACTCCTTGGGAAAGAAGGAATAGTCGTACCATCCCACGTTCCCCACGAATGCGACGTCCCCCACCACGAGAGGGCCGTCCGTGTCAAGGAGATGGAAGCCGTGTTCATGGTAAATCCCTTTCATCTCCCCTATTCTGTCAGCAGAGTTTTTCCTGGAGGCAGGCGGAACCCAGATATCATGGTTGCCAAGGGCGGCAACCTTCCTGCCTCTGATATGGTCGAACCTGCTGAGGCAGTTGTATGCAGTTCCGCCTACATCATCCAGCCTGTATCCCAGGTCGATAAGGTCTCCTGCAAACGCAAAAACGTCCGCATCAATGCCTTCCACGTTTTCCGCAAACCTCTCTATTCCGTCTCTCCAGTCAAGGCTGCGAGGATAATGCAAGTCCGACACTGCTGCAATTCTCATGTCTACACCTTATTCACTATTATACAGTGATACATTGGTATTGGGGTATTTAAAGGTTTTCAGCCACCTGCATGATGCCGGTTTTGGGTGACCGAAACCCTTAAATACCCTCAAATGTCACTAATAATTGGTGACAATATGGGCAGACTTAGGAATTACATCAGAAGCTGGAGCCAGGGCTCCAGGAGGGGCAGGATGAGCGAGCCGGAGGAACCCAGGGAGGAGCCGTTCTACAGGAGGATGATGGAGGCCAGGTTCGGGGAAGGCGCAATGCCCGAGGGGCTTGAGATAGGCTACCTCCTTCCGGAGGCCACAATAGAGGGCTGGGACGGCGAGATATACATGCACCCCACGGACGCCGGCGATTTCGCAATCAGCAGGAGCGTTCACGAGATGCTGTTGGATGACAGCCTTGGCCACCCCGAGATACAGAGGCTCAGGGACTACGGGATATCGGTCAAGAGGGGCGCCAAGTCCCTGGAAGGGATGGGCATAGAGAGCGAAGATGCGGCCGCCTTCGGCAACATGGTATATGCCCTGGCGTGCGCCAAGTCCCTTACGAAATACGGGGACCCGATGTCCTCGAGCGAAGGGAACACCGAGGCCATGATGAGGAAGGCCCTGGAGATAGGGATAGTGCCGGAAGACCTCCAGCCAATGCTGTCTGAAGCCATACTCATTCTTGAGAAGAGGAATAGGCAAGGCGGCTGATAGCGTCCTTCAGGCTGCCCTCGCAGTTGGAGAGATGGGCTGATATCCTGGTCAGGTGGAGCGCGCTGAAGTCGTTCCTGAGGTAGCTGCACACCATGCTCTTGCCGGTCAGGAGCTCCCTCATGGCTTCCGATTCTGCCGGGTCCACCTCCAGGATGGTCTTCCTGAGCAGGCAGTCCTTGGTCTCGTAAAGGACAGTCATGGTGGATATCTTGTTGACGTAAGAGGCGGTTCCGCAGAAGTTGGCATAGGACATGAAGCATTCCGCGTCAGGGCAGGAAGGGAACCTGTAGGCGGAAACAATGAAGACCGCGGCGACGACAGAGACCACCAGGACGAAGAAGACATACCTGTGCCGCCTGTCCATCCTCACCAACCAGTTAGATGCCCGCCCCCCTGCCATGTATAAATAAAGGGGATACTGGTTAAAAAATGGCTTTTAAAGGGCCGGGAACAATAATAAAACATGCTGATATTCGGGGCAGAAATACCTCTCGTGGAGCTGTTCGCCGTGTTCTCCATAACGAGCGTCATAATACTGTCCGCCGCGGTCGCCATGATGATAGTCCTCTACAAGCAGCTCAAGCAGGCCAGGGAGATAGTCGAGGCGGTCAGCGAAGTCACGCCGCCCCCTCCGGGAAGGCCGATGATGCCCTCGAGGGGCCCTGAGCCAGGAAAGGACATAACCTTCATCAAGAAGTCCAGGTAAGCCCTCATTTTTTCACTTTGACGCCTTCCACTCCGAGCTCTGTCTCCCAGGGCTCGAATCCGGCGCCCTTTATGGCCTTCTTCAGCTCATTTGTGTCCTCGTGCCAGCACAGTACCATCCCGCCTCCGCCTGCCCCGCACAATTTGGCTGCGCCCCCCGCCTCCTGGACAGATGAAACCAGGCCGTCTATCTCCGGGGTGGACACGCCAAGCTCCTTCAGGCTCTCCTGTGCCATGTTGATTATCTCCTTCATCTTCCCGAAGTCCTTCATCTTCAGGACGTCCAGCATGAGGCCGGCCAGCTTGCCCAGGTCGTTCACCCTCTGCTCCCTGTATTTGGGCTCCAGGTTCCTGACGTGCTGCACGAGCTCTCCTGTGGACTTTCCGGGTTTGCCTGTGTTCACGAGCATGAAGCCCTCCAGCCTATAAGGTATCTCCTTGTCGAGTATCCAGGGCTCTGCCCCCTTCTCGAACCAGACAAGCCCCCCATGGCAGCACGTCGTGTTGTCCCCTCCTGAGGGGGTGCCTCCGTGCAGGTACATCTCTATGGAGAACGCTATCTCGTTTATCTTCTCCCTGTCCAGGCCTATCCCGTGCTCGGCCGCCATGGCAGCCGGGAAGGCGACAGCCAGCGCTGCCGAGGACCCGAGACCTGAACCAAAGGGGATGTCGCTGTTTACCCTTATGTCCATCCCTGACTTCAGCCTGAGGGCCTCCATGGACTTGGCCACTATCAGCTTCTGGCCTTTCTCGACAGGCTTCAGCAGGGCGTTAAGCTCGGACCAGTCGTTCCTGTCCCTCCCCTCATTCCAGAGCCTCGAGCATTCGTCCAGGAACTTCATCGCCTCTGTCATATTGAATGTTATGTCGGGGTGGCCCTTCCTGATGACCTTTATCATGTCATCCTTCCTCTTCTTCACCTCGACATGGCATCTCATGCCTATGGCTGCCAGTATGGCCGGCTTCCCGTAGACCACAGAATGCTCTCCTATCAGGTGTATCTTTCCCGGCGCGCTTGCGCTTGCCATATAGTTTAAGTTGAACTCCGGCGTTTTAAAGCTGACATCCCGACCTCGGCAATAGCCAGAATGGGCTGAAACAAGCTTTTTAAGCGCCCATCCCAGCCTTTATTATAGGTGTTTTGATGGGACTCGCCAGTTTCATAGGCCAGCTAGAGAAGGCAGGCAGGCTGAAGAGGGTAAAGGAAGAGGTTTCAACAGACCAGGAGATGGCCGCAATAATGGCCAGGCATGGAGGCACGCCGCTCCTCTTCGAGAAGGTGAAGGGCTCTGGATACCCTGTGGCAGCCAACCTGTGCTCCAGCAGGGAGCTCGTATCCATAGGGCTGGGAATGCCTGCGGAGAAGATGGTTAAGGCCATGGCAGAGGCAATAGACAGCCCGAAGGGGCCTGAAACAAGGGAGGCAGACCACAGGGAGATTGAGCCTGACCTGGAGAAGCTGCCCATACTCTTCCATTACCCGAAGGACGGGGGCAGGTACATGAGCTCGTCTATCATAATAGCGAATGACAAGGAGCACGGCCTGAACGCCTCCTACCACAGGATAATGGTCCTGGGAAAGGACAGGGCCGTCCTCAGGATACTTCCAAGGCATTTCGATGAATACATAAAGAGGGGCCTGAAGGAGTTCGCAGTCTGCATAGGCTCTGACCCGCAGGTGCAGGCAACGGCAGGAATATCATGCGAGATAGGCAAGTCAGAGCTCTCCATAGCCAACAGCCTGAAGAAGACAGGGCTGGTGAAGCTTGCGGGCCACATGGTGCCGGACTCTGACTTTGTCATAATAATGGAGTTCACAGGGGAAGAGGCTGATGAAGGCCCCTTCGTCGACCTGACAGGGACTTATGATATAGTCAGGAAGCAGAGGGTGGCCAGGGTCAAGAAGGTATTCGCCAAGCCCAACGCAGTCTACCATGCGCTCCTCCCGGGCGGCCTTGAGCACAAGGTCCTTATGGGCATGCCCAAGGAGCCCACCATGTACAGGGAGGTCTCCAAGGCATGCGACTGCAGGGACGTCCTGCTGACACCTGGCGGGTGCTCCTGGCTCCACGGCGCGGTCAAGATATCCAAGAAGGGCCCAGAAGACGGGAAGAAGGCGATAGAAGCCGCCTTCAGGGGCCACAAGTCCATGAAGCACGTCATAGTGGTGGACGACGACATAGACATAAGCGACCCGCTGGACCTGGAATGGGCAGTCGCCACAAGGGTCCAGGCGGACAAGGATGTCATCATGAGGCCCAACGAGAAGGGCTCCTCCCTTGACCCTTCCTCGAACCTGGAAACCAGGGAGACCGCCAAAGTAGGCATAGACGCGACCATACCATCAGACAGGAAAGAGTCAGACTTCAAGAGGGCCGAATTCTCACTCAAAACAGACAAGGAGCTGTAGCATGTTCTTGACAGAAGGCCAGCAGGGAATGCTGGACGGGAAGGAAGGGGAAGTGGTGCAGCGATGCATGCGCTTGCTGGTAAGGCTGGGCGAGATATACGGCGCCGGTGAGATGATATCCATAAAGTCAGCCCAGGTGGCAGGCGTCTCCTACAAGACGGTGGGGGACCCTGGCCTCGAGTTCCTGCAAGACTTCGCAGGAAAGGGCGCCAAGGTGGTTATTCCCACCTTCCTCAACCCTGCAGGGATGGACCTGGTGGACTGGGAGGAGCTGGGATTCCCGAAGGATTTCGCAGAGAAGCAGAACCAGGTCATAGACGCCTTCAGGAGGATGGGCATATCGATATCAGCCACTTGCACCCCCTACCTGGCGGGCAACCGTCCCCTGAAGGGGGAGCACCTGGCCTGGTCAGAGTCGAGCGCTGTCAGCTTCGCCAACTCCGTGATAGGAGCCAGGACCAACAGGGAAGGCGGGCCGTCAAGCCTGGCAGCTGCCATATGCGGCTTCACCCCCAAGTACGGCCTCCACCTGGACGAGAACAGGAAGCCCCAACTGGTGATAGACGTTCCAGCCAGGATGGAGAAGAACTCCGACTTCGGCGCCCTGGGCAACTGGGCAGGAAAGAAGGCAGGCAAAAAAATACCATATTTCACCGGCATAAAGTCAGCGACAGAGGACCAGCTCAAGCTCCTTGGAGCGGCGATGGCAGCCTCAGGCGCAGTGGCCATGTACCATGTCCGTGGCATAACCCCGGAGGCAGGCAACCACGACACATCCGGCCTGGAAAGGATGGAGTTCACGGACAAGGACAAGGAAGACGTTTACAGCGCACTCAGCACAACAGAGCACCCCCAGCTCATCGTCTTCGGGTGCCCGCACGCCTCCCTGGACGAGATAAGGGAGATAGCGAAAAGGCTGAAGGGCAAGGAAGTGAAGAAGCAGCTTTGGGTCTGCACATCCAGGGCAGTGAAGGAGAAGGCAGGGAAGGAAGGCCTGGTCAATATCATAAGGGAAGCTGGCGGCCATGTGGTGGCTGACACCTGCATGGTGGTCGCCCCCATAGAGCAGATGGGCTTCACCTCGACAGGCGTCAACTCCGGCAAGGCTGCAGCCTACCTGCCCGGCTTCTGCAAGCAGAAGGTCATGTTCAGGGACATAGGCAAGCTGATAGAGGAGGCGCTGTCATGAAAGGGAGGATAATAAACCCGGGAAAAGCAGAGGGAGAGGCGCTCGTTTCTTCTGAGCCGATAGGCTTCCTGGGCGGTGTCGACCCCAAGACAGGGGAAGTGATAGAGAAGGGCCACCCCCTTGAAGGCAGGAACGTGAAAGGGAGGGTGCTGGTCTTCCCGACAGGCAAGGGCTCGACTGTCGGCTCTTATGTCATCTACGGCCTCAAGAAGAACGGTGCCGCTCCGGCAGCGATAGTCAACCGGGAGACAGAGACCATAGTGGCGACGGGCGCTATACTGGCAGACATCCCCTGCGTCGACGGGATAGATGTGGAAAAGATAAGGACAGGGGACACCGTGAAGGTTGACGGCGACACAGTGGAGGTCAGCCCATGAGGATAGTTGTAGGCGTCTCAGGGGCATCAGGGATAGCGCTTGCAGAGAGGCTTCTGGAAGCCCTTAAAAAGGCTAAAGCGGAGACGCACCTTGTGGTCTCAGAAACGGCAGAGGAGATAAGGAAGCACGAAGGAGTGGGCAATCTGAAGGCCGACCATGTGTATAATAATAAAGACTTCTTCGGCAGGATAGCTTCAGGCTCCTTCAGGTCAGACGGAATGATAGTCATACCCTGCTCCATGAAGACGCTCGCCGGCATAGCGTCAGGCTACACTGACAACCTGCTGCTGAGGGCGGCCGATGTCTGCCTCAAGGAGAGGAGAAAGCTCGTCCTGGTCGCCAGGGAGACCCCACTGAGCGCCATACACCTGGAGAACATGCTCAGGGCCTCCAGGGCAGGCGCGGTGATAATGCCCCCTGTGATGGGATTCTACTACAGGCCAAAAGGCATAGGTGACATGGTGGACCACACGGTCGGAAAGGCGCTTGATTTATTTGGGATTGAAAACAAACTGATAAAGAGATGGGAAGGAAAAGGCAACAGGAGGGAAAGGCATGGTTGAGGAAACGCTGACGCTGGTAAAGCTTGGTGGCTCCCTGATAACGGACAAGTCCAGGCCCTTCACCGAGAGGAAGGAAGTCATAGACCGGCTGGCCAGGGAGATACATTCCGCCAGGGAGAGGTCAGGCATCAGGATCATACTGGGCCACGGCGGAGGCTCGTACCCCCACAGGCCGGCCAAGAAATACAGGACAGCGGACGGGATGGTGAATGAGGACAGCGCCAGGGGAATAGCCGAGGTCCAGGACGCCGCAGCCAGGCTGAACAGGACAGTGGTAAGGTCCCTGAT
>Ga0180431_10001189_pt1 | contig 36581 bp, 41 predicted proteins | sample SS_ome_11_FD_132459 | JGI IMG/M metagenome (GOLD analysis project Ga0180431, IMG submission 132459) | Hypersaline lake sediment archaeal communities from the Salton Sea, California, USA - SS_1_MS_1 metaG | ecosystem: Environmental > Aquatic > Non-marine Saline and Alkaline > Hypersaline >... | reverse complement strand
GCAATGTTCCAGAGCGCCTGTTCTACATTGTCGAATGCATCGTCCAAGTCTCCCTCTGAAACAAGCTGATCAAAGTACCAATCGAATTTATCCATCTCTGTCCTCCTCACTCATGCAGGAAAGTCTCAACACCAAGACGGCTGCGACCAAGCTGCCAGTGATCTGTTTCTGGTATTGTATCCGGTTCTATAAGAAAGGCAAAATGACTTTCCGCCGGACGCATGATTTCTATTATCTGTTCAATCTTGCCGCGCTGGTCATCTGTAAGAATTACATCGCTGTAAACATTAAATGCCAGCTGACTCCATTCGCTCGTAGGCCACAGGGCCGTATCCGTTCCTAGTCTTGAATGACCTAGCCGCCACATATAGTTCTGTCCTTCTTCGTCCAGAAAATCTACAAACGCCCGGACCCTGACCTCCAGTCCTAAAAATAAATAAATTACATTCTCCATTGCTCGGTCGATTCCTTTGGATTGATATATCTCCCAAAGCACTCGAAGCAATTTTCGCTTCTGATTGACATCCATCTCGAAGTTAAACGGATTGCCCATATCCAGAAGTAACTCATCCAACTGAGATTCCGTAGCCCGATCAATGTCAACCTGCCATGTGAATTTATCTATCCACCATAAAAGCAAATAAAGAATTTCTTCGAAGCATGCCGTTAACCTTCGCAGGTCCAAGTTCTCATCAAGCTGTCTGGCAATGCCCGGAAGCATGTTATAGTAAATGCTGAACTCGCGTCCCTCTGGAACTGGCCATTCATATCCGGACCATGTTGCCGTATTATTATCCGGATCAATTGCATTACCTTTTATGTCCTCAACATTTTCGACTGTAAGCTCATAAATCTGCACCGGAGTAGATTCCCACTGAAACGTCAGCCGGACAGTGGAATCATCCACGGCTTCGACCGCAACCACTTCCAGATGTACAGCCGGAAAAGGATCTTCATTCTGTCGCTCTATGCTGTAATTGCCCAGCGTAAGCGCGTCTGATAAATCGCCGTCTCCCTCCATCCTGACCGGCTCATTGAATTCTACATCCAGTGTAAATTCGTCCACCGGTGTTAATAAAAGAATTTCTGGAGCTGAATAATCTTCGATAGTGAATGAATAAGTCTCATCCATTGTTGCCGATGAATGAACTGTCTGCGAAACAACCCGGACAGAAATTTCTTCTTCAGACTCAAAGTCTTCATCCGGATAAATTGCTATTTCATAAAGCATGTCCGGGTCTGATGACTGAATACCTATCTCATCAGCCGCACCGACCCACGACCAACCGTCCCTGTTCCATCCCGATTGAAAACACAAATTTCTGTCTACAGAAAATGAGCTGCCATCAAATGCCAGAACGCTGTTTATATAAACAAGCGTATTTTCAATATCTACATCCGCCTTGCCAAGAGATGCTATCTGTAATCTTACAGGTCCCTCTCTAGGAATGTCTGTCTCGTCTGGTTCAGGACTTCTATTAATCGCCAGAACATGATCTTTGTCTTCGTCCAAACGAATCGGAAAAATAACATCCAGCAATATTGCCGGAAACCTTACAGTCGCCGCAGTTAAATAATTTATTACCAGCCACCAGACAAACATTTTTTACACCGCGTATAAAGTAGAGTTATAAACGAAAGCCGGATCTTCCGGATAGTGTCCCAGTCTTAATTGAAAGCTTACATCCTCGCTGGTCGAAAAGTCATGCACCCATGCCTTAACGTCCTCAAGAGTCTGAGCATTGCCGGGTCTTATCCATCGTCTGGCTCTCGGTCTGTTGTTTATCATTATTTCAAAACACCATCCGTATTTTCTGGACATTCCATCCGCTGTCCATTTTACGGACGCTTCGCTTCTCAGCTTATTAAGAATACGAATCTCATATATATTCGTTCCAAGACCACATGCTGCAAATGGGAATGTAAAACCAGCATCCACTGCACCACCAACCAATACACTATGCACTCCGCCTTGATTAATAGTTCTGGTTCCTTCCCATTTTTTTACGCCGTTTATAAAAAGCTTTGTTGTATTGCTCACTGCCCGCTGTCCAAGCTGTACGGTAAACAGAAAAGGCCCTCCCCCTACAGACCATCCATCGCCGGGAAGTATGGGTCCGTATTTTTCACCCGGATTCACACCGTCCGGAGATATGTCCACAACAAGTCCACCGCCCATTGTAACCGGCTCGAATGCTATTGATATCCCCGGCCGAGGATTCATGCCCGGAAACTGCGGACCCTGTGCCCACAATTGTCTGTACTCAGTATTTTGATAACTGGGATCCATAGAATCGACTGATAGCCAGAAGTCAAACTGTCTTTCTTCAATTGAATTGGCTATAGAATAAATAGCCGTACCACTTGGAATGTATGCTACATCATGAACAGTACTATAATTAATTTCGAATTCAGGTGCTTTGCCAAGCCAATTAATATTTTCCGGTGACGGATTCCAAACCTTAGCCTTGCCTGTAGGGTTAAAATGCAAAATAGCGTTAGAACCCACTCCTGCTATGCCCGGCGTTGAATAAACAGTTCCACCAGCTGGAACCCACTGATCCATCTGCCACATCGTAAGTAATTCTCCAGCCGGAGCATCTGCAGGTAACATCCTTTCGCCATGTTCCTGCAAGGACTGACTTGGACCTTGACATGAAAATCTGCCAGTAAGAAAATCTATCTCTTTCAAATCAATACCACTTTGATATAAAACTACTCTCTCATTCAAAGCTACCAGCTCGATAACGTCATCCAATGCACCCAATACGAAAACATGAGAGCCGTCCTCTGCAAATTGATGCTCAATTCGGCCAGATAAGTAGCCGCTTGCCTTCCTTAATGGTGCTAGAATATTCGCCATCTTATGCCGTTTGCCGTAGCATCTCCAGATGATCTACAAATGCATTTCTGCCTATCTGCGATGAAGTATATCCATATCCGACATAACCACCGCCGATAAATGGAACACTGCCGCTATTGATACCCAGCACATCGTCCACGAATGTCGGATCATCATTAAGAGGATCGCCCATGCCTTCAATGTTCTCCCACACTGGAGCATCCACGTTGTGCGCTGACAAATCATTCTGCAAAACGTTTAATACCACATCGCCGTTGCCGTTCACGATAACGTCCAATCTCAAATGCAAATATTGTCCACCTTCGTAAAGTAAATTGCTTGAAGCTAATATCTGATCATCATCTTCAGGAATTCCTTCAGCTATGATTCCTTTTCGCAAAGCTATCTTGCCCGGTTCCGCATCCCATACGCCTAACAGGTACGCTTCATCGCTGTATATATCCGCCACGCTCTGGCCCAATGCTATAAGAAATACAGAATGACCGGCACTTGAATGTCTTCGCAAAGTTCCTCTGACACTGCATCCTTTGCCTGATGCAATAGGATTAAAGTTCGACAGGTCCACATACTTTGCAACCGCCTGACCAGCCTCGCTGACTTTTGAGGAAAAAGCATAACAAAAGGATCCACCGCCGGATGGCTTTGGATAACCCGCGCTAACTCCTCTCTTTACATTTGCTTGAGCTACGCTCTCGCCCCAGTCTGCCCATTCACCTTGCGCCATGACATTACCTCCTAATCAATAACCTCTGTTGGCCATAAGTGTCCGTAAGGATCTTCGAAATTTTCTACTCTTCTCGGAGCCGAAACATGACCTTGAGCTGCCATGTGATTAAAATTTTCATTAACCGGAATTCTCATATTCGATCCACTCATATATGCTCCGGGTGCTTTTACTGTATACTTGCCAGCATTAGGATGACCTGTAACAGAAAACTCGTAATCCGTATCAAATAATGCCGTTAAGTCTCTTCCGAATATTTCAAACTCATCCGGGATCGGCCATGAATTACCTATTAAATAAGCTTCTGTTGCATTGAATTCTGCCCTCTTGTAATTAGGATAAACCGAACCCCATCCAGAAATAACCACCTCTATACGTTCATTAAATGTAACTATAGTTATACCACCTAAAAACACGGCTGATATTACTGTATAATTTCCATCATTTTCCTGACCGTCTGCTATCACGCACTCAAGTCCAGGAATATTATATCTTGATGTATAATCTCCCGTAATGCCTATCTGATCATAGGGATTCAAAGCATAAATAATATTACCCACCATCTTGTCTGTGTACTCGTCATTGTTCCATCCGGTTTCGAATTTTTCAGCACTCTGTCCGTCAAATTGTGCTCGATTCGAAAAACCACCATTGCCTCCCAGCCAGTTAAATCCGGCCAGATCACCATTCATAATTACATCCAGCTGATTAACCCGATAGCCTTCTACATTTTCATCACCTAGAATTATTGAAGTCTCTCTGGCTGGCATTCCTAAGTCCGCACGACCATCCGGCTGTTCGCCGGAGCTAATATCAGGACCTACGCCTACAGCGGCTATGCTTACCACGTTATCTGTCTTAATCGTATATTTCGTAGCCGGGCTGTCCGGATGCGTTCCGAAAGTAAGTCCAAACTCAGAAGCCAGACCGATTGCATCGAATGCGCTTTGCAATGCAGAAGCCAAATCCGTTGCCGTATTATAAGTACCCTCTGCTATTTCAATGTCAGCTCCACGCCATTCGGCCAGTCCGAAATTATAAATTGCAAAAGCCACCCTGCTGTTTTTCCATTTATTAATTATCAATGGAAGCTGTGGCTCAAGTACCCATATGTCCTGTGGACTGTAAATATAATTTTCATTTGAATCCCATCCGAACTCAAACGATTCGACCGTAATATCCGCAATGCCATAAAACGCCACACCTGAAAATACAGCTTGCTTACTGTTGCTCGGCCATTGCCACGGCCAGCCGTTTTTCTGATAGTCCGAACCGAGCACTTCCCATCCCGGACGTTCAAAAGTCTCTGCGGCAATTTTCTCTTTGCCTAAAGAAAATAATGCCGGTGCACTTGCATCATTATCCCACTGGTCTATATGTCCATCATTATTGTTCCAGTCCGTCTCATAATCTTCGCGCTCAGAATTAAATTGATCATGATGTTCGAATTCTGCAAACGCATAAAGCTCCGAAGGAGTACAATCCCAGTCTTCAGCCTCGCCAGCAATTGCAGCGCCATCTTTCGCTATTTCGAAAGAATAATTTTTAATTCTATATTTCAGTAATTCGCTATAAGCCTCGACCAGCTGATCATTATTAAGCTCCTGTTCCCATATCTGAACATCACCACGCCATGCTTCAACACCACGATTTCCAAACCATGCACCAAGAAGCAAAGTCTCATTCTGCATGACTGCTGTAGAATCAATTTTTTCTGAAACATACTGTCCGTCAAATAACAATCGCCATCTGCTCACTCCATCGAAACTTATTCCGACCTGATGCGGCTCTCCGTTCCAAAAGAGAGCCGCTGTAAAATCCATTATTATAGAACCTGAACCAGTAGTTATTTCAGCCCGGAGATCATCATCCGCACTCAGTGTCCAATAAACCGGATATGTATTTGAGCCTGTACAATAAGCAATATATCTCCGCTCGCCCGGATCCCAATCATCAATATTTATATCAAATAAAATAGTAAATGCTCCGCTTGGCATCCACGGATGATCATATCCCTGTGCCATAGAGTCTGTAATAATATGAGCCAACCCACTTGATGCGCCACCTCTCGTATACGCTGTACATCTTATTGCCCAGCCAAGATCTTCCCTGAGCTCATAACCGCCATGTCCAGAAGCTGCAGCATTTTTGCCATCAAAAATAATATCCAGATTAGACAAGTAATCTGCAACCGGCATTACCTGTGCTATAAAAGGATCATAAGGATAGCCCTGAAACTGAACCAGAGTATGCTCAAGATCATCACCGCTTTCTGAATTAGGAACGCCGATCATAAACGGAACAAAATCTGCATACATATCCCAAGAAACGGAATTATCCGAAAACATTAATTGATATTCTCTTGTAATAGGATTCCAAAACTTCAAGGTCATCAATCCGGTAGAGTCATCTCTCTTCACATGGTCTGCTCGGAATTTTCCTTCTGCTATTTCGTCTAGCACAACATCCGATTCCAATGCCGGATTGTTCCATGATGAACCAGCGTAATCAGATTTTATTTTCCAGCCACCACCACTTTCAGGTGGAACAATAAGACTTTGCTTTTTTGTATGTGCTACTGCCGCATGGCTTTTCCCCAGTGTTATTCCAAGGCCAGTATGCATTCCATAATTATTATTATATTTTCTTACATTGGGAACCCGCCAGTGTATTTCTGCAAAGCCCAGTATATCCGGGTCCATTCTAGGATTAATAAAACCTCTCAAGGAATATGGATAAACACATACCCAATATCTGCTATCACCCATCAACGCATTATCATCATCCAGATTCGTTTCTGCCCAGTCTGTATTGACAGGCAAAATAATCCGCGCACCATTGGCGTCTATAGAAAGCTCGCGCTCATATTCTCTTGGTACTCCGGAAACAAATATCTTTCTTACCAGCAACCATCCCATGAACTTTTCGAAGTCCTCATAATTGTTGCCGGAGATATTAAGGCCCTGTCCTGCATAGGGAGCCAGCACACTTGGTCGCCACCAATATTTTCTTACTGGCAGTGTCATCTAAAATTCCTCACCGCTGTCTCCGTCTATCAGTGTTATCTCACCGAACGCCGGGAACTGATACGGAAATAAAAACACATCATCTCTTTCTCCATTAAGCAAAAATTCATCCGCACCAGAACCAACCTTCCTTACGTATCCTGCATCCCTGACTTCATTTAGAATATCACTCCATGCTATTTCACCAATAATATTATCATTGATATCTTTATAATTAGCACCGAAATCTACATTAGGATTTTCCGTTCCATCACTAAGTGAAGGAATAAAGAAATCTTCCAGTGCCGTTTCGATTTGATCTCTGACCACTGCCAAATATTCAGACCTCGTATATCCAGCCGGAATAGGCCGCAGATAAACGACCGCATAAACATCTATATTAAGATATGGAGTCACCGACATTACTTCCGGGATTGCCGTAACCGTATGCCGTCGCGTAACCTGCAACATGGTTTCCACATTGCTGATTAATGCTGAAGCAGGCTGACCACCGCCCTCTGGTACAATATAAACTCTGACCCGCCCATTTGGAATTGCCGCTTCTTCGTTATTTGTCAGGCATAACGCTCTGGCCACTCCTGCTACACGCTTGGCATTAAAAACATAATCTTCTTTTGCAATAGTATATTGCCCTACTCTTGATGATGCTGGAGCTGTCTGCTTTGCATACGCTACCGTCTCTCTGTCAGTTCCCGTACCTTCAATACTGGCGTTCTCATTAAAACAAGTGACCACAACAGGATTGCCATTGCTGTCAACCGTTGGCCCGTTTTCAACTACGGTCAATTGTTCCGCTTCCACACGACCAGCTTCACCACCGCCATATTTATACGCTACTGTTATTGTTCCATTTGCCAGTCGTCCGTTTTGTCCGTCGCCTATTCTGACAGTAGCCTTATTATTTTCATCCACCAAAACCACGGCATGTGCATCGCTGGCCCTGCTATCCAGAAACGAATCCACTGTCTCGAACGGACCAATCGAATCACTCATGTCTATCTTTGCCAGATGCGAGCTATCTCCATATATGTCGTACTCACCCTCCACAAATGGAGTATATCCCAATACAAGTTCCTGAAATTTTTTACCGTTCGCTGGAAAAGATTCTGTTTCTTCAGTGCTATTTTCAACCATAACAATAGAACTCTCTGCTGATCCTGCAGCTATTGTCACTGCAGACAATGAACGCTGTCTGATAATATTCGTTCCTGAAGTCCTGCAAATAACTCCTTCGGGAATGTAAACGGATCCCGCCACCTTGCCGGGAAGTATGGTTCTCTCTGCTCTGAAAACAACTTCCGTCTGTGCTGGAGTAGCCCCTCCAAGTCGATAGCTGATTAACTTACCCATATTAATTGCGCTGTGTCTTTGTGAAAGCGTTCCCCAGTGACACTCCTTCTTTTTATTGTTCATCAAATAACAAAGGACATCACCGACAAATGCATTCTGCGCTCTTAGGACATTAGCAAAACCAACCCTTGTAGCCTCTGTCCAGCCGGGGAATACCGAACCGGTCAATGATTGCAATCTGGCCAGTAAAGTCTCGAAGTCGTTTGACGTGTAATCCTGATTGCTGCCAAATTGTTGAGAAATTATATCTGTCATATTACAGCTCCGTATTAAATTCCAAACCAGAATGAATGACCTGATCCGCCTCAACAAATTTACTTCGCATATCATACCGCGCACTGACTCGGAATGCCGTCTTTCTTTCACCCTGATTTATTTTAACGTCTACTTCACGGATTATAACTACCGGATAAGTAGTATGGACCCCTCTGGATATTTCTTCCTCGGCCCTGTCCGCCCTTCCGATTGTCATATTTCTGTGCTTCATCGCCATGACAATAGTTCCAACCTCAGTATCCCAAGGTATTTCGCCGTCCGTAAATGGAGAATCTCCTATGGTGCCCACTGCAATTAATAAACAGCTATGCACCAACGGCTCTCCACTGCCATTTGCGAAGTCATTCGCCTCCCACCTTAAAGGTAACAACAGGCCGCGGCCCGTAGTTAACTCATCCTTACCTGTAAATCCTTCCATGTCTCACCTTATGGCAATGGTACCAAGGATCTTGCCGTTCGTAAAATTTCAATAAAATCGTCCATTGCATCCAATCCTTCCTGAATAGTACTTTCTGAACCGGCATCAAATATCGCTGTAAGCTCAGGTATCTGCGCCTCTTCAGGAACGCCAGCCAGATCCATCAAAATATTTATAACCCCGATAAGCTGGCCAATGCCTCTCAGTATTTCTGTCAACTCATCCAGCTCTCCCTGCATGTTTCCATGTGCACATGTAAGAAGTCCTTGAAGTCGACCATCATTAATGTTTGCAGCTTGATCTATCGCAACAAATATCTGCCTTAATAACCATAGCTGATACTCAAGTCTCCGCTTTATTTTTTGTAAAAATGCAATTAATAAGTCTATGATTTTTACTATCAGAATTGGTACTGCCAGCCATGGGGCCATCTCGAGTAACTGAGCAATTTTTCTGCCCAGCTCACCAAGGCATGTAAATAAATCTGTAGGATCCAACTCCACTATTGCATCCGGCACTGCTTGAGCGCACTTATATATTTGAACAATGACATCCAGTACCCGGAAAAAAGGAATTAAAGGACCGAGGGCCGTCTTGAGCAGCCGGATTAATTCTTCAACGAAATCTATATAAGGAACGCCGAGAATAGGCAGCTCGAAATTAATCTCAATATCGAACAGCTCGCAGATTTCTTCCGGAACCTCGAAAGGATAATATGCTCCGCCGTCTGCCGTTCCACTCATTCGATTGGCTTCTCCTTCGCCTTTACCGGCCTTCCCTGTATATTGGTCTGCGCCCCACTAATATCAACTATCCCTGATGCCGATGCTTTTAATGCTGTTGTAGCTCTCATTTCCATAGAGTTATTTGTTGAATCTATATTTATGACCTGTCCAGACTTTCTATCAATAACTCTCCAACCTACCTGTCCTTCTCGTTCATCGAACATCATTATAAATGATGGAGTGCAAATAAATCTAACGTCCGGATGACCAACCGCTTCCGGATCATTAGGTATTTCCGCAATGTCTCCCGGAGTAAAAGGTCCACCTATGTATGCTGGCTTATTTTTATAGCCGCCTCTAAAGAACACACCCACTACCGCGCCTTTAGGTGGTGCTCCGATAATCGCACACCCACCACCGCTGCTCCACGGTCCTCCATAAGGAGTCAACCAGTCTGATGTCGGCTCGAATAAACCCGGCACTTTGACTTTGACTCTGTACCGTTTTTCAGGATCATTATTTTCTACAACCGTACCGTCATAGATAAAAGGATCCCTGTCCCTATCTAAAGCTTCATCATCTACGCCGTGATCATGTGAACCAACTATGTTCAAGGTCTTCTCCTATGGTTGTGCTGGCGTATCCACAATATTCCCTCTTGAATCGCGCCATTGTATAACCTGCTGTGGCTGTCCGTCAGGACCATCTTCCCATACTACAACAGGTCTTAAAAGGCTGTCATCTACAACCTCCTGATCATTGATTGCCGCATTGCTTTTCTCAGGATCTATTATCGTCGGAGCTTCCAATGCCGAATCTCGTATTAAATAAAGCTCTGTCTGATAACTTCCCTTGATAGAATGCTTCGCTCGCTTACAATAATAATTGCCTTCCAAATACTGACCGGCTCCCTGTAGCTCGTAAACATTTCTTGCCGAATGAACCGGGTCTCCATGGCAATACGCCGTAAGCTTAAAACGAAATTGCGCTGCCAGCTTGAATCGTTTCTGCGCTTCGAGCTTGGCTTGATCCTTAGTCGCACCGGATACGTATCTTGTAATAGCCGTAGCGTTTCGCTTGGCCAGATTTCCTGATACCGTAGCTGGATTGCCTACCTCCCATGCCTTGCCGAGTCCATCTCTGTCAGTGTCCTGATTGCTGGCTTCGACTTCAAATTCTTCACCGGTATTAGGATCCCGACTTTTTATTACTACCTTTCCTATCGACCGACTGAAGTCACTGTCCGGAACCAGTTTAATAATATCTCCACGGCCCGGGTCCGTTCGATAAATCAAAACCTTCCTCGGTGCTGCCGCCATATCCCGTGGATGAAAATGGAATCCGGTATGGTTAAAACAGAAAACGCATCCATGATCTCTGGCCAGCTTCGCCAGAAATCTTGCATCCGAATAATGCTGATTAATGCACTCATGAGTAATGCCGTCCGGCTCTACAATGTGTACGAACTTACCATCCAGATTCTGTTCATTGAATGCTATCTCCGCAGCTATCTCGCCAACGGTCATCTGCTCCCAAGCTCTGACCTTAACTTCCTGATCCAGTTCAGTAACTTTTCCTTCGCAAGCTATCTGAAGCAAATCCAGTCCATGAATTTTTTTGATTACTACGTCTCTCGGTGGTGCCATACCGCCGCTGTATCCCCACGACACTCTGAGCTTTTGACCTCTGGCAAATCGCCGGTCTTCAAGCAATGACAGGTTCCAGTTTCTTAAAAGAATATTGCAAGAGTCCTTGCCGTGGTCCACGTCCTCATAATCAAATGCTGCAAGCCGGTCGCCAAAGTCGATAAACTCATCCGGTCCATCTCCTTCGATAAGCTCTACAGCTACGACCGGGTCTCCTCTGTCCAACATGTATCATTCCTTTAAGCTTGGCAGTATTTTTGTCTGTACCTTTTCGATTGACGGAATAAACAGCTCTCTACCCACTTCAAGCTTTACAGTAGGATCATGAATAGGGTCCGGCTGAAACTGACAGATAATCCACCACAGCCGGGAAGGAAAAGGAACTGGCTTGAAAAATCGGCCGGCCAGTGTCCACGGTCTGTCGCCTTCCTGTACAACATGAATTCTGTTATCCGGCCAGTCCTGATACTTCACTTCGACAGGGGGGCTACCGAGATACCAGTTGCCGTCGTCATCTTCCCATGCCGTGCATCCTTGATACCGGCTTGTCTTGCTCAACAGTCCAACAGGTATATTCTCCAGTTCCGTCATCCCATGAGTCCTTTCACCAGCAATTGATCACCCCATACACGACTATCCCTTACTCTTATGAATTCACAGTTTGCCATATACATCCAGCGTTCCTGATCCTTGGTAAAACGCTGATGAACCAGATTAAGGCTGGCCAGTACACAATTCGCCGTGATCATATTCGGCCATGTTAATTTCACAACCGGCGGTCTGGACATCAATTGGCCGTTTCTGTCACGACCGGGAACCGTAAGACTCAACAAAAAATTTTCCGTCTTTCTCGCATGAGGGTCTGCCAGTATTGCGTCTCTGGTCATCAATCCGCGCATGACCACAATCTTCATCGGTAATTTCTGGTTTTCTGTATATTGATACTGCAATGGCGTGTGAGACATTCCTAAAACCTGAGTCTCTGCCCATTTGACCGCTACACTCATGCTCAATTCATTAGGGACAAACTGAAGTATTAACTGTCTGTCATTGTTCGAAGGATCCATGTCCTCGTTTGTAAGAATGACCTTGTTATCGTTTCCCATTATTCTTCTCCGGCCCCTAATTCTCTATCCTGCCGAGCACGCTCTCCATGTGTAACAATGCGACCAACTTCATACTGATCCATGGTAACACTCATCCCGCTGATGCCATTCAAAAATTTATCCGTTAATTGAGTACTTAATTGCTCAACAGTCGCTTCCATGGATTCCTGCATTGCCTGTTTAACATTCTGTCTTTCTGTTTCCCTGTATTCTTCAGGAACAGCCGTCTGACCTAAAGCCTCCTGCATAATTTCTTCAGATACAGGACGCCTTTCGAATGACATCTCAGGTCCGCGCTCGATGTAATCTGCATACTCTTCGGTCTCGTGAATAATTCTCTTTCGCGGTACGCTCATTTTTTGCTGTTCGCGCTGTGCAGATTCCATCTCCTTAATAAAGTCATCCATTATAGTTGGCATTTCCGAAACACCCGGACCACCTGCAAACTGCCTTTTTCCTGTAGGACCTTTTTCCTGTTCAGCCATCAATTCTGCAGCCGTTTTCATTGTGGACAATTCTTTTTCCAGTTTTTCAATATCAGATCTAAGTTGCTGTGCTGCCTTGCCTTCCTTGCTGACTAGGAATTCAAGTCTAAATTTTTTCCATGCCACAAGTGCTTTAAGTGATTTCTCGGTAATCCAAGTAATTGTGAGATCTACTTCACTGTGAATATCTTTCATCTCAACACCAAACACTTCCGCAAGAGCTTTGCCCACTCCGGTAAATGCTGACAAAAGCGCCCGGACCATTTTCTTACCGAATCCTTTGAAGTCACCTTCCAGCAATAACCCCAATCCTTCAAAAATATTTCTTATTACTTCAACCGCTGTCTCAATGGTAGTCGCTATAAACGAAAATACTTTTCCCACAATCCACGCTAGACCTGTGAAAGCATAACCTAATGCCGCCATTATTTTTTCATTTTCTACGAAAGCCTTGCCGATATTTTTCAATGCACCAAATAGTCCTTTGAATGATTTACCTAAGTCACCTACGGAATCTTTAAGCCCACCAAGATTTTCCGAATACGCTTTATAAAGAAGTGCCCCGGCTGCAACCAGTCCGGCAATAATGGCCGTTACCCATACAAACCCCATGCCTATTCCTGCAAGAGTAATTCCAGCTGCAACAATAGCTAGCTTCAGCAAAGCAAACGCTCCTACTATTGTAAGTATCGCACCGCCAACCGTAATCATTACAGGAATTGCTACAGCAATCCCGGCAACCCATTTTTTTGTTTCTGGATCCATATCCTGAAATGCCTTAATAAGCTCATTAACTTTCTCAATAATGAACGTTACTCCGGGCTTGAACAGATTGGCCAGAGGCTCTCCAAGCGTAATAGCCAGCGTCTCAATGGAACCTTTCAACAGTGTCTTCTGTCCTTCGTATGTCGAAAGAAGTTTCTCTCTGAACTTTTCGGATGCTCCACCAGCACTGCTCATCTGTTTGCGATATTCTTTCAAAGCTTCGGCACCCTTTAGGGTTACTTCCTTGCCGTCTCTCATGGTCTTGATATTTATTTCCGCAATAGCATTAAACGCCGCAATGCCTCGCACGCCGAACATCTGATTCAATGCACGATTTTTTTCCTTGTCGCCCAAGTCTTTTGTAGCTTCAGCTACGTCCAGCATAATATCCAGAGCCGACCGCATCTTGCCGGTCTGTTTATCGAATATCTGAACGCCCAATCGCTGTGCCTCACGCTGTCCTGCCTGGTCAACAGCCAGACGCCTGACCGCCTCATTGTATGACGTTGTTGCTACGCTTGCCTGAACGTTCATATTTCTTAAGGCACCAAGGCCAATCAGCGTATCATCCAGAGACTGACCGAATGTCTTTGCCATTGCACCAGCCCGGCCCATCGTAATTGAAAACTCAGATGCTCGTAAATTTGAAATAGTCGTAGCCCGCATCATTTTATCCGCCGTCATGGTCAAATCCGTCATTTCCATTCCGAAGGCTTTGACGGCACCGACCGCGGCTTCCGCAGATTCCGCCACGGATATTTCTCCAGCTGCAGCCAAGTCCAGTACAGGAATCAATGCTGTAACCTGATCCGAAGCCGCCAGACCTTGCGCTGCCAGAACCTTTAATCCACGTCCAGCTTCCAATGGCGAAAATTGCGTTGCTATACCAGCCTCAATCGCCGCCTGTTTCAGCATTTTCATTTCTGCTTCGGAAGCCCGTGCCGTAGCACCCACCCCGGCCATTACGTGTTCGAATTCACCAGCTACTCCAGCCAGCTTCATCTCCGCAGACAAACCGACCAGTCCTACAGTAAGCAATCCAATGCCAGCAGCAGTCATCTTCATTGCTGACTCCATAGTCTGCTGAGTCTCTTCGGACTGCTTACCTAACCCTCTAAGATTACCTTTGACTTTGTTGATTTGTCGGGAAGCGAGGTCTTTGCCTGTAATGACGAAACCGATTCCCATGGATTGATTGAGTGCCATAGCTATCTCATTTTCTTGACCATCTCAGCTTCATTCCACCTGCCTTTGCTACGATTTCGGCCAACGCCTTTATGACACCGAGTCCCGCTTTTCTTGTTTCTACCGAAGCTCTGGCGATGTCCTCCAAGTCTTCAATGGTCATCCTCCACGCCTGCTCCATCGTTATTCCAGCTATCCCGCATCCCAATTCCATCCGACATGCATTAATGACCAAGGTATGCAGATACTCATGATCTATTCCTTTGAAGATCTCGAGCGCCGCCGCCTTCGTCGATTTCGTTCTAAGGTACTCGGTAGCCAGAAAGTTAGTCCGAAAGGGAGACTTACCTCTTGTGACGCCTTACACCCACCACACTGCACTATGATGTTCGTATCTATTCCGCAATCGGCATCATCCATGGCTATCTGCAATTCCGCCAGCTCATCAATGTCCATCTTGTCCAAGAACGTAGACCGGTCATTAGGCTCAACGCCTTCGATGTCTACAATCCTGTGAAGCAAACGCTGTGCCGTTATCTTTGTCTGAAACTGGTTATCCTCCATCTTCATCAACCGTTCTTCAATTTCGGCTGTAGGAAGAACAAACTTGACTACATTACCGCTGTCCGGAAGCTTGAAAGATAAAGGCTTATTTGCCGATAATGCTTCAAGGGATTCATCCGGCAGGTCCAGAACAGGAATGTCTTCGTCCAAATCTACCTTCCAATGAATCATCCGTGGACAATACGGCCTTTCACAATGCACCGTAAACTCGTACTTGCTTCCTAATGAAAGAATTCTGAGCTGCACCAGAGCATATAGTCTGTCACCGGTAAGAACCTTCATCCAGTCGAGATTTCCTTCCTTAGATAATGAATAAAACGCTGGAACCGGACTGTGAACCTGTTCCGTGCATGAATTCAATATGCTGGTTGTTATGGTAGGAACATCCCTTTCCGTAGCACCATCGAAATAATCGTACTCATGTGTCTGCATTTTTCTTAAAGTCACAGTCAATCCAGACGGACAAACGATCTTTTTCATTTTGCCGGGCTTGGGAAAAGGCTTAACATTGGACTTTTCCGGTCCAGTATCTTCCGATTTCTGGACGCTCGTATCCTGTAAAGGTTCTGTCTGACTCTCGCTTGCCTGATTTTTTACGGTATGGTCTTGTTCTGTCATCTTATCCTCCTTCTGGTTCTTGGCCTTTTATAGAGCCGATAATTATACCGGCTCTCTTGTGTAATACTTAAATGTAAGAGTCACAGACTCCAAAACATTTTCGCTGGTAGTGTTGTCCCACGGTCCTATCTGATCCGTATTTGGCCAGCATTCATGGAGTCTGTACTTCCGGATAGGAGTTCTTGTCCTGTCCAGCTGTATGATGTCCACAGTCTTTTTCAGCTCGTTCAATGGAACACCAGCATTGCCCTCTGTGAAATTAACCACGTCCTCGCACCATTGCCGGAGTTCTTCGTTATCCGTCATGGCCCGTTCCAGTGTTATCGGATCAAACATGGTCCGACCCGGATCCTTGTCCGCAATCATTTCGCCGCCTTCCCAGTTTTCGATAATCTCCGTATCCCGCCGGATAGGTGAACACGTCCGGAAAGCCGCCTTGTTAAAGCCTCCGATTTCTACCAGAAATAGAAAGCCTTTATCTCTGTCTTTTCTTTCATTGGCCATTTTTATTCCTCCTTAGAAAAGAAGCGCCTGCTCAAGTGCCCTTAAATCCTGTGAGAATGATATGATGATGAACTCACCCGGATAAGCAGTCGCCAGACCAATTCTTACTCTGACCTGTCTTGCAAATGCCACGCTCGGTGGATTCAACTCGTCTGATACGTCAATCCAGAATGCCTCTCTTGGCTTTGTTGACGCAAAAACTCCCAAGCTGGTCAGCTCAAGAAGGAACTGTTCCATCGTTCCTTCAACACTGTTCTTGAGTCTTCTCGTGATATTCCTGTGCTTGGCATACAGTACAGCAATTCTCGCTACCCTCTCGATGTAAGTAACCAGCCGTCTCTGTCCGATGCTCGGCCAGTTGCCGTTCTCCTTCAGTGTTCTGCTGCCGTCTGAATGATAAGGCGAACTTCCAATCTTGGTTATCGGATTAATCAACGCCGGATAAACCAAGTCCCGCTTTTTCGGATCCAGAGCTTCGTCCGTCTCCAGACCTACGCAGTCCTTGATCAATCCGTACTCAATTCCCGCTGGAGCTTCAGCAATTCCGCCGGGCCCTCGTGAATCATTCCGAGCCATGACACCGGCCAATGATGCCGCCGGTGGAATTACGACATATTTCTCATTGCCGTAAATGGTCTCATTAGGATTGACCACCTTGATTCTCGGCCACCATATGAATCCATGCTCTGAAAGGTTCTTCAGCGATGCCGTTGTCTCAACATAGGTCTTCATCTGCAATGCAGTCTGGCTCGCCGGTGGATCCAGACATGCGTGCATCATTCCGCTTCTGTGTGTATCGCAATATGTAATCATTGCATTCTGCACGCCTGAAGTAGCTATGCCCGGAACCGCTATCAAGGTTATGTCCGATATAATATCGAAAGCATACAGGCCGGTCTTTCCAGCTTCAGAGCCTATGTAATCCACATCGGCCAAGCTGGTCAGTCCATCATCTCCGCCAGCCAATGCGCTCGATGTCTGATTTGCCGGTCGCCTTGTTCCCGCCAGTTCCTGATCCTCAACCTGAATCAGCATTGAACCGTTATCTTCATCGTTGACTATCGTCTCGACATATCGCGGATCCGCTTCATCTTCCATTGTCACATCGGGAAACCGTTCCGTGATTATGTCATCTTCCAGAACGTAAAAATTGAAATAGTCGCTGTCACCATTGCTGGCGTCTTCAACCTTCGTCTTTACGTTGTGAGCATAAGTCCCTTCCGTCTTGCCTTCGACATTCAAAGTATCTTGCGGAGAATCGTCCGTGCCGTCGTGCTGCAGATTGTCGAATCCCATCTCATCGTCTGCCGTGCTCGAGGCCGCAACCGTCACGTACTTGGTTGACCCGGTATCGCTGCGGGCTATGGTTACGTAAGTATCGCCGGATACCTCAACTCCTGATACCGCACCTTCAACCACGCTCTTGACTTCGGCCCCTGTTACCGCTTCGATGTCCGCAACATTTCCTCCGCCCTGCACTTCCGAAGTCGAAAAAGTAAGCAAGGGATTCGCCGAAGGATTAGCCACGATTTCGACATATCCGCCAGTACCTTTTTTGTCAGATTCGATCTTCACCTGTGGACCAGCTACGACTATTGCTCTCGCGCCTTCAATCTGTGCATTGATTGTTGCCGCAATGTCATCCGCCGTAGTCTCAGTTCCAGCAAACGTTATGCTCTGAGTACTGCCCTGATCTACCTTGACCTGTAGAACACCCGTTCCGGGTCCCACTGGATAAGAAGTCGTATCCGTTACGCTTGGAGCCGTGCCGTTAAATGTTGCCGTAGTAGGTCCGCCCAAGTCCGTTGTGATGTCCAGCGTATCTCCATCAGCCAGCTCGAACGGTGCCGAGTTGCTTGAGACAACCGCCCCGGCTGTTGCACCGCCACCATCTGTCTGAAGCATTCTCGATGCCTTGACCGCGGTAAACGATGATGGACTGTCCACGTCCGTAAAGTGACATATCCTTCTCATGTAGAGATACTTTCCATCATTAATGAAGAAAGAATGCACTGCCAACGGAACATCGCTGTCCGTAATGTAATTACCGTACTGAGATACGTACTCTCCCCATGATGTAACCAGAAGTGTCTGATCCAGTGGACCACGTTCCGTTACACCTACAATTCCAAGTACCGCCGTCGGTAAACTCGGAGCAGATCTGATCTTAGGGGCTTCTTCTCTTATTACTACTTTTGCAGATAGGAGTTCCATATTATACCTCCGTATTGGAACGCTACGTCCCTGACTCTGCTCCTATCTCTATGTCTGGTTCTAGCTGGTATTATTTCTTTTTGCGTCTGCGCTTAATCGGCTTTTTTGTCTGTGTATTTGTTACCGTCCTTGTACTGGTCTTCGGCTCGGAAGTCGATACCGTCGGCTCCTCGTAATCGAAAAGCTTTATTCTTTTCGGCTTGGCATTCAATCCGCCCTGAATATCAGGAAGATTTCTTACTACGTTGTTTATCGGCTTTGTAGTAAAGCCCGGTCTGATGTAAACGGCCTTCGGAATTTTTTTCTCAACGACCTTAATACCACGCTTGCCTGTTTTCGGATCATGGACGGTAGTCTGAACCTCTTTGGTTTCGCATTCACATTTTCCTGCTCCGATGCAATAAATATCATGCACCAGAGTAAAAATGAATTGCTGTTTGCTTACGTTTTTTATGATAACCACATCGACCTCCTACTCGCCATAAAAGTCGAAATCTGGATCCTCGTCCAGCTCCGCAGTTCTTATTGCCTCGAATCTGTCTCTCAAGTCAACCGGCACTCCAATCACCTTTATTTCAGATACGAACCGAAACCGTCCGTCTATGTTTGTCGATTCTACTAAATTAGGGTATCCGGTCAACTCTATCTCTCTTTCCTCAGTCTCCAAGTCTACGCCCGAACCTGCAACCTCAAATTCCACATGCGTAGTCTGTCTCATAAATATTACCAGAAGATTCAATAAATTCAAAGTTATCTGGTGAGACATTGCTCCAGAGGCTCCACCGGCTATTTCGTAAGTCAAATCACATGCTACCGCCTCTCTGAAGTTACTGTACTCACCTCCAGCCAGTTCTTTTTCCTGATATTCGTTTTCCTGATAGTCCGGATTTGGCTCAAGAGTCGGTCCGATTATGGCCACCCAAGGTTCGTCACCAGCTTGCTCCGCAATTCTGTCCAGCTCGTCTGCGACCGTATCATCATAGTCCGGACTGGTTCTCAGATACACGTTCTTTGTTATCCGTCTCTCCATAAGATGTTTCAGCTTGCGTCCTACGTTCGTAACCGGTTGCTCAATCGCTAAGTCTAAATAATGATATTTGAATCCATCAACCAGAGTGACTGTTTCGCCCGGTATCGGATCACCATCATCGTCCAGATTTGTTACCGTTACGTCCACGTCCTTAGCCAAGTCATCCGGATCCCCGGCATATGGAGGTATCAAAGCAAACACCCTCGCTGTTGTTGCTTCATAAACCAGATCGCATTCCACACCGTCAATCTCTACCTTGACTGTTCTCTGCGCTTCGCCCCCGGTATATCCAGCTGGCGGTACTGGAGGTATTCTAAAATTCGTTCCCGTAATTTCAATCAAGTATCCGCCTAAGGTAATTCCATCGCCGGGAACTACTGCGCTTATGCTTGGAACTGCCATTACATACCAAACATCTTTCTGCTCATACGCTGCCTGAATTTCTTTTGAGCCGTTTTTGCCCATACCTCTTGAGCCGGCCGAAGGAATGGCCTTGCCGGAACATTAAGAACAATCTGTCGCTTGCTTTGCTTTAATGGTCCTTTCGTAAATCCGCCGAGATAAAGTGCCATAAAAAAATTACGCATCTTCTGCGTTACCTTGATCACCTTCGGTTTCTTAAATCCGAACTCATGAACCGCAGCAATGTTTACCAGCTTTTCTCCTTTTTTCGTTCTGGCTGTTCTTGCAATGCCGACAAATGCAGATGCCCTGTCCGCACCTCGTTTTACATTAATGCTGCCCCGCATAAATCCGCTTCGCAGCAGTACTTTCTTTCCGCCGAATCCCTGTGCCTTCCGTATCGCCAGAGTCATAGGAGACAGGGGCTTGAATTTTTTTCCGCCGGGTGCTTGCTTATTAATCCCCTGAATGATTTCCTTACGTAAATCCTGTGCTGCATTCATCGTTCCAAATTCTATAGCTCGATTAATTTTCCGCGAAACTGCAACCGTTCCGTGAATAGCAGCATCCAGTCCCGTTACGTGTACGCCTATCATTACCCGGCCCCCTGTCTCGTTTCGCATTCAAGCCGAATCAAATTTAACCGGGGCTTTGCCACGTCAATACCCCATCCCCTCGGCTCAACTTTTGTAATGTATAAGCCCGGTGAAGCAGGAAAAGACAATGCCAGCCTTCCGTCCTTAGAGTGCAATGCTACGATTCTCGCGCCTTTGGTAATCAGCGGAAAGCCATCATCCGCAACCAAGCCCTGATTTTCCAAGTCCCTATAATGAAGAGTAATCCGAATAATATCTCTGAAGTCATCCCCACCGGCGACCATATATAAACCATTCATGTCCCGCTGTCTTAACTGACAGGGAATCTTGTCCAAATCATGGTCTTTGCGCTTTGAATCGCCTATAGATTCATCTGTGGCTGGAGTCCTTAGTACCTCCCGGTAGTCATCATCGTATCCGTCAGCCTCGCTGGTCTCCTTGGTATCGAGTCTGCTTACCGAAAGAATGAACTTCTGTATTAACCGTCCTCTCATTCATATAGATCCTACCATAGTCGGCACTGAATGCGCGTCCAGAATATCATCTATTTCCGAATCCCCAGTATAAGCACCCTTGGCTGTCAACGCCTGAGTGCCAAACGTTATTGTCTGGTCCTCGGTCTTTTGCTGAGTAACGGCCCATCGCTTTCTCCAGTCCTCCAGCTCATCAAGATCGGTCTTCAGTGCTATTTCTCTCAGCGATAAAAGAACTGCCGCGTGCCTGATAAGGTCCGGAACCGTGCCATAATTTACTGGGATCTGAGACCCCTCTTCGGTTTCCCCTGCATATGCTCCCGGCTGTAGTTCCGTCCATCCGAATATGCCCTTGACCTGAACGTTCTGCTTTCCTTTTGCGAAATAGTAAAACGCTGCCGTGCTGAAATCCCGTATTTCAATCCGCGGACTATTTCTGTCATCCGGTGAAAGTAATCCTTGAGTTAAATGTCTGTTGTAAACATACAGGTCCGGGGTCTCGATAGTAAGGAACTCATCATTTAAGTCACTTAATATTTTTGTCTCTTCGATCATAACAATCGGATGCCGAAGAAATTGAACGTTCTTTCCTATGCCGTCCAGAATGAATGTCCTCTCCCGTGGATAAAACCAGTTGCCTGTAATACGTTCGATATACCGCGTAGCCAGTCCTATTGCTTTGCGTACTCGATTATCATCCGCAGCTGCAGCCGTAAGACCTTCATCTCTCAGGTCCTGTATATTACAGTACTCAACCGATGCTCCGTTTCTGGCATATGACAAATCCGATTCATTCAGAGTGCTCGAATTATAAAGAGTATATTTATACCACTTATCCTCACCGCCCTCTGCGTCCTGAAATGTATATAACCGTTTGCCTGATTCAAGCGCCTGAGTCTTTGCGCCTAACAATGCATAAGTGCCATCTACCGCGTCGGCCCTGTACAGTCTTATCTGGTCATAATTCAACATGGCCAGATCAATGTCCGGAATGAAATATACCAAAGAAGCTGACATCGCTAATGCCTCTGTTTCTTAGATCTTAAAAGATTTTTCAATGTCCGCACTGCCTGATCATGCTTATGAGCTTCCGAATTAAGGAAATCTATTTCCATCTGTTTCGTTTTGCATTCCGGATCATCAAACAGAAAAACTGATGACCTGTCATCCTCCCAGCAGTCCACCAGAGTTATGTCTTTCATGTATAACCATCCTGCCAACGGAAGCTGATATATCTTGACCAGATTCCTATCTTCGTCTGGCTTGCTCATCTGAGTCTCCTTCTGTTGCTGATTTATAATTACGCCTTACTTTTTTTTCTCCTGATCTTTTTCTTTGCAACTTTGGCTTTCTTTTTGTCAGGACTTTTTTTCTTGGCGACTTTTTTCTTTACCGTCTCAGGAACTTCCATAATTTCTTCGTCCTCTTCGTTCTCGTCTTCATCGTCTTCAATTGCGTTGGCCTTGTTCATAATTTCATCCACAGTGCCGCCAGCTCTCCTGTGAGCAATCTTAGCCTCTTCAATTGCATCATCCCCAAGATGTTTTCTTATTGCATCATCCACGCTGCCTTTGTCCGTCTTCGGCGTCAACTGTGTTGCATCTGCAATAATGTCCGTCGCCTGAGCAAGACCGTCCTCTGCCTGTGCCGCAATCATTGCCTGTTTCCATTCATCTTCAATGCGCCTGATGTCCTTGGCTGTTTCGGCCATTTCGAATGCCGCAATGCTGGCAGGATTGTTCCGATCCATTTTTTTCTTCAAAAGAAGATCTGCAATAGACCGTCCTACCCTTACCCATTTGCCAGCGAAAAACTTAAATGACCCCTGCTCTGTAATTATGGTCTGAGTTCCCCGTACACATCCGAGTCTCGGATAATGCGGCTTTAATCTTACAAATACTGTGTCTGACATCTTTTCCTCCTTCTGGTTTTTCTGGCAAGTATATTCTTGCTCAGCCATATGTAAAGATTTACTTTTTTCATTAATTCGTACTCCTTGTCCTGCGACGTGGTTCAACTCGAACCTTTATTGCTTCAATGATTAAATCCGTCTTTGCATTAAGCTGTTTTTCGTACTTAGTTTGCTGTTCTTTCATCTCGGCCTTTATCTCTTTAGGAATCTGTTCCTGCTTTATTTTAATAGCATCGACATCTGTCTGAACTGCACTGATTGACTGAGTATTTTTTGTGACTGACCTGTCCATAATAATCCATGCTGCAATAGTAGGAATCGCTATCATGACTACAATACCAATAGCCCAGTATAAAGTTTTTCTCTTGTCCTTGGCTATTTCCTTTATATCCTCGGAAAACGTCTGTATATTATTCTTAATATTATCAATAACACTAGTCTGTATGCATTCATGTGGCTTATCTAGTGCCTTGACCGCGATTGATTTGGCTTCCAGTACTTCGTCTTTCATATTACTGACCTCTGCCTTCAATCCTTCCTTGCTGGCTTTGGTATTAATATCCCTCTTGATCTCATCAACCCGTTCCTTCAAATTTTTCACTCGTTCCGCAAGAGCGTCTTTTGATATCAAACTCGGTGGAGTAGAATTTCCAGAACTGTCCTGCATCTGCGTCTCCCGTCATTTCATTCTCCAGCTGCTGTTTTATGACTCTCAACAATTTCATTCAAAATGCTCATTTCATTCTGATCAAAATGATGCTTCGCTGTTAATCTGCACGTCTTGCCAATGCATTCCATATTAACAATTACATCCAATGCCGTTTCGATTTCTTCATGTAGTGACGGCAACTCACCATAATCTATATCCCAATGTCCTTTTTCCTCAAGCCATACGCGCTCATATGCATACTCATATAAAGCATTGCTCGTGGCTGGATTTGAAATCTCTTCTGGTGGATTGCCGAATGCCATCGATCACCTTTAACTTTGTGCAGGTGGCTCGAATATATTAATTCTCAAACGACCATTGTCAGCTGTTCCGTCTGTTCTGCTGTATTTGAATCTCCACCAATAAGCATGCTTATCAGCATCCACAAAGATTGCCTTGCTGACTGCTCCTGCTGTGTTGTCAATACCAGCAGCATCACCAAGTAACTCATCGCTTACAGAAGAAAATGCATCATCTAATTCTACTGCTTCCATAGATTCAATCTGATTGACTTTAAGTGGCTCGTTGCACATTTCTGCTTCAAGCAAAAGATCATCTTTCCCAGCGCCAACTCCAGTAGTCATTCTGATCTGAATACTAAACTTTTCGCCGTATTTCCCGAGATAGTAAAAATAAAAAGGTCCGTCGTCTGTAAGGGTTATGTCCAGACGTTTTCCTAAACTTATTGGCATAATTTACCTCCTGTTTTCTGCCTTCTGCTATAATGAGTATAGCACTTCAATTAAAATATGCCAAAACAACAGGAACTGCTATCTGTGTCTATTGGTAGTCTCTTCAGTACTACGGTATTGGAGCCGCCAGCAGTCCGGCAACTGCATCTGCAATTCTGTCCAGAGCCTGCGCAACCGTAACTGGACTCGATACCGCCCAGTCAGCCGCATCTTCGACCGTGTACGGAATTCCTCTTGCAACAGTATTTCTGAAAGCATTGTTTGCGTTTGTCACATTGGACGAAGGCAAAGCGTACCCGTTTAAGATAGAATAATCCGTTGTATTTCCGAAGCACGAATTATACTGCATCTCTGTAACTGATCCTGCCTCTGCCAGTATTCCAACTCCATTATCGAAGCACACGTTTCCAACACAAAGACACTTGGCCGAATCGTCAATGCTGATTCCCTCGTCCGTATTGCCGAAGCAAAGATTGTCCAGCACAACTACGTCCGCATCATCGTCAATGTCGATTCCTTCTACGCATTCTGAACAAATGCAGTTAAAAACGAGTCCACTTTCCCTCACTGCAACTGGACTGCCAATGGAATCAATTTTAATGCCCTCGCCGTTGCCTCCTCCGAAACCGCGAGCTGCACAATCTCGAATCAATAAATCAGTACAGTTCTGCAGCTGTATGCCGCGACTGTTTTTCTCCTCGCCGTTTATCTGACATCTCAGAATAAGAGGATGCGCAATCGCCCTCAGTGAAAGACAACCGCCCTCTATGCCCTCGGCCCCTGACTCGCAAAAGTGACAATCCACGAAAGACACCGTATCACTCAGCTCATTGAGCTGCGGCGGTGCTGCATAATTATCACCACCCTCTGACCAGTGATAGGAAAGCATGACTGCAGAGCCAGCAGTTACCTGTCCGAAACTCATGTTATGAAAGACCACGTCCGTGATCTTCGAATTCCGCGTCTCGAAGTCTATCGCCGCGCCGTTGTAATTTGGATTTGGCGTTGTGTAATTCTCGAATGAAAATCCTGATACCAAGTGGCACTCCGCACCGTCTGCAATCTGTATGCATCTCGATCCGGTAAATCTTGGTCCATAGCCCTGACCGGCCCTGATAATCAGCGTCTTATCTGCCGGAAGTACAACCGGATTATAAGCCGCATTCGTCTGAACCTCTATCACATCACCGTCCGAAGCTCCTGCAATTGCAGTAGCCAAAGCATCTGCGTCCGTGTCCGTCACTACCACCGTAGCGGTCTGAGCCAAGGCATTCTCGATCCGGGCCTCCACCTTGGCGGTTCTCGACATGCAATTTTCTACCAAGGATGTCAGATAATTTCTGTCCTTTGGAATTCGTGAAGGTTTCATATGTTAGTCCTTTCTTTATTGTCAGTTATTTTGATCCCTCTTAAGCACCTGCGTTTCTCGTGAACTTGCCACCCGGATCTGTAAGTACTCCCATATAATGACCTCCGTCCATCTGACATGTTCCTGCACCGTTCGCCATGGCAATATTGCCCTGAACGTGGCATCCCTTCAGATCGAAACTGGCTCCTGCTTCCGCATCAATGTTTCCGCCGATTCCACTCATCGCTATAGAAATATCGCTCGTTTCGTTCAGATCAATATTTCCTGCAATCTGGAAAAGTACAAGTCCACCATTTGGATCCCCAGCTCCTGCTCTCGCCTCTCCGTCCAGTTCTATGCTTCCGTTGTTCAGAGTCTTTCCTCCACATAGGCCGTAGTTGCCATTATCACTGGGCTCATCGTCACCTGAGTCGTAGTCACCTTCATAACCCGTGATCTGTGAGTCATTGCACCAGCATCCAGCAATATTGTACGCTACGATCTTATTGGCGCACCACGTAGCTCCCTGCATGGAGATGTAATTTGCCAATCTCAAATACGTTTCGTTCCAGATGCAGCAGCCCATGATGTTTAACTCTGAGCCGAGAAATTCAGTTCCATCTCCGACACCCAATGCCATCAAGTCATATCCACTCCCGCCTGACTTACCAAAGGTAATGTCTCTGAACTGAACGTTCTTCGGAAGATTAGCTCCAGCTGCAAGATCACTGTAGTGAGCATCCGGATCGGCGTGTCCACCATTGGCCAAAAAGGTAGCAACACTTGCCCTTGTTGCATTGGTAATTATAACAGCTGGTCCAGACGATGGCCGAATGTTTGTCACCTGCTGACCGCCTATGGCAATGACCGCCACATTGTCATTGTCAACGATAAGATTCTCGCCATACTCTCCCGGGAAAACAACCACTGCCGCAGGATTGGCTTGGGTGGGATTTAATGCAGCTGCAGCATCATATCCGCCTTGAATTGTCTTGTACGGCTCCTCCAGAGTACCATTCTCCGTGTAGTCGTCCGTCCTGTATCCGTCTACGAAAAAGATTCTCGACGCTTTTAATTCCTGATGTCCCATGGTTTCTCCTTGTCTCTTGATACCTTAAAGGCATCTATTGTTCAGACTTATGCCAGTTCTGTCCTAACAATGTCTCCGGAACCTCGTCTGAAAAGAAGCCGTACCCTGTCTGAGTCATCCGTGTCGATCCAAATCGCCATCTTATGATCCTCAGTCAATTCCGGCTCGTCGTCCTGTTCGTAGACTTTAAGCGTTATCTCTGACCCCTCTGACCATTTATCCGTGTCGATATCATTGGTCTTTTCAATGGCAGCATTGATTCTGGCCAAGGCAGGACCATGGCTTGGATCGAGACCGGTACCAGACACTTCAACTGATTTTATTGTATTGAGAGACATAACTTTTTCCTCCTTCTTAAATTAATATGGTCCGGGGAAGAAAGTTTATACTAATCTTCCCCGGACCATAATATTACTTCATAAGAAGCGTAAGCTTGAAAGTCGTTCCGTTCAGAGCTGTCCCATTACCGACTTCAGCCCACGTTGCATGTCCGCCGTCAAACACCAGCAGCTTATCGTTGTCCTTGTCGTAATACGGAATATACTGTCCGCAGCTGAAGTCCATTATCGCCAGAATTTCCAGCGAAGACTTGCCACCGAATACAGCCGCATTGACCAGTGCCTGAAAGCCGGGAGTGCCGTCTGACGGATATGATGTATCTCCAGTGAACGAAACGTCCACTACGAAAATCGGATCACTGGGATTGCCCTGATTCTTGGATCCTTCTGTAATTGTTCCTATGGTCATGTCTATACCTCCTTTTTACCGTTGCTACGCAACCGTAATCTCGTCCGTTTTCACAACCGCAGGCTCATGCTCAAACTTGATGTCAAACCGCATAGTGGCCACGATAATGATCTCACCCGCGCTTACATCTCTGTCCAGCTCGAACTTCACAGTTCTCCACCACGCCAGCTGTGCGTTTTTCGGATTCATGAGAAGCATTTCTGTCTCATTGTTTGCTCCACCGAGATTCTCCGGGAACGTGCTCGTGATGTACACCGGAATGCCGGAGTAATACGGCGTTATGCCTTTCTCCAGAGCTGCATCGCCGAGGATCGTCGCCCTACCTGTTAAGGTATGATGATAATCTTCGACCGCATCCGGTGACGTGAAAAATGCCATGTTCCTTTTGTCCCTGAACTCAAGAGGCATTGCCTTGATTGATGCAATCAAGACATCCTTGTCCAGAGAAGTAACACCGGCGTTGACCACATTCGTACTTGCCTGTTTCCTGAGTCCGTTCAGAGATGCCAGCAGAGCATCCGCCGATCCAGTGTCTCCATTCAGGCAAACGTGCTCGACATCCAAGCCGATTCTCGTTGCCATCATGTTTCTTATGGTAGTCGTGAACGTGTTGCGCTCGATGTTGTCTTCGACCACTTCGTCCTGAAGTCTGACTTCTGCCTTGAACAGCTTTGTATCCCACTCCACCTTCGATGTCGTGGGCTTGGACCTGTCACCTTCGGGCAGTGCCTGTCCGCTTACACCCGGCCTGAGAATAGGTCCAGAGAAAACGATCTTCGGAAGGATCTGTTTCTTCGAACCAATTGTTGTAGTCATTATTTCTTCCAGAAGCTTTGCCGACGCAATTGCAATCTGAAAAAACTTTTTCGCCTGAATAGGCAAAAGCTCTCCAGCTGTTGCTATGTCAGTCAGCGACATATCTGCTTTCTGAAGCAGTGTTCTATTGTCTTTCATAACAATACCTCCACGTTAATCAGTTTATTTGTCGCTGGTTCTGGTTCTGGTTTGCTACAGAGTTCCCGCTTCTTTTTGCTTTTTCACACTCGCCGAAAGATCATACTCGCCATCCCATGCGTTATCATCTTCGACTGTGTTTTTATTCGACAGGTAATCCGTTATACCCGCCGGAGCAAGAACCTGTTTCTTGAGTCTGATGACTTGTTTTCTCAGCTCGCCTACCTCACGCTGCAGCTCGCTCTCTTTCGAAGTATTCTTATTTACAGGCTTGGCCGAAGTACCTTTACCTGAATCCTTCACTGATGTTGAGCCACCATTGCCACTGCCCTCTTTGTCAACAGGCTTCGGCTTATCATTGTTGACAGGTTTCCTTTTTCCCAATCTGGCTGCTGCTATGTCTAAATTCAAACTCGCTATCTGCGATGTAAGGCCAGAATTTTTTTCTTTCGGCTTATCCTGACTCGCCGACTCATTCGGCTCGTCATTATCTGCATCTGCATTCTTAGCCTTGCCTCCTGCACTATTCAATGCATTGGCTACATCCAGAAGTTTCTGTTTCGCTGCACTGGCATCCGTCTGCTCGCCTGACCGAATGCCTTCGGCCAGTGATAAAAGACTTTTTATTCCGCTATCCGCAGCACTCAGGACCGACTTGAGTCCTGTATCCATATCGCTTGCGCCCGCATCATCGCCTTCCGGCTGGTCCTGTTTGTCTTCATCCTTGTTCTCGGCTTTTTCATGAACAACCATTGCCTTCAGGTCTTCCGGTATGTATTCGAACAAGGGATGATCCGACTCAAATCTCGGATATAACATCGCCTGAAATGCTGCCCGAATAATCCTTCCCATGATGACCGTCTTGCTGGTTTTCTGTTCGTAAAGTCCGACCGAAGATTGAAATTCCTGAACGGCGCTGGCTACCTGACTCGGATCCGCATTGCCATCATACCATGACAGCCGGAATAATCTGTTAACCGGATCCGCGTACTCATCATCATTCTCGCCCTGTTGCAACAACAGATGAATGTCTTCACCTTTGCCTTCCAGAACTTCTATCTCGTAAATGCCTGATCTTTCGCGCTGACCGGCTCTTGCGTCGCTAACCTGTTCTGCTCTCGTACCAGATGAAGTCTCACTGACCTTGGCATCCTGTTTTGAAGATTTTTCTTTCTGTTTAATCTTGCAGTACACAGCCTTTATTCCAGTAGTCATATCAACCATTCTGCAAGTAGAAAAATGTTCCGGGTCGTACTGTCTGAACCGGTAGTATTCATCCGTCTCTTCCATGCCATAGTTCTTATAAGAGTCGTGCTCAGTGAGCCATGTCTTGGCTTCGCTAAGTGAAAACTCATCTTTAGAAAATAGCAGAGACTGAATATCCCACGTTCCCGGATCACCGTCAGGTGCTCTCCCTATCTGTGGCTTACCAACGCCCATCAGCTCGTCCGCATCGCCATCAACTTCCTTGGTCAGCTTGTCTTTTATATCGCTTGCCAAAAGCTTATCCAGCTCATCGTCCGGATTATACGAAGGGCTTGCACCAGCAGAAAGCTGTGCCCTGACTATCCGTGTATGAATAACCCTTTTACTGCTAGTCTGTTCATACGTATCCGCTGCCTGTTTGAATCGTGCTCTTGCATTATTGGCTCTTGCCAAATCAGGATCTGATTCACCTGCATAAGCCAACGGATATTTGAGATTGACCGGATCACCATATAATCCAAGGTCCGTCGGATCGCCCTTTGGATACGTCAAATTCTCGCCCTTGCCTTCAAGTGCTTCAATGTCGAAAGTAGCCGAACGCTGTTTCTGTGCATCTCTCTTTTCTTCTGATGTCGCCCCAGTATCCGGCACCTCGGCCTTGAAAACTTTTTCCTGCGATTTGATGACAAGCAACTTTCTTTTATTGGCAGCTGCGTCCACAACGCTGACTTCTTCGGGCTTCATATAAGTAAGATGAAAAATTTCTTCATCTTCGACAGGTTCGCTTTTTATTAAAAATTCTCTCAGCATTTTTTTAACCCCATCTGCTTTTAGCCCTTAGTTGTCTGATCTGTGCCGGAGTAATCGGCTCACGACTTCCTAATCCGCCTATTGAAAATCCAGTGATTCGACCGTCCTTTATCATCTGCCAGATTTCCTCATTGTAAACGCGATTTGCCATAAGCCATGATCCCTTGTGAACAACCTCGCCATTCAGCTTGTACTCCACATCCGTTATCGTGTTTTCCAAAATAACGATGTCTCTTTCCGAAGCAATCTGATGCTGAATTTTCATTCGCCATCCATGTTCCGCAAACCAATGAGCTGCAAATCTTACGTCCCCCTCCGTGTACACATCATTATCCGTGTCCGGATTAAGAACGTCCTTTCCAATGGTAGGTTCAAGCACTACGCCTTTGATGTATCGTTCTTCTTCTCTTGCCGTTTCCTTGGCAAACCGACACTCAAAAACGCCAACGCTTATATTATTTCGGGATAGGTATTCCCGAGCCGATTTGTAAAGTTCTACGCTCATGCGTCTAGGCTATTGACTTACCAGCCGCCTTTTTCGTTTTCACGTCTGCCGAAAGATCATAAACACCATCCAGTGCCTTATCGACATCATCCGGCTCGCCATCATCTTCGTCCGGCTCGTCGTCTTTTTTGTCTTCGTCATTGCTGGGAGCATCTTTGTCCTTTTCGTCATTGGCCTCATCCGAATCGTCTGAGTCACTTTCATCCGAAGGCTCACCGGCGTCGTCCTCTTCGGAAATTTCGACTTCCATCTTCATCATCAATGCGTCCAGCTTTTTGTTCACGCCTTCTGAAAATTCATTGACCAGCTTGGTAACATCCTCGACCATCTTCTGCATTGCATCCGTAGCATTTTTCAATGCACCTTCGAATGCATTATGAGAATCTTCGTCCTGAACGAACTCATCCGGCAGAACCACGCTCACTTCGGGATCCTCATTGTCAGCCGTATCGTTGGTCTTGCGCTCAACGTCCTCGACCTGATCCTTTACAAACTCAAGCTTGTCAGCATCTTCACCTGCCCATTTCCTGAGTGCAGGAATTACCACATCTCTGAATCTTGACAGCTTCATGGTCCTTGAAAAAACTTTCATCTTTTACCTCCGTCGGTTGGCTACCTCTTTTAATGTTTCACCGCCAGCTCGTAGCCCTTCTTTTCTTGGCGGTGGTTCCCAATTTCTATTTCCATCTAGTTCTGCTTCTAGTGCCAACGGAAGATTATCCAATGTTTCCGGCACTGACAATCTCTGATCCTTCCTCATAATCATATACCAATTTGCCAAAATATCAAATCTCCTTCCAATCTCTGCTTCAGTCCCTGAATCCACAACAGTATCCGGCATAATATGAGACCTTTTAACTTGTTCCGGAGTAACTATCAAATTCTTTTTAACCTCACTCCTAAATGATTCCAAAATTGTATTATGTATTGTCCAGAATACCCTATCCATGGTGCCTTTTTTTTCGTAAGCGTCAATAAAATTTACCAGCATGTCTCCGCGTTTGCTGTACTTCACCTTGTTCTTGTTCATGTCTTCTCCTTACTCTGGCAAGGTTATCGTCCTACAATGAAAATGATATGGAGGGAATCCAATACCTTTATCAATCAAGTCTGCATTTGAAACCATAGATCTGTATCTTCCAACATCCTGAGTGCCAAGTCCAGACTCACGCACCTGAAACAACGAATCCCAATTGCCATCCGCATCAAAAATTCCTATCTCGCCTTTTCTTTCACTCATAAATGGCTGCTCATATTTAATGTCTTCGGGCTTTTCAAGTTCCATTGCATTTCTCTGAATAGCCAGTGACTCCCTTACAGGTAATATCCTACCGTTCATTGCTCTACATGTATCCGTAGTAACTTCGTCCAGAACTGCAGACACTCGATACCGAGTTATACCGGCGTCCTTATAACTCGTGCCCTGCGCCCATGCTCGAGATCGTCCTACAAATACATGAGCCAAAGTCCTGTAATAATTTTTCTGAACCGCACTGTACATCGGACCAATGCCTTTTCTTAAATCTTTAGCAATATCGTCCGGTCCAAGCCCTGCGGCTAATCCTTCTGAAACAATCCGCCGAGCTTTTTTGCTGGCTGCAGTAGAAATATCTTTATACCTATTTCGCGCAAACAGGCTTTGATTCTTGACCATGTGTTCTACAGCAACCTGATCCGATTGTAAGAGATTAATGCCAATATCCAGATTGTGGACAGTACGCTGTACCCTCCGTGTATCTCTCACAACTGACGTGCTCGTTACCGTAAAATTCTTTTCGAATTTATCCAGAGTAGCCTTCGGCCATTTTTTCGATAATTTATCCAGCGTTCTGTTTGCCGAATTAACAGCTGCCGTTACTTCAGCATCCGACATTCTATTCCACGGTTTTCGGACCAAATCGTCCAGTGCCCTGTTGACCGTATTCACTACCATTGGATCCGTAATGGACTTGGCCTTTTTAGCAGCACTGTCCACACGTCGTAAGAATTCATTTACCTTTAATGGATTCTTTACCTTATCAACAGCCACAACAACCGCACGCTTGCAAACAGGTCTGCCAGCACTTATACCGATAATCTCTCCTATCTGAGTATCTACGCCTGTCCGTTTTGCATAAGTCAATGCAGCTCGTAATACTTTGTCCCTGTTGTTACTGCGATATAAAAATTTACCTACGCCGGAAAGAACAACATAACCACGTGCAGATTTTAGATCTGGAAGTACAACACCTTTGCTCAATTCCGTATAAGGCATTGCCAGAAAAAGGCCGTCCGATTTGAATGTCTGTGCTGTTTGAATCATCGTTCCATCATACCATAAATCTATTCGTTCATTTCATCATCTATATTTACAACCTCTCCGCAATGTGGACAAATAATTTCCCCCTCCTCAAGCTCAACCGTTTCCGTCGTTTCGTTTTTCTGGTCCACTGGCCATTCAAGATCAATAAACTTTCTGAAGTCCTCAAGCTCCTCCATTGTCCAAGGCATCGTTCTTTCCAGCTCCTCCATAGGTGTTTCATCCGAAATGCCCTTGATTAATTCGGCTAGTCTTATGTAGTCCGTAGGAAATCGCGTCTCATTTGTCTCGACCGCAATCCGTTTTGCCTGTGCATCGGAAATCTTTCCGAAGTTAAAACACATCACTTCCTTTATTTTCAAATCTCTGAAAGCTGGCAATCTGTGATTGCCGTTCACAATTTCATATCCACCTGAATCCAGCTGCCGCACCATAATGTTTTCCAGCTGACCATGCATTTCAATATTATTTTTTAACTTCTCGGCCAGTTCTTCATCATCCAGCTTATAATTCCATTCTGCAGGAATGAGGCGCTTTACCGGTATCATTGTAAATCCCTTTTTAATTTTTCCCGCCATGGCTTACTCCTTCTCCTCTTCCACAATAATTATCCCGCCGCAATGTGGACACTCAATCTCATTCTCCTGAAGATCATCATCCTCACCGGAATTACCGGCCGGATCCGTAGGCTCACCTTCCTGACTCTCCTCTTCCCAATCGAAGTCTGAAGCATTAGCCAGATATTCATCCAGCTCGTCTCTGTCGTAAGGCATCGTATATTCCAGCTCGTCCATAGGAATCTCTTCCGTAATGTCCTTGATGACTTTCGCCAGAATGACTTCATCATTATCGAATCTCGTCTCATTCGTTTCGATTGCTATACGCTTTGCCATTACCGAATTAATATTGCCGAGGTTGTAACACATGGCCGTCTCGTATCCCAAGTTCTTAAGAACCGGCAGTCTGTGATTACCGTTTACTATTTCGTAATCATTTCCCAGCTCCCGAACTATAAGATTTTCGACCTGCCCTCTCTCGCTGATATTTCGCTCAAGAGCTTCAGCCAGATCTGGATCGTTGTCCTTGTAATTCCAGTCCGCCTGAATAAGCCTGTCCAGTGGTATCTCTACGAATCCGATTGAAAACTTTTCCTTGTTCTTTCTTTTAGCCATTGTCTGTCTCCCACGGAAATTTTACCCATTCACTTTCCGGAATCTCATGCAGATAATAATCCGGCTCAACTATCGAACCGACCTTTTTATAAATTGCAGCTGTTTTGATTTTTCTTGCACCGAACAGACTGAGAATTACTAAAGCTCTATGCATGGTCTTTCCAGTATGAACCAAATCATCTATCACCAGTACACGCTGATTCTTCAAATGAAAATAACCCTTGTAAGAACAATCCAAATTATGCCGTTGCCGATTCTTATCATAACTCTTGCAGCAAAATGTATCCACCTGATGCATGCCTGTTCTTTGAGCAATAGCACACGCTGGAACCATTCCCCCTCTGGTAATGGCTACATACCAGTCGAAATGCTCACCGCTAATTGCTTCAGCAATTGCAGCCCCTGCTTCATCAATGGTCACTGACTGCACGATATTTGCTCCAGCCCTCTTTTCTTATTTTACAGGATGGACATTCCCCGCATCCGTAGCCCCAATCATGCTTTTCCCTGATTCCATTATAACAAGTATGAGTTTCTTCAATAAGCGTCTGCAAAATACCCTGCCCATATGCCATCTTGAATATGTCCGCCTTGTTCTTGTTTAGCAATGGGGCCAAAATAGCTATCTCTGAATCAGAACCTATATTCAATGCCGCCTCCATGCCGTTTATGAAATGCTTTCTGCAGTCCGGATAACCAGAATCATCGGTCTGACTTGCACCGAATACCATAGTGCTAACTCTATGCCGCTGTGCATATGCATGTGCCAGCGTAAGAAATAAAGCGTTTCTATTAGGGACATAGGATGCCGGTAAATGTTTTAACCGTTTATGAAAGCCATCCACCTCTCCGGTATCATCAACCAGTCCGGAATCAACCATGTGGCCGAATGTTTTAATATCTACCTCAGCATAAGGAACATTCCAACTCCTGCATATTCGCCGTGCCTGATTAATCTCCACAGAATGCTTTTGTCCATAGTCAAAAATTATTGCCTTGGGCCTTTCGTAACGATCCATGGCCCACTTCAAGCATACAGCCGAATCCATTCCTCCGCTGAATAGCACCAGAACCTTTTTGTTTAATCGTGCCATACAACACCTTTTTGTGCCCAGTATTTTTTCAAGTGCTGTTCCCACTGAACGTATGCCTTCACCGAGTTCTGAATTTTGTGAATCAACACTCTCTCATTCTTGGTATCTTTATACCATGAAGGTATTCCCCTTTTAAGAAGATATGCCATATTTTTCTTAGTCCAGACGTTTGCACCTGATTGATATTCCTTCACCGCACTGAGCACACTGTCCCATTTAACCGTCTGGCCGAACAATGCAACCGCATACCATGTTGCCGAATCAACCGAATAAAAAGGATACTCCAAAGTCTGAGCTGGTCTTGTCATTGCAAAACCGTGAACCTTGCACTGGTTGTCATAAGCATACTTAATGTATCTCGTATAACTCATCCACGAATGCAATTTAGAAATACCGCAGTATCTACTTTCCGCAGAATCAACCATCTCTTTCCATTCGTCCATCGTGTTATCTTTATGCATAACGTAAATCATCTTCTCTGAAATCTGTGCCCGGTCAAAAAGCTTTCGCCATCTGATTATCATTTCATAAGGCAACAATTCCTGAAGATCGAATTCTACGAAATAATCAAAGCTGTCCCAATTGCGCTGAATCCATTTAATATAATTTACAACAAACTTTCCGCTGTCCACTCCAAGTTCTTTGAATTTAACTTCCTCGGCTCGATGCTTATGAATATAAAAATACGCCCCACTATCACAGATACGTATCCGTCCCGGCACGACCTTAACTGCTTCCGTACAAGCTTTCTTATTGTTGTAGCAATAAAAATGATTTGAATCGGCCAATAGATTATACACGTCCGGCTGATTTCTATACTTGCCGTAAAATAGTTCTACTCCAGCCAGAAAAACTTTCATGCTGTTACCAGATTTAATTGTGCCAACTGAGCAACTTGAACAAGTGCGCCCGGGTCCAACTCTCCGTCAATGCTGCAAAGTTTTTCCACAGTATTCGATCCGTTGCAAAACTGCCATAACATATTGGCCTTATCCTTGTGTCCGTACAGGGAAAACCATCTTGAATCAACTGCTTCAAAGTCTCCTATCTTCATCGGTCTTTCCTGCAAAAAT
>Ga0180431_10001188_pt1 | contig 36600 bp, 31 predicted proteins | sample SS_ome_11_FD_132459 | JGI IMG/M metagenome (GOLD analysis project Ga0180431, IMG submission 132459) | Hypersaline lake sediment archaeal communities from the Salton Sea, California, USA - SS_1_MS_1 metaG | ecosystem: Environmental > Aquatic > Non-marine Saline and Alkaline > Hypersaline >... | reverse complement strand
CGTCGCTTCCTCGCCCAGGGCACGGACGGACACGTGGTAGGCCACGTCCGCGCCGTAGACCGAGGCTGTGTGATTCAGCAGCTTGAGGTAGTACAACCCGCCAGTCGGAGCCTCGAACTCCAGCCGCACGCCGGGGCTGAAGCTGTGATCCTGCCCGTCCACAGGCAGCCCCGCGCACTGGTCGTAGAGCTCGACCATCACGTCGGCGGCGGAATCCGCAGGTATCCGAGCCTCGATCAGGTACGTGGTGCCGGCCACGGCGTCGAAGGTCACCCAATCCGCGTCGGCGTACTGGTGGAAGCTATGAACCTGCACCGTGCCGTCCGTGGCGATCACGCCGGCCTGCGCGCAGGCGCCGTCTTCCTCGTAGGCGTCGCCTTCGCTCGGACCGACGGTCACGGACGCCACGTTGCTCCAGGGGCTGTTCCCGGCGACGTTGGAGGCCCTGACCCTGTAGTGCCAGGTGCCGGCCGGCTGGCCGCTGACGACGTACCGCGAGTCGCCCCCGCCGTAGCGCGCGACGGGGCTGGTGAAGGCGGCGTTGTCGTCCTCCTGCAGCGTGTACGCGCTCGCGCCGATCACGTCCGACCAGTCCACGGCGTAATCACCATCCCTATCGGGGTTGGAGACGGCGTACAGCGTCGGAGCCGAGGGGGCCTCGATCAACTCGCTCACGCCACGGCCATAGGTGCCGAACCACTTGTGCCCCGCACCATCTATAGCGATAGCCCAGACCTGGTTATGCGCCAGCCCGTCGGCGCTGGTGTGGGTGCTCCAGGTAGCCCCGTCGAACTCGCTCACCCCGCCACCGTCGGTGCCGAACCACTTGTGCCCCGCACCATCAACGGCGATGGCGCAGACACCGTTGCTCGCCAGGCCATCGGCGGTGGTGTAGGTGGTCCAGGTGGCACCGTCGAACTCACTCACCCCGCCGTCGGTACCGAACCACCTGTGACCCGCCCCGTCCACGGCGATGGCGAAGACATTGTCGGATGCCAGGCCGTCGGCTTCGGTGTAGGTGGCCCAGGTAGCCCCATCAAACTCGCTCACCCCGCCGCCCCAGGTGCCGAACCACTTGTGTCCCGCACCGTCTATGGCGATGGCGCGGATATGGTCATCCGCTAATCCATCGGCAGTCGTGTAGGTGGCCCAGGTAACCCCGTCGAACTCACTCACGCCGCCGCCCCAGGTGCCGAACCACTTGTGTCCCGCACCGTCTATGGCGATGGCGCGGACCTCGTCACCCGCCAGGCCGTCGGCGGTGGTATACGTGGCCCAGGTAACCCCGTCGAACTCGCTCACCCCGCCGCCATCGGTGCCAAACCACTTGTGCCCCGCACCGTCTATGGCGGTGGCCCAAACCGAGTTGTGCACCAAGCCATCAGCAGTCGTGTAGGTGGTCCAGGTAACCCCGTCGAACCTGCTCACCCCGCCGTCGGTGCCGAACCACTTGTGTCCCGCACCGCCCACCGCGATAGTCCAGACTCGGTTGTTCGTCAAGCCGTCGGCGGTGATGTGGGTGGTCCACGTGACCCCATTGAACTCGCTCACCCCGCCGCCATCGGTGCCGAACCACTTTTGTCCTGCACCGTCTACGGCGATGGCGCGGATATGGCCATCCGGCAATCCATCGGCGGTAGTATATGTAGTCCAGGTGGCGCCGTCGAACTCACTCACCCCGCCGCCATCGGTGCCAAACCACTTGTGCCCCGCACCATCTATGGCGATAGCCCAAATATCGTTGCTCGCCAGGCCGTCGGCTTCGGTATAGGTGGTCCAGGTCCCACCGTCGAACGTGCTCACCCCGCCATCCCAGGTGCCGAACCACTTGTGCCCTGCCCCATCTATGGCGATGGCGCGCACGCCGTTGCTCGCCAAGCCATCAGCGGTGGTGTAGGTAGTCCAGGTAACCCCGTCGAACGTGCTCACCCCGCCATCCCAGGTGCCGAACCACTTGTGCCCCGCACCGTCTATGGCGATGGCACAGACACTGTTGCTCACCAAGCCATCGGCGGTCGTATATGTGGTCCAGGTGACCCCGTCGAACTCGCTCACCCCGCCGTCGGTGCCGAACCACTTATGATCCGCGCCGTCCACGGCTATAGCCCACACCTTGTCGTCCGCCAGGCCGTCGGCGGTGGTGTAGGTCGTCCACGTGACCCCGTCGAACTCGCTCACCCCGTCGCCGTACGTCCCGAACCACTTGTGCCCCGCACCGTCTATAGCGGTGGCCTCGACGTCGTTGCCCGCCAGGCCATGGGCGGTGGTGTACTTCACGTAGTTGCCGTCGGTCCGGTTCCAGCGCACTACGCCACCATCTGTCGCGGCCCACACGTAATCGCCTTCCACGGCCAGGTCGTTCACGTAGTTCCCGTTGGTGTAATTGCGCCATATACCGCCGCTCTGGGCAGCCAGCATCTCTGTCCCACCCGGTGGCACCTCATCCTCGGCGAAGTAGAACGAGGGCCGCCCCGCCGCCCAGGTCCGTACCTCGGGGGCCGCTGGGGCCACCTGGACGTGGAGCGACAGCAAAGCCAGCAACAAACCAACTGCCACAAGCACGCACATATTGGACCGTCTGATACTCATCTTCTCTGCTCCTCCCACACCCTCAACGGTGTTCTGACTCCTAGGCAGCAGTTGCACCCGCTGCAGCGAGCGGCGCAGCACTAATAGCAGGTGCACGCATCGCTCTCTGATCGTGATAGCCCGTGCAAGTAACAGGTTCCCACCGCTGTCCCGCGCGTACGCCACCGCACAGCACATGCCCTCCCGCATACCGACCTTCCAGCATAGCTGTGATCTCTCCCTCACCCGCAGAACTATCGCGTGCCCACGTTGCGCACGACAAGCGGCAAATAGACCCGCAGCGATCCCTCCACCCTCACCATTGTTGTCAATCGCGCCGACCAGACGCCCTCGTCATCCTGCACCTGCAGCCCGATAGAATGGACGCCGGAGGTGAAAAGATCGTACGGCAGCGCACAAGTGGCGGAAGTGCATACCGGTCCATCCAGGGACGACGACCAGTCCCAGGCCACGATCCTGTCGCCGCCCTCGTCCCCGTCCACGCCCCCTCCGCTCAGCGTGAGCGTCGTCCCCGAGGTCAGCGTCAGCGGCGAGACAGCGTCAATCTGCGCCACAGGCCGCGCGCCGGGCGTGGCGGCCAGGTCCATCCGGTCAAGGCCCGCCGGCGCAGCGGCCACTGCTGCCTCATTCTCCGCGACGAGCGCGTGTATCGCTCCCGGCCTCAGCCCATGCGTCGTCGTGTACGCGCCCCACCAATCCCCGTCGGCCAGGAAGCGCACGCCATCGGCCGTCCCCGCCCAGGGTGCGCTCTCCTCCCCCATCGTCAGGGCGTACACAGACGCCGGAGACTGGGGCAGCATGGCATCGACCGGCAGGCCGTGGGCGGTGGTATAGGTTCGCCAGGTCCCTGTCGCCAGATCGTAGCGCGCAACGCCGCCGCGTGGCCCCAGTCCACTCAAGTACGGGGCAGTCCCGAACCAGACCTCCCCATTACCCGCTGCGGCCGCCAGCACGTTGTCGGAAGCCAGCCCGTCCACGGCCCGATGGCGGGTCCAGCCGCCGCCCCAATCCTGCCGGTGGACACCATCCCCCCACGTACCGGCCCAGACTCGCCCCTCCTCATCCACTGCCAGCGCCGTCACCGGACCACCAAACGAGCCCGCCGTGGTCCAGGTGCCGGTGAAGACCGCCACCTCCCCCGCCACCCCATCCCCGCCACCCAGCCAGACCGCACCGCTATCGGGCTCCACCGCCAACGCGCGCAGCGTGTGGGCCAGGGGAACGGCGTGGGCATGCCAGGCCCCGCCGTCGAACTCGGCTACGCCTCCCCCACCGGCAGCCCAGACGTGGCCGTCGGTACCCACGGCCAGCGCCCGCACCGATTGATCGGCCCCGGGCAGGGTATGAGCCACGCTGATCCCACTGGTCAGCCCGATGGAGATGACGCCCCCCGGCCCACCGGCCCAGACCACGTCCCCGGCCAACGCCAGGGCACGGGTATAGCCACCCGTCACCCATGGGCTCCAAACGCCGCGCTCTGGGAACGCCAGCACGATGCGCTGTTCGCCATCGGCGCCAGGCCAGGCCCGGAACGACCGGCTGACCGTCCCCCCGGCAAATTGGGCGGTCAGCGTTACCACGTCCCCCCGGCGGGCGCCCAGGTCGTGGGCCGTCAGGTCAAAGTACGGCTCCGGCTCCAGCGCCGTGCGCCGGGTCGCGCCGGCCACAGCACCATTGTCGTAGGTGAGCGTGATTGCGACACCGGACACGGGCTGCCCGCGGAAGAGCACCTCTCCCCAGGTACACCCACAGAAATCCGGGGCGCTCAGTGGCAGGGGGCCGGCGCTGCCGCAGTGACGTCCCAGGGGAGCCACCGGCGCAGCCCAGACGTGCAACGACAATGCCAGCGCAAGCAGGAGTCCAACTGCTAACCCAATAGATATCGCCATCCTACGCATAATCCACCCTCCTCAAATGACAGGGGCAGAGAGCTGATCCGACAGGTCGGCGAGTCTGCCCCATGCACCAACTAGCATAAAGGGTGCCCAGTAGGCCGGGTGGCGATAGACACCGTACTCCACCGGACACTCGCGCCCCAGGGAAAGAAGTTCCAGTTGCGCCCCGCGCAGCGCCGCCGCCCGTCCCACCCCACCCTGCAACGCCCGATAGAAACTGTGCATCAGGCGCGCCGTGCTCGCATCATCCACTCGCCACAAACTGACGAGGAGCGACCGGGCACCAGCCCCCAGGAAAGCGCACGCCAGGCTCACCAGGTCCGCGCCCCGCAGTCGGCCCCGCCCGGTCTCACAGCCGCTCAACGTCACCAGGTCGGCGTCCAGGCGGAGGCGGGCGATCTCACCCAACGTCAACCTCCGATCCGCGAGTGAAAGCGAGGAGAGCATTGCCTTGTCGGACCGGAAGCGAGCGTGCGCCGCCAAGTGCAAGATGCGGTGACGAGGTGCGTCGGCCAACAGCCGGTCGGCCCGTGCCTGGGGCCCACTCAGTACGCGCACCCCCGGAAAAAACGAACGCAGCGCCTCAACTTCGGCACTCACCTCCGCCAGCCCGCCGCCTCCATAGCCCACCATCAACACGCCCTGGTTCCTCGCGGTCCGCCGGGCACACAGACCCAACACGGTCGCGCTGGGTGCGTAGCCGACGGCGTGACGCTCAATCAGATAGCCCGCGTCGCCGCGCAAGGCGTGGAAAGGCACATAATGCAGCGGGCCGTCAGGCGAGATGATCAGTAGCCTCCCCGAGGAGAGATAGACTTCGAGCGGGCGGACTAGCAAGTCGTACAACGTGGCCAGTTGATCATCGGCATCCGCCAGGAGGGACGGCAAGTAACGCTTGAGCAACTCTCGGCCATATCGGGCGGCCAACCCCAGTACACGCTCCACGGCGGCCGAGAAGCGCCGCCGGGCCGCCTCCATCTGGGCCAGGGATGCCAACCGCCTATGGTCCCTAATCCCCGTTTCGCCTACCACGAAGGCCCACACGCTGCCGCGAGCGATGTAGTATTGGAGCAAGAGCCCGTCCTGCAACTGTGATTGAATGGCCTGCAAGGAACTGGCACGCCCCATCGTCAGAGGGGAAAACAGAGGCTTGTCGCGCTCCATCCTCCGTGCTACCTTCACGACTTCGTCCTCGAGTTCCCCCACTGCCGCCAGGGTCTGTGGCGAGGGGATGTCCGAACCGGACTCGCCGCGTCCCTCTGCATCGTCCAGGCGCGCCTGCCGGTAGAATCGCTCCAGTCGCACCAACAGCCCTCGTAAGCGCCGGGCCAGCGCCCGCGTTTGCGGGTCATCGGACTCAGTCAGCACAGCGAGCTCGTCGCTCAGACGACCTGCAAGTTGCTCGGCCAAGAGACGCGACTTGGCCCCCTCGACAGCGGCGAACGCCTCCTCCAACCGACCGGACCGAGCGAAGAGCAGGGCCAGATCCCGGTAGACGACCAGCTTATCGGCCAGAAATCCGGCGCGGAATGAACCGACGTAAAGGTCACGCCGCATGGCCTCGATTTCAGCGACGGCTCGTTGATAGAATATGGAGGCGGCGTCTGGGTTGCCACGTCGTTCCGCCAGGTTCCCCAAGAAACGAAGAGCCTCCCACGCGAGAGGGCGCCCCCCGCCGTTCTCGCCAATCTCCAACGCTCGCTTGAAGGCATCCTGAGCAGCCGACGCACTGCCCATCTCCATCCAACAGCGCCCCACTCCCAGCCAGGCTAGTCCCTCCTCGAAGAGCGGGCCATCGGTCGCCAGCCGAGCTTGAGCATCAATCAACGCGCTGACCAACCTCTCGTCCGGCGCACGTTCGCTTTCCAGCCGCGCCAGCGCGCGATATACCACGAGGGATGCCCGGGCTTGCGCCACGCCCTCAAGCGTGCTCAACCAGCCATCCGCGGCGGCGAACTCAGCCTCGGCCTCTTCATACCGTCCCCAGCGAGCGTATAGCGTGCCCCGGTTGTGCGCCAGCCTGGCCAGGTCGGCCGTCGCATCAGCGCCCTGAAAACCTATCTCCGCATCTTGGAAAGCGGCCAGCGCTTCGTCAAACGCGTTGAGGTACGTGAGGGCACAGGCCCGGTTGTGCCACACGTGGGCGAGTTCCAGTTCGTCCCCCAGCTCACGCGCTATGGCTACCTGGCGTTCGTACGCCTCCAGCGCTTCCTCGTACCGCCCCATCAGGTCGTTGGTGATACCCACGTTGTTGAACAGCCCTCCCAGCCGCCTGAGGTCGTCTCGATTCTGGCGGGCGGAGGACTCCAGCAGTGGCTCGATCTCCGCCGCCCGCGCCAGGGCCTCCTCGAACTGGCCGGTGTAGGCCAGCGCCCAGACGTGCCCCACCCCCATGCGGGCAGCCTCCAGGGGCAAATCAGCCGCCCGGTAGAGTTTTCCCGCTTCCTCAAAGAGCTCAACTGCATCACTGTAGCGGTCGGAGAAAAGCAAAGCGTTGGCCAGCGTCCATCGACCGAGAGCCGAGGCCGGGTCGGGCAGCAGGTCTCCCAGCCGGCGGGCCAACTCGGCCACGCGCACGGCCTGGGCAGGTTGGTCGAAGTAGAGATGAGATGAACGAGCCTTGAGCGCCTGGACCGTCTTGATGTCCATGGCTTGCGCTGCAATCAACGCACGCAGATCCTCATCGTCGCGAGCGGACAGCAATTTGCCTAACAGTTCATCGTCCATCGGTCACGGTTCAGTCCCCAGCGTCAACGTAGGAACCACGATGCGCTGCTCTAGCAAGGAGACAACGAGTTGATAGGTGCCCGGGCATAGACTACAAAGGGCGAATCCACCGTTAGCGTCCAGCTCAGCCTCAACAGGGGCGATCTTCTCCTCGCGAGCCGTCAATCGGGCGTATCCATCGGTGGCAGCGATCGGCTGAGGCGACAACACCTGTCCGAAGAGCGTGTACGCCCCGTTCTCCTCTTGCTCCAGGTTAACACTCAAGGCCATGTCGCCGGCCTCGAAGAGCAATACTTCCCGCGTCTCACCCCGCAGGGCGAGCACCGGTCGCGGGGCCGGTGAGATCAGACGCGCCACGATCAAACCCATCCGCGCAGCCGCTCGCTCCGCTCGGGCCACCAGTTCACTTGACCGAGATATGAATTCCACCTCCACAGACTCGGCCAAATCGGCCAGTTCTGCTGCACAGTGTGGACAGGTTTCCAGGTGCGCCTCCAGCCGACGCTGTTCGTCAGCCGCTGCGTAGCCGCATTCGTAGTCACGCAGCAAGTCCGGTGGGGGGCAATCGAAACGGTACAGAGTCCGACGGAGCTGATGCTCTAGTACCACCCGCTTCCTCAGCCGTGCGAGACAGGCCGGACAGCGCTTCACGTGCTCCAGGAAACGCGGCGACGCCTCACCACTCACGTAGGCCTCCAGTTCCCAATCTTGGACCGCTCCAGGTTCTATACACTTCAATTCCTTCATCACTGTACCCTTCTACGGCATCAAACGCTCCTCGTGTCCGTTTTTGCACATACCTTGTAGGACTGCGTCGCGACCCAGACGGGCAAAGAGATTCTGCTTGACGCGATACACCTCGGACACGTTGAGGAAAAGATCAGGAAACCGCTCGGCAATGTGGCGCGGCTTGAGGCCAGCCACGAAAGTGAGACGGGCCACGAGATAATCGCGCTCATCGTTGCAGCATGCTTTCACGGCAGTCCACACTCGCCGCGCCGTCATATGCTGCAGAGCAGTCGACTCAGCGGAGCTCACAGAGACCTGGACACCCAGAAGGTATTCATCCCACTCCGCCTCGACGACTCTCCTATCGGCCTTGCGCCGTGCCTGCGCGACAACAGAAGCAGCGCAGGCCTTGAGATAGGACAGCACATTCCCTAACCCACTGGCACACGCCAGCTTGTCGGGGGTATAGAAACGCCAAAAGGACTCAAAGGCATCTTGGGTCAGATCGTCAACCGTATCGGGATCCGTAGATATGCGTTGGGACACCCAGTATCGAACGAGACAATAGTACTGGTTATGCAGATAGTGCCAACAGAGTGAGCAGTTCTCGATGATCGCACGGCGGAAGAGCTCGAAACAGAAGGGCTCGTGAGAACCGTCTGGGCGGGTATTGCGGCAACGGGCCGCCAGCTTTGCGGGAGGACTGTCAATCATCAGTTGTATGAAAACACTATGAAGACGATCAAGCCAGAAACTACGCGGGGTACAAAGCAAGAGTCAGACTACGACTCAGTAAACTCCCGACCGCTCAGGCTGCCGCTCCCCTGCCTGAACCATTCATCAATCAGATCCTTCCGGAATCGCCACACCCTGCCCACCTTCATCGCCGGGATCTCGCCAGCCTGCGCCAGCCTGTATATCGTTGCCTCAGCCAACCGAAGGTACTGGGCAACCTCTGACGTGGTCATGATTTCGACCTCCACCCTCTCTGTCTTTTCCACTTCGCCCATCTCAACACCCCCAGTCCGCTCCCCCCTGATGGATATGCATAAGGAGACATCAGGCAGCAGCATACTGATCGTTGATCAAGTGATTCAGGCTATCATACCGTTTCTCGTCATATGACGACGTCAATGCCCCTGTTCGCAACACTAGAGGCCAACGCTGATATCTTTGACACTCACAGCTAGTATGAGACACTCTGTCCTATCCTATTCCATCCTACCACAAATCACATCGTTTGTCTGTCGGGAAAGTCAGTAATTTCTTGTAGGAAATATCCCTACATTTTGTGTAGGGGTACCCTCACAAGGGCATTATGTGCAAGCTTGTGACACCAACACACCACATGGACGTGAAAACGCACAAACAGCGAGGACAATGGCACACACCGGTGGCTGAAGTAGATGCCTGCAGGCAAGGCAAGAGGTCAGTTACATGAGCCTCGCAGCAGCCAGGAGCTGCACAGGCAATGGTGTGGATCAGCAAGAATCAGGGAATGGGAACACGCGCGGATGGAGGGGCAGAGCGATAAGTGCTGGTCGGAACCGTAGCTCTTCTGGCAATGCCGCCAGCAGCGGGCAAGGCACCCGAATACCACACAAGCGAACACAGGGCAGGTGTCCGATCAAACCGGCCAGCTATGAATTGTACACGCCGCTGATAGCCTGGCTATTCTGCAGGTTTGCCCGCTGTTGCTCCGGGGCCGCCTTTCAAGATCTCAACCAATGCCCGACGCCCCCCACCCCTCCCAGGCCCCGCAGCCACCCCTGCCACAGCACAGGCCGAGCCCGCTCCCACGCCGCCATGGCCGCCAGCGCATACCGGTCGCCGCGGGCGAAACAGGCGCGCACGTACAGATCCACGATGCACGTGATAGGCTCCTGCGCCTCCGGCACAAGCTCGCCGAACGCGCGCGCCCACTCGAGAGGCGTATCGGACGTGCCGATCGGCCGGCCCATCCAGCGCCCGAAGCGCACCAGGCGGGCGTATGCCCGCTCGACCGGGGACAGGCCACGGAATCCCCAGTTCTCGACCGCCCATCGCCCTCCGGCAGCCACGGCCAGGATGGCAAGCCCCACGGTCAAGGGCCAAAACAGGGCGTCCCACGTCCGGCGCAAGGGACTGATCCTCCCCTCCAGCGCCCAGTCCATATCCGACGCGGGCAGCCTGTCACCTTCGTCCATACCCCACCGGGAGTCCGGCCCCTGCGCCCCCGGCGGCACGCCCTCACCCGCGCCTTGCCCGGCGGCACGATCGGGCCGGATGAGGGGCGGCTGGCCGGCCGTGGGCTCGAACTCGATCCAACCGTAGCCGGGGAAGTAGACCTCGACCCAACTGTGGGCATCCAGGTCCCGCACCCGATAGACGGCGCGCTCAACGTCGTACTCGCCCTGGGCGTAGCCGGAGGCCAGCCGTGCCGGGATCGACAGGCTACGCGCCATGACGACCATTGCCGTGGCGTAGCCGTTGCAGTAATCCCGCCGGCTGTCGAACAGCAGAAAGTCCACGTAATCCCGGCCCTCCGGCAGTTCAGGCGGGTCCAGGTCGTAGGTGATCTGCACGCGCAGGTACTGCTGCAGCGCGATCGCCTTGTCGTAGGAGTTGTCGGCGCCGGCAGTGAGATCCTCGGCCAGCAAGCGCACCCGCTCGGGCAGCGAGCCCGGAAGCTGCAGGTAGCGCCGGCGCACCCACTCCGGATAGTCCGCGTCTGCCTCCCGCAGGCTCGTCGCGTCGGCGACCGACACGCTGGACATCACGACGTACTCATCGCCGGCATCCAGCGGCAACAGGCTGAAGACGCGGATGAATTCGAGGGGCGCGTCGCCCGTGAGATTGATGGAGGCCTCCGCGTCCCGGGCCAGCGCGACCGGCTGCGAGGCCCCGATCAGGAGATGCAGGCCCGGCACGTAGCTGGTCACGGTCTGCGTGATCGCGCTGCGCAGCGCGTAGTCCACCATGCCCGGCGGCTGCCGCCCGCGGGCGAGCAAGAGGCGCTCCCGCTCCGCAGCGTCCCACTGATCGCCGTCGTAGTAGGTGTATGCCGCGCCACGCCAGTAGTAGCGTCCTTCGCGCGGGGCGGCGATATCCATGACGACCGCATCCCGGCGATTGCCCGGCCCGCCCAGCGTCAGCGAGTCGCCGAACGGCTCGACGATGGGCCTCGCCGGGCTGCCGTACAGGCCGGAGAACAGCCGTTGCCACTCCTCCTGCACCGTACGCCAGGGATCGTTCACCCGGTGCCACACCGCGGTCAGGCTGGGCCAGGCCTCGGCGCCCGGGAGCGCCCAGGCGAGCACGATGACGATCAGTACCATCACCGCGCCCACCTGGAGCACGCTGAAGTGCAGGTCCGGGTCGTACGCCATGCGCCTCCGCCGCCACACGCCCTCCTGTTCCAGGGAGTGGGAGCGGGCAATGTAGAGCAAGGCACAGAAGAGATAGAACACCAGATAGCGCGTCTGCCCGTGGAAGCCGCCGTAGTAGTAGACGTTGAACAGCGCCACCACCCCAGGGGGCAGAATCGCACGCCACACCCGCACGCGGCGATAGGTGTTCCAGGCCGCGTTGTAGCCCAGGATCCAGTACAGCCCGCTCATCAGCATGACGAAGATGAGCGTGTCGTAGCCCTTGCCGCCGCTGACGGCCTGGTTGAGCCAATCGGAGAGGCGGCCCACCAGCTCAGCGATGCGCTGGGCCCAGGTGAGATCCCCCGGCAAGTCCCGTCCCAGGATGTAGCCCATCCACGTCAGGCCGTAGACGAGCCCGGCGACGTGGCACATCCATCCCCGGAAGACGCTCCACCCCAGCAGCAGCCCGGCCACCAGGCCACCGACGCCGGCCACGGGCACGACTCCCAGTCCCTCCGCCCACCCGGTGGTGACCAGCGTCAACGCGGCGGCGACGACCGCGCCGAACAGCAGCAGCGCCGTGCTCCAGCCTTCCTCGAACTTGGGCAGTTTCATCAGTCCTCAAGTTTAGATCAACATGAAAGCGGTCGTAGAAACCAGGTTTTTTCGCCCCATCTCGCAGGAAAAACCACGATAAACGTTGCGAGATATGCCGCACCCAACGATCCGGCAGCCAAAAACCTGGTTTCTTGATTCCTGTCTTAGCCTCACCCCACGACCTGTAGCCACAAACGCCTAGTTGTCATTATATCTGACAATGCCTGCCGAGGCAAAGGCACACTAGTTTGACAATATCGTCAAGTTGGGCTACACTATTCAGGGCTTGTATCTGTCGTATCTGCAATGCTGATAGTCGAGGATGAACAAGGAGGAATCGGTGAAAGCGACAGACCTGGGCAGACTACGCAAGAACCTCACTCAGTACTTCAGCGATGGCGAACTGCGCGATCTGGCTTTCGACCTGGGGGTAGACTACGAGAGCCTGCCAGGCCAGGGGAAAGCAGACAAGGCCAGGGAGTTGGTCGCGCATCTGGAACGTCGCGGCCGCCTCGATGAGCTCCGAGAGCAATTACAGCGCTTGCGCCCGGGCATGTCGCGGAATGGTCCCCGGCCACGGCGTAGCTCCACGTGGGCGGTGGTCATCATCGCGACACTCGCCGTGGCCGCTGTGATCGTCGCGATAGTCCTCGCGACTCGCGGGGCTGGCTTCAGCTACGCAGTGCACGTGCAGGACAAGGACACGGGTCTGGATGTGCCCAATGCGCAGATCACGATATACCTGGGTGAAGGGGAAGCACCTGCAACCGGCACCACAGACACGCACGGCTACGCCAGAATCGCCATTGACACTTCTCATGAGGGACAGCCCGCGACACTCGTTGTCGAGGCCGCCCGGTACAAAAGGTTCACGCAAGCGGTCACACTGGGCAAAGATGACCTGCCACTGACTGTCCCACTGGAGCCAGCGCAATAGGCCATACACGCCCCGGCGCACGATGGGGCCGACTCGCCACAACACAGCCCAGAGCAATCACAGCAAGGTTCGGCTCACGCAAGGAGGGGACTGATGAGGAACCAGCGTCAAAGGCTACGCGTCGCCGCTCTCACGGCATTGATGTTGCTTCTCTCTGGAATTGGTTCAGCATGTAGATCAAGCACGTTCCGATACTCAGTGCACGTGACGGACAATGACACGGGTTTAGACGTGCAAGGCGCGAAGATCACAATACACCCGGACAAGGGGGAGGTACCTGTAACCGGCATCACGGACCACAACGGCTACGCCAGAATCGAAATTGACGCTTCTTATGTGGGACAGCCCGCGAATCTTTTCGTCGATGCCACAGGGTACAAACGGTATCCGCAAGCAGTCACTCTGGGCACGGACAATCTACCACTGCGTGTCCCACTGGAGCCAGAAAACGCCCCTGATCCAGAACCGCCGGACACGCCTGAACCAGCACCGACTACTGCCATACCGCCGGACACACCCGCGCCGGGCGCAACGACCGCCGTGCCGACGCCCTCTCCCGAACCGAAGCCCACCGATACCCCTCCACCCACACCGACCCCAGTACCAGAGGGCCTGGCCATCGCCATCGAATCCGCCGGCATCTTCGCCGCGCCCGACGCAAGCTCACAAGTCATGGGAGGAGTCAGCGTCGGAGAACTGGTAAGCGTGCTGGGACGGTCTGCTGCCGGGCAATGGTTCTACGTCCGCGACGGGCAGGGCGCGGAAGGCTTCGTCTACGCTCCCCGATTCCAGTGGTCAGGAGACTTCGCGTCTCTGCCGGTGCGGGATCCCCTGATCGTGCCGCCAACTGCCACAGACACGCCCGGGGCCCCGCCTGCTCCCCTGGACCTGGACCTGTGGCATCTGCCCGACACCGGGTGGTGCAAGGGGGGATGGTGGTACATGTCCGTCTGGATTCAGGGGTACGGCGGCGATGGCGTCTATACCTACTACTGGAACGAGGAGAAACTGGCCGGCCCGCTGGCCGACGAGGGTCTCACGTTCGAGCTGAGCACGACCGAAGGCGCGATCGTCGGCAACGGCCGGGTGGTCTCGGGAGACGGGCAAGTGGTAGAAAAAGGGCTCTTCATTCCGGCACCCGATTGCGCCCAGTAGTCGGACTGGCGACGTCCTGCGAGCCTCCTTCGTGAACCTGCTGCATCTGCAAGCGTCAAACGTCAGTTGAGCCCCCGCGACAAGTCGCGGGGGCATACCTTTCCCCACCGCGCCGAGCCCTCTGCCTTGCCCCAACCGCCACCTGGCGGTATACTCAGGTGTCTGTGATTCGCTACCGGCGACGCCCGCATGATCCGCGTCACACGGAATTCGATCTCTCTAGCAACCAACAATGCCCCAAGTCTTGGACTCCCCCTGCCTGTCCCTGTGCGCACTCTGGGCCGTGCTGCTCGCCGCGCTGTCGGTCTACGCCTTCGTGATCGAGCCCGGCCGCATCGTCGTGCGCCAGGTCGAAGCGCCCATCTCCGGCCTGCCGCCGGCGCTCGACGGGCTGCGAATCGGCCAGATCAGCGACCTCCATCGGGGGCCACTGATGCCCCGCTCGCGCGTCGACAGGGCGATCGCGCGGATGGCGGCGCAGGCACCCGACCTGATCGCGCTGACCGGCGATTTCGTCTCCGGCGATCCGGGCCCCGCCGCCGAGTACCGCGACATCCTGTCCCCGCTGCGCCCCAGGTTGGGGCTCTTCGCCTGCCTGGGCAACAACGACCACTGGGCCGGCGCCGGCGCGGTGGCCGCGGCCCTAGAGAACGCAGGCGTCACGGTGCTGCGCAACCAACATCACCTGCTGACCGTCGGTGATGCGCGCCTGTGCGTCGTGGGCATCGACGACATGGGATCTGCCGGATTGAGCGCCCACCACGCCGCGCCGCACGACGACCTGCCCGCAGCCCTGGTCGGCAGCCCCCTCTCCGGGCCCGTGCGCGTCCTGTTGGCCCACAACCCGGACTTCGCCATGGGACCAGTGTTCGCCAGAGAGACAGCCCGCCGGCCGATCCACCTGGTGCTCTCAGGCCACACCCACGGCGGCCAGGTCAGGCTGCCGCTCGTGGGCGCCCCGCGTCTCCCGTCCCGCTACAGGCTGCTGTTCGGCGGAGGACTCGTGCGCGTAGCGGGGACCTGGGTGCACGTCAGCCGAGGCGCTGGCACGGCGTGGTCCGTGCGCTTCAACTGCCCGCCCGAGGTGAACGTCATCACGCTGCGGGCGGGGTGAGAATCAGGTGACCGGCACTTAACACTGCGCTCAAGTGCCGGTCACCTGAGAGGAAGGCCGGGCGGCCACTTGCCTCGGTGAGAGTCCGCGATATACTAGCGACGGCGCGATGCCACAGCGCACGCCACGGACGCCAGACAAGAGACGACAGGCAAAGGAGGAACAGACGTGACACAGGAGAAGATCGACTATTTCGTCCACCTGCCGGATGCCCCGAAGCTCACCCAGATGCCGGGGCTCGAGACGTCGATTCTCACGGGACTTCACGGCGAGAAGATGATGATGGTCTTGAACGCCACGCTGCCGGGCCACAGCGTGCCCACGCACTCACACCCGCACGAGCAGATCGGCATGGTCTACGCAGGCAAGGCCCTGCTGCGCATCGGGGACGAAGAGCGCGTGGTCGAGAAGGGAGATTTCTACTGCATCCCGGCGGACGTCCCCCACAGCGACACGTGCATCGGCGATGAACCGTTCGTCATGTTGGACGTCTTCTACCCCGTGAGGGAGGACTTCATCGAGCAGTTGCGACGAGAGGCCGAGGGAGAACGCTGAAGCATGCTGCCCATCAGGAGGACAACCCACCCCAAGGTGGGACGCACTTGGTTTTCCTTCGAGAATTCGACTTCCAGGACTTACAAACGCTTCAATAGCCATCAAAGGCGGACGTCAGCGTCCGCGTTTTCGGGGCAGGAAGTGCGTCCCACCTGAGTAGTAAAGAAAGGCCTTGCTATGTCCGACGTCTTCGAGATAGCCCAGATACTGGTATCCCACGCCGTGCAGGCGCACAAGGACGAGATCGCCATCATCGCCTACTACGGCTCCTATGCCAAGGGGTGCGCGTCGCCCACCTCTGACCTGGACATATTCTACATACCGGATGAGGGAAAGGCCAGGACGCTGTGCAGCCAGTTCATCATCGACGACCTGCCCTATGATTTCTGGCCCGTGTCGTGGGCTATGGCGGAGGGCATCGCGAATGCAGAGGGGAAACGCCCCTGGGCGGTGTCCGCTTCGCTCATCGCCGATGCCAGGGTGCTGCATCACCGCTCCCAGCAGGACCTGGAGCGCTTCAACGCGCTCCAGACCCGCATCGCCGCGCTCACCAGGCCAGAGAGTCGCAAGGTGATGGTGGAGAAAGGACTAAGCGCGTTCAAGGATGTCCTCTTCCAACTCGGACAGATGCGGTTGGCCGTCGCCGCCGACGACCAGGCCGGCATGCATCTGGCCGGCCAGCGCTTTGTCAACAGCGCCGCCAACTGCCTGGCTTTGGTGAACCAGACCTATTTCTCAAAAGGATGGGGGGCCAACCTATCCGAAATCCTGGATTTGCCGCAAAGGCCCGGCGATCTCGAGGGGACGATCGAGGCCATCATCCTGCCGCAAGACACGGACAGCATGCTTGAGGCGGCCGGCAGGCTGGCCAGGGAGGTGAGGGTCATACTGCTCGCGGCGCAGGCGTCGCTTGCCACACCCGAGGATGCCCATCAGGTGTTCAAGGACTTCTACTTCTTCGTCTTCGAGTACGTGAACAAGGTGCTCTCGGCCTGCGACCGTAAGGACGTGGTCAAGGCGCGATTCGCCGCGTTTCAACTGCAGGAAGAGATATGCCAGTGCATCAACAAGGTGAAGAACGGCTTCTACGGCGCTGACTTCAACCTGTTCGGTGAATACAGCACCGCGTACCTGGAAGCGGGCTTCCCAGATCTGCTCGGGCCTGCCTCGCGGGGCGACCTGGTGGCGCTTGCCGGGCAGGTGCGCCGCCTGGATGAATACGCACGCGAATGGCTCGAAGACCATTCCGTCGCGCTCAACGTCCTCGGCAGCCAGGAGGAACTGCGCCGGTTCCTGGAGCACAGAGACCCTGTCCAGACATGACCTGTAGGGGCGCGGTTTCCGCGCCCATCCGACGGCAGGCCCAAAGATGCCGCCACTCACCTGTCCCGCCGGCGTAGCAGCTTCACCACCTCGCGGGTTTCCACGCTCCCCAGCAGCAGTGCCGCCAGCGCGTAGGTCACGCCTCCCACCGCCAGCCCTCCCGCGGAGGCGCCGAGCAACCCCACGCCCGGAAACCACGCGCGCCAGGCAATCAGCGCCCCGCCCATCAACGCCGATGCAACCGTCGTCCGCGCCAGGGACGCGCCCCAACCCGCCTCCCCCACCCCGCCCAGCCGTCGCCGCGCCACCAGGAGCAGGATAGCCACCTGCAAGCAAACCCCCAGCGAGTTGGACAGGGCAAAGGCACCCTGGGCCAGGCCTGGCAGCAGCAGCCACCCCAGCCCCGCGTTCGCCGCCAGCCCGCCCAACGCCGCCCAAAGCGGCGTCCACATGTCGCGCCGGGCGTAGAACTGCCGGCTGGCGACCTCCAGCGCGCAGTGGCCCACCAGGCCCACAGACAGAAACTGCAGCGCCCAGTACGTGCGCTCTGTCGCGAGGGCGTCGAACTGGCCGCGTTGGAAGAGAAGCACGATCAGCGGGCGGCCGAGCACCAGCATCCCCACGGCGGCCGGCACGGCCAGCGCGAGCACCAGCCGCAGTGCCCGGGACGCCATGCGCCGCAGCCCGCGCAGGTCGCCCGCGTTGGCCCGTTCGGCCAGCGTTGGGAAGACGCCCAGTCCCACCGCCGTGCCGATGATCGTCTCCGGGAACTGCATCAGCCGCCAGGCGAACTCGTAGGCCGAGATGGCGCCCCCGGTCAGCCGGGAGCCCAGAAAGGTGGGCAACACGAAGTTCAGGTACGTGACCCCCAGCCCTAACGCCCTCGGCCCCATCAGCGCCAGCAGCGGCCCCAGGTCAGGATGGCGCAGCGTCGGCCACCAGCGGGCACGGTAGCGGACCAGGCCCGGCGTCTGCACCAGGAAGTGGCCCACCGTGCCCGCCAGCCCGCCCCACGCCAGTCCGAAGATGCCCCAGCGCGGGGCCAGGACCAGCGCTCCCGCGATGCGGCCCAGCGTGTAGCACATCGGGGCGGCCGCCGGGAGCAGGAAATGCTGGTGCGCCTGCAACACGCTCATCACGACGCCGCTGGCGCTGGAGACGAGCGTCTGCAGCAGCACCAGTCGCATCAGGCGCGCCGCAAGCACCACCTGGTCCGCGCCGAAGCCCGGGGCCACGACGTGGATGATCTGGGGGGCGACGAGCGCCGCCGCCGCGCTGGCGCACGCCACGACGATGAGCACCAGGTTGATCACCGTCGAGACCAGCCGCCACACCGCCTCCCGGTCGCCCCGCGCGATGCGGGCAGAGAGCACCGGGATGAGTGTGGTCGCCATCGCGCTACCCGCGACGATGGTGAACAGGCCATCGGGAAGCTCAAAGGCGGCGTAGTAGGCGTCGAGCGCGGCAGAGGCACCGAAGGCGTGGCTGATAGCGCCGTCGCGCACCACCCCCAGCAGCTTGTCCGCGACGAAGAACGTCGCGATCAGCAGCACGGACCGCGTGACGTGGGAACTGGAAGCCGAATGCTCGAGGTTGGCTGTTGGCATGGTGAGTACCATATGGACGTTGCAGCAAAGTGTAACCGGACTTGGCGCGCCTGTCAAACAGTTGCCGCCGCCTCGAATCCTGGTATAATCCGCGTGGTTCTGAACGTTACGTCAGCCACCAGCCACAGGAGAAAACGATGTCCGAGTCCAGGATGAAAACATCCACGGGCGAAGCGGCAGGGGCGGCCGAGGGAGAAACGCCGGCGTCAGAACGACGCAGCCCGCTCCGCCTGCTGGGGGGCATGATCGTCCGGCCGCGGGCCACCATGGTGGACCTTCGCGACCACGGGGCTCGCACGTGGTGGCTCCCGGCCCTGCTGGCCGCGGTCTTCGTCGTCCTGCCCGTCTTGGTCGCCGCTCCCATCACCGCGCGCATGACGCGCGAGGCCGTGGTTACCGCCCAGGAGCAGTTCGGGGAGCAACAAGACGAGGATATGTCCGAGGAGCAACGGGCACAGATGGAGCAGGCGATGTCCATTGCCGCCTCGCCGCTCATCACGACTGTGTTCCCCGCAGTCGGCGGTGTGGTGAGCGTGGCGGCGGGCTGGGCAATATGGGCCGGTGCGCTCTACCTGGCCGGCATGGCGCTCGGTGGCCGCAGCACCTTCGGCCAGCTCTTCCGCATGGTCGCGTGGGCGTGGCTTCCCTTCACGCTGCGGGGGCTGATCCAGACCATCTACATCGCCATCAGTGGCGAGATCATCGCCAACCCAGGGCTTTCCGGCCTGATGAGAGACAACCCCGTTTCCGGCGGTGAAATGATCGTCGCCCCGCCCAGCCTGGACCAGACGCTTCTCGCGGCCTTCCTCTCCAAGATCGATCTGTTCCTGATCTGGAACCTGATCCTGCTGGTGATCGGCATGACGGCGATCACGCGTCTGCCCCGGCGCAAGGCCCTGCTGGGCACGCTCGGCGTGTGGATCCTGCTGATGGCGCTGAGCCTGGTGCCGGCGCTCGTCGGCGGGCTGTTCACCCAGCAGGCTGGCGGTTTCTGACGGAGGTCACGGGTTGCAGGCCCCAGGCCATGGCGGCGCGGGGCCTACGTGAAACCCGGGACAGTCTGCCATGTCTGAGCGAGAATCCCTCATTCGTATCCAGGATCTGCACCGCGACTTCCCCATGGGACTGGAGGTGGTGCACGCGCTGGATGGCGTAAGCCTGACGGTGGAGAGGGGGGAGTTCCTGGGCGTGATGGGTCCCTCTGGATCGGGCAAATCCACGCTGCTTTACCTGATGGGCGGGCTGGATCGCCCCACCACCGGCCACATCTGGGTGCGCGATCAGGATATCACCGCGCTGGACGAGAACGGGTTGGCCGCCTACCGGCGCCGGGAAGTGGGCTTCGTTTTCCAGACCTTCAACTTGATCTCCACGATGTCAGCGCTGGAGAACGTGGAATTCCCCATGCTCTTCGCCCGCGTCCCTCCCGCACAGCGCCGGGAACGCGCGCGCAGCTTGCTGAGCCTGTTGGGGTTGGGCGACCGCATGGAGCACAAACCCACAGAACTCTCGGGCGGGCAGCAGCAGCGGGTGGCCATCGCCCGCGCGCTGGTGAACGATCCCGACATCATCCTGGCCGACGAGCCGACGGGCAACCTGGACAGTCACACAGGGGCCGAGATCATGGAAGTCTTGGCCAGACTCAACCAGGAGCAGGGGCGCACGATCATCGTCGTCTCGCACGACCCGAGTATCACCGACCATACCAGCCGTTGCATCCACCTGCTGGATGGACAGGTTGCCCAAGACGATGGGAAATGAACGGTGGCAAATGATGAATCACAAATGACAAGGCAAATGACAAACGGCGGGAACGGGACACACTCACGCGTGCTTCCTGGCGGCACACAAGGAGGGGTATGCGCAAGGTCGTTTTTCCTTTTACATTCCTGGCAGTCGCGGCGATAGCGGCGCTGTCACTGACGGGCCCCGCCGCTGCGGGACCGCTGCCCCAAATGGGGCTGAGCGGGATCGAGCCCAACACACTGGTCAGCCAGAGCGGAGGTGCGCTGAGCATATACGGGAGCGGTTTCACCACCACAACCGTCGCCCGCCTGGTCGGCCTTGGGCTGCTAAACACCACCTACATCAACAGCGAGGCGCTGAAGGCGGTGGTCCCTCCCGGCGTTCCACCCGGCACCTACGACCTGGAGGTGAGCGAGAACGGCACGTCGGCGACCCTGCCGGCCGCATTGTCCATCGTCTCCGCCACACCGACGCCCGGGCCCACCCCCTACCCCACCGCAGAGCCCACGACCGTACCCGGCCGCCCGATCCTCACCATCCGCAACTACTCCGTCGAGCCCGCTCGCGTCGTGGTGGGGCGTGAGTTCGTCGTCACCGTCGAGATCTACAACAACGGCAGCCGCGCCGGGGAGAACACGATGGTCACTTTTCCCGGCGGCACCTTCCTGCCGGTGGGGGATACAGGCCACCTGCTGTGGCAGTTGCACATCAACCACACCGCCGTCGTCACCCAGCGCATGCGCGCCCCCAGCGGCCTGAGCTCCGGCAGCTACGACCTGCAGGTCAACCTGAGCGCCAACGACTGGGAGGGCAACCACTACGACTACCCGCAGACCGTCGCCGTCGAGGTCGCCGGCGTTGGCCATGGGCGGCCGCAGTTGGTCATCGAGGGCGCGCAGACGAGCCCCACCGTCCTGGGGCCTGGAGATGCCTTCAGCCTGACGCTGCGCCTGGCCAACCGGGGCAGCCGCACGGCGACCCAAGTAGTGGCCGGTGCCGCATCCTCCGACCTGGCCGTGCCAGCGGAGGGGAGCAACGTGGTCGCCATAGAGCGCATCGGGTTGGAGCAAGTCGTGACGGCCACGCTGCCGCTGGTGCTGGGTGAAGTGACCCAGGCCGGTCGCCTCAGCCTCGACATCGCGCTGGAGTACTCCGATTATCAAGGTGGTTCCTACACCGCCCGCCAAAGCGTCGGGCTGGAGGCCAGCACCGCGCTGGCGGACCGCCCGCAGTTAGTCGTCGCCGGCTACCACACGACGCCCGGCGAATTGGCCCCCGGCGACATGCTCACCCTGACGCTGGAGGTGCACAACGTCGGCGGCGGCGAGGCAGAGCGGCTGACCCTGACGCTGGGCGGCGAGGCAGGGGACGGGCTCGGCCCTTTTGCCCCCCTGGGCTCCAGCAACGTCAAGTTCGTGCCGCGCCTGGCGGCCGGGGACACCGTCGAGGTAGCTCAGCAGTTGGTCGTGGACGGCGGAGCGGACGCCGGGGCCTACAGCCTGCCGGTGACGCTGGCCTTCGACGATGACCGGGGCACCCGCCACACCGACGCCCAACTCATCAGTCTGCTGGTTCGCCACCGCCCCCATTTCGAGATCGGTTTCTACCGCACCGTGCCGACGACCACGGTCGGCGTCCCGTTCGACCTGCCGGTCGAGGTGACCAACATCGGGCGCACGCTGGTCAACGTCAGCACGCTGGAGCTGTCCAGCGCACAGTTGGACATCAGTGACGGCACTCTCTACCTGGGGCCGCTGGACGGCGGCACGTCGGGGTCGCTGGAGGCGACGGCTGTGGCTCAGGAGGGCGGGACGGCAGAAGTGCTGGTCACGATCCACTACCTGGACAACTTCGAGCAGCCGCAGGTGGTGACGAAGACGCTGACGATAGACGTAGAGACGCCGGTTGAGGTGTCGGCGGAGACCGAGGAGGAAACCGAGGAGCAGGAGAAAGGGTTCTGGGGCAAGGTATGGCGCGTGATCCGAGGGCTGCTGGGCCTGGGGAGCTGAGGAAGTGGCCGCACGTGACCTCCTGCGCCTGGTGTTGAACAACCTGCGGCGCATGAAGGCCCGCGTGGCGATGACGGCCATCGGCGTGGTCATCGGCACAGCCGCCGTCGTCGTCCTCGTCTCCCTGGCGGCCGGGCTCCAGCGGAGCGCGACCGAGAGCCTGGGGTCTATTGGCGAGCTGACCAAGATCACCGTCTACTCCCCCCAGCTCATCCGCTCCTTCGGCGGGTCGTCAAGCTCCGGTGCCGATGAGACCGTACTGAACGACCGCGCGTTGGACAAGTTCCGCGACCTGCCCGGCGTGGTGGCAGTCACGCCCCGCGAGCCCCTGCGAGGAAGCGCCATGCTCCGGCTCAATCGGCTGACCGGCGGCGCGAACATCGAAGGCATCGACCCCGCGGAAGCGGGACGGCTGGGCTTCTCCCTGGCGAGCGGGACGGATCGCCTGGGGCGCTGGCAAGCGCTGGTCGGCCCCCGCGTGGCAGAGAGCTTCTACGATCCCCAGACCCAAAGCTCGGTGAAGGAGCCCCCCGATCTGCAGAGCCAGATGCTGCAACTGGTCCTGAGCCGCACAGGAGAAGACGGAAAACAGGTCGAGCGCGTCGCGCGCCTGCGGGTGACGGGCGTGCTGGAGGAATCGGGAGGAGAAGACGACTACGCCATCTACATCTCGCTGAACGACGTGTTGGAACTGAACGGCTGGCTCGCCGGCCAGCGCCCCAATCCAGACCGCGACGGCTACAACCGGGCGCTGGTCAAGGTCACCTCCTCAGAACAGGTGCTGGCCGTAGAGAGAGAAATCCGGCTCCAGGGTTTCTATGCCTACTCACCCCGTAGCACGCTCCAGGAGATCAACACGATCTTTCTGGTCATCCAGGGCATCTTTGGTGGCATCGGGGCCATCGCGCTCATCGTGGCCGCTTTCGGCATCGCCAACACGATGACGATGGCCATCTACGAACGCACGCGGGAGATCGGGCTGATGAAGGCCGTGGGAGCGACCAACCGGGACGTGATGGCCGTCTTCCTGGCCGAGGCAGGAAGCATCGGGCTGTTGGGGGGACTCGGAGGCGTCCTTCTTGGGGCAGGGATCGGGAAACTGATTGACCTGATCGCCGGGACGTACCTGGCGGCACAGGCGGTTCAGAGTGGGGCAGACGCGTCGGAACTGAGCATATCCCTGATTCACACCCCGTTCTGGCTGCCCGCGTTCGCGCTCGTTTTCTCCGCGCTGGTAGGGGTGGCCTCCGGCATCTACCCGGCGATGCGAGCGGCCTCCCTCAGCCCTGTCGCCGCGCTGAAGTACGAGTGAGCAGGCCACCCTCCAAGCGCCTGTCCCGCCAACGAATCGCTCGCACGTCTACGTCGTCCTCCACGCGGTGAAGCAAGCGCCCGAGCGTCGCGCCAAAGGCCACCTCGTCACCCGACGTGCAGAACACGCACCGGCCCACGCGCTCCCCACGCCCTTCCCGGCACGACGCAGCAGTGGCCGCCATCCCCCGCCGGGCCAGCACGCGCCCCGCCTGGCGGGCAACGGCGGGGGCAGGATCTATCACCACCACATCCGCTCCCACCACGCGCTCAATCGTCGGGCGGAGGAAGGGGTAGTGAGTGCAGCCCAGGACCAGCCGATCCACCCCGGCTTCGATCAAGGGCGCTAGGCACGCCCGCACCAGCGCCTCGGTCTCGGGTGTGTCCAACGCGCCTGCTTCCACAGCCTCCACCAGCCCCGGGCAAACCCGGGTCAGCACCCGCACGCCCGTGGCATAGCGCTGCAGCAAGCTAGCAAAGAGCTCGCCCTGGAACGTGGCCTGCGTGGCGATCACGCCCACGGCACCGTTGCGCGTCTGTTCGACGGCGGGCTTCACAGCCGGCTCCATGCCGACAAAGGGAACGCCGGGGAATCTGTCTCTCAGGTAGTGCAGCGCGGCTGCAGAAGCGGTGTTGCAGGCGATGACGATTATCTTCGCCCCCTGGGCCAGCAGGAAGCGTACGATCCCCTCGGAGAACTCCCGTACCTCGACCATCCGTCGGGAGCCATAGGGTACGTGGGCCTGGTCGGCCAGGTAGAGCGTGTCCTCGCAGGGAAGTCGACGGGCAATCTCGCGCCACACGCTCAGGCCGCCCACACCGGAGTCGAAGACCCCGATCAAACCCGAGCTATCCATAGCGCGCCATTCCGATGGCGCGCCATCCGCGTTTAGACGGCGCCATTCCGATGGCGCGCCATCCACGTCTAGACGGCGCCATTCCGATGGCGCGCTATCGCTCATTGTCGCCGTCTCAGCGCCGTCGTTCACGGTGCAGTACGAGGTACAGGCCAAAGATGAGAACCAGCCCTTGCAGCCCCAGGAGCAAGCCCAAGGGAGCATCGGGGGCACTGGGCTCCTCCGGAGGCGTGTCCGTTGGGAGCGGCGTCCAGGTAGGGAAAGGCGTCACGCCGATAGCGGGGGGCGCAGGTTGCAGCGCGTGGGGAGTGGGCGTCAACGCCAAGGTCAGGGACGGCTCGGGCGTCGGGGTAGCGACCGCAGGAATCGTGGCGGTGGGCACGATGACGGGCGTCGCCTCGACATCCTGAGGCACCGCGGTCGGGCTGGGTGGGACAGGCGTGGCAGTGGGCGGAACGGGCGTGGCGCTCGGCTCGGGCGTTGGGCTGGGTGGAATCAGGGTGGGTTCGACAGGCGCTCCCTCACCAAGCACAATCGTGTCTGTAGAAGCGGCCGTGCGACCGGCGGCGTCGCGAAGCTGGACGTAGACCGTGTGCTGTCCAGGTGTGCCGGTCAAGGTCCAGGGGACAAGCGGCGCCCAGGCTTGCCAGGGCAGATCGTCGAACTCCGGCTCCGCGCTGATACGGATCTCAATCGCCTGCCCCATGAAAACCGCACCTTCCCCACCCGGGCGAGCCTCTTCGTTCGTCAATCGGATCGCGACTTGCACGTCATCGGCGTTGGCGGCGCCATCGTTGATGAAGATAGGAAGCACATTAGGACGCGCCCCAAAGTCAAGCACGTAGTAGCTGCGACCATCGCCGTCAACGGCAACACCAATGCCGATCTCCCGGTAAGACGCGCTTAGGAGATTGTCGCGGTGGGCTGGATCTTCCAGGAAGAACTTCATCGCCTCATCGATCCCGCTGTACCCGGTCCAGAAGTTCTCACCGGCGACCGTACTCCCGCCGTTCCACGTCCAGGCGGCGTAGCCAGCATCGGCGATCCGTTGTCTGGCTGTGGAACCGTCGGAGCCGATGTGCGACGTGATCTGGTTGTCGGCCAGGTCGTCGGCGTGACGTTGCGCCGCAGCAGCCAACAGCGTCGAGAAACCGTAGGGGGCCAGCCCCTCGTCTAGACGGGCTTCTCTCACCAGAGTCTGCCAGGTCGCGACCGGATCAGGCTCTTGGGCACTGGCAGGAAACGCGATCAGGATAGCGCCGGCGATGAACGCGACAGGGATGAAGGCACGCCATGAGTTCCGCATGGGGGGGATTCTAGCACACCGCACCGAGGACGCAAGTGCACGCGCAAGCCACGTGGCCAAGAGAAACCAGGCCCCTATAGGGTTCGTAGTAACGACTTCAGTCGTTCTGGCCGCGTAACCAGCGACTAAAGTCGCCACTACGAACCTATACCACGCGACAGTAACGCTAAAACGGGAATCGCTGCTATGGGATGCAGAGCACATCCCCAGCCCGGACATAGTTCAGGTTGAAGATGTGGTTTGCTTCAGCAATCGCCCACATGCTGACGCCGTAGCGCAGCGAGATCCGATACAGGTTCTCATAAGGGGCAACCGTGTGATGCCAGCGGCAAGCAGGGGACGGTGTGTCACCATTGAACTGACGCGGGCAAACCCGACCCGGTGGCAATAAACCCGGGACGTTGGGAATCGCCAGTACGTGCCCTGGGTGGATGATGTTGGGATTCAGGATGCCGTTCTGCGCGGCAATGGCGTAGGGATCCACGCCATAGGCCCGCCCTATGCAGAACAAAGTCTCTCTCGGCTGAACCGTGTGGTAGCCCAAGATGTCGCCGGTCGGAGTGGGGGTCACCGTCGGCGTTGCGCTGGGCACCGCTGTGGGCCCCGGGGTGGGCGTGGGGGTGAACGTAGGTGTAGGGCCGGGCGTTGAGGTAGGAGTGGGCGTAGGCGTATCGCCGGGCACGGGCGTTTCCGTTGGTGTAGGCGTAGGCGTATCGCTGGGCACAGGCGTTTCCGTTGGCGTCGGCGTATCCCCTGAAGGCACCGCGACACTCCCACCTTGTGGGGCGTTGCTGATGGGCATGCCATTGCGGTCGGACAGGATGACGCTGGTGAAGTTGACGGGCGAAGTCCCGGCCGTCTTCCCCCTGAACGTGACCTTGACCAGGACGCCGGTGCCGCTCACCGGCTCATTGGGCGGCATCTGGGCGATGGCATAATGGATCATCCCGCTTCCCTGGTCCACCGTGTTCTGTGCCACGAAGTCTGGACTGAGGAAGCTGCCGTGCTCCACCTGCACGCCCGCGGTACCTGCATCGGCATCCACAACCTCCAGCACTGCGGAGTTGAAATTCAGGTGTACTTCAGCCCCGTACATATCCGCCACGTTCTCAATGCGAACCTCCACGGTCACCGTGGCTCCGATCGCCACCTCGCTGGTCGGCGGATTGATGACGACCGCTGTGCCCTGTGCCAGCCCGTGGCCGACAGGTGTGCAGAAGAGCAGAGCTAACACCAGAGCCACGCCGATCCAGCACCGCGCCCACGTCAAAGACTGCCTTTTCATTGTCCATCTCCTCTCTGATCCTGCACCAAGTGGCGCATCCTAATGGAGCTCCAAATAACCGCAACAAATCCGGCCGCGACAGCGATCGCAACCAGTCCGATCAGAATCAAGACCACCGGGGATGGGCCAGGGCGGCGAACAACGACCACCCCCGACTCCGTTTCGACCGAGATGGGCTGCCCGTCGCTATCCGCCAGGAGGACGCCATTGAGCGAGACCAACGTCTCGCCTTCGGCCAGGGCGCGGACCGTGATGTGGGCCAGCACGCCGCTGCCGCTGACCTCCTGGTCCGCCGGCAGACAGGCAATGGCGTAATCCACGGTACCGACCCGCTGATCGGCGTCGTTCTGCGCGATGAAGTCAGGGCTCAGCAAATCACCGTGGGCAATCTGCGTACCCGCCGCTGATGGATCCGCGTCCACTGCCTCCAGCAGCACAGGGTCGAACGCCAGGTGGACCTCGGCCCCGGCCAGATGCGCGACGTTCTCGACGCGGACGTCCAGCGTGCCCACGTCACCGGGGGCCAAATCCAGCGTCGCCGGATCCAGCCACACCAAGGTCCCCTGGGCAGTCGCAGAGCTCACACCCCAGAGAACAAGCCCCCAGCAGCCGAACAGCATCAGTGCCCAGCGGCGGATTCTCGTGAATAGTTGCTGCATAGATCGAAATCCCCGGCAGCTCAAGTCAGATCCAGGATACTGGAGGCACGCCCCCACCCGTAGAGGCACGGTTCCCCCGCCCGGAGAAAAACGACGAAAACACCAAGGGTTACTACTCAGGTGGGACGCACTTCCTGCCCCGAAAACGCGGACGCGGACGTCCGCCTTTGATGGCTATTGAAGCGTTTGCAAGTCCTGGAAGTCGAATTCTCGAACGAAAACCAAGTGCGTCCCACCTTGGCTGAGTAATACCCACCAAGGATTATCGGACACAGCCTGATGGACATACGTGCAACGATCGTTGTTGTAGTACGCCCCTTCTGGCAGTTGTGCATATTGTAGCCTGTCAATGAGTGCTTGTCAAGTGAGTGCAACCTGCTATCAGCCCAGTGGGCGAGACATCCAGGAGCAAGCCCAGGTGGCCGGCTCAGTTGAGCCCATACGGCTGTGGCGGTGGTTGACCGGTCTCAACCACCGCCACAGGAAAATGCCACGTCAAGCCGGCGCTACAGGCACGACTAAGGGACCCAGGCCGTGGGACCGCAGAGCGAGAAATTGCCGGCGGCGATGGTCAGATCGAGGATGTTGACCGTGCCATCCTCGTTGATGTCCTCGGGATCAGAGGGGTCCAATCCATCCTCCCCAAAATCGGCGATGATGGATACAATGTCCAGGATGTTGATGCAATTGTCGGCGTTGACGTCGCCCCCCAGAAGCCGCGTCGAGCCGATATCCACGTCCTCGCTCCCGACTTCGACCGAATCCCTGTGCACGTTCAGATAGCCCGGATAGCTCGCATTGACGGTGTAGGTGCCTCCCAGCGGAACCTGGAGCTCAAAGCTGCCGTCGCTCTCGGTCGTCGCCTCCGTCGCCATCCCACCCCCCACCGCAACGGCGACGACCTCCACGCCTGAATGATCCGTGCCCGTGCCCTGCCGCAGCACAACGCCGCCGATTGCTCCCACGTCTGTCACAGCGACGTCAGGCACAGAGACACTGTCGATGGGGATAAACTGGCCATCACCGTCAGATAGGACCGAACCGGGAGGGCTGCCGGTTCCCACTACCGGGATTCCAATATCCGGCGAACCGGTCGCCAGACCGACCCAAGTGATGGCCGCCACCGATCCCGTCTTGTCGGTGACCGGCCCGCTCCCGCCGACGTGACTGACGGCAACGTGGATACACGCCTGCGTGTCGCATTCAGGAGGATGCGGAATAGAGGGCGTCTCGCCGAAAACCTCGTTGGCCACCACCAACAGACTGCCATCGAAGAAATCGTTCTTGATCTCGACCTGCGTACCGTTGGCCCCATTCCCATCGAAATCGTACACGTCGACGATGGCCGGATCAAAGCTCACCCACAGTTCAACTCCCATGATCCCCACACCCAGGGTCCCGCTGTTGGCGATCGAAACCTGGAGATCAGTGGTGAAATGCTTGTCGACGAGAGGAGACCCAGAGATCACATCAGTCACACTGACCGACGTCTCAACTCCAGAAGACTGCGCTCCCACAGAAGCGGGTATCAAGGCAGCGAGGATAACAGCTACGACCAAACTGATGCTGACTATTCGTACTCTCATTGCTTGTGCCTCCTAAAGGCATGGACGTATCGGTACAAGGGCTACCTAATACAAAATCACGCAGCTAGATGTCATTATAGCATGTTCTGTTGGGCAATGAGTTACGAAAGCGTTACAATCCACAGTTCATTCTGGCGACAACGCGCGTTGCCAAGACCCAAGCGTGAGGTTGACAAGCATCTGTCGACGTGCTATACTTTTTACCGGACGCCGCCAATCGAGACAGGGAGAGGCCAAGCCACAGCGCGAGCCTTCGTCTTCACTTCTGCATAGAGCCAGGCACTCGGTGCCAGACTCTGTTTGGGAAGCCATATCTGTTCACAAGACCTGCTCTGGGCATACATCTCTACAACTCGTAACCAAACCTTAACCGTTTCTCAATTCAAGGGCCAGCGGTTGATGGTATGATTGGGCCAACTGAGTCGAAATGTCAGAAGCCCTGCCTCACCCAAGAAGCAACCTAAGAGCAAGATTGCTGGTCGTCGATGACGAGGCCAACCTGCGCACCGGCCTCCGGGACCTGCTCAGCCTAATGGGGTACCAGGTCGACGAAGCTGCATCAGGCCACGAGGCGTTGCACCTGCTCGAGAGCACCCCCTACGACTTGATGGTTCTGGACATACGCATGCCAGGCATGGATGGCGTTGAGGTGATGCATCGCGCGCGACAAATGTGCCCGGATCTGTCCATCATCGTGCTCACAGCCCATGCTTCGCTGGAAAGCGCCATCGCCGCAGTCAAAACCGATGCTGTCGACTACATGCTCAAACCCTTCGACGTCGAGGACCTTGCTTCCACTGTCTCCCAGGCGCTGAAAGCGCGCGCAGAAGAGCTGCGCCACCAGCAATTGCTGAACCTGATCGGCAGTGCGCTGGATACGCTCGATCGGCCGGGTAAGCGGATACACACCGCCCCATCCCCTCCGTCGGCCCCGCCAGAGCGCATCGTCACGGCAGGTCCACTGACGCTGGATCGGCACAAGCGGCTGGTGGCAAGACACGGTGAGCCACCTCTCACGGCTGAACTGACAGAGGGGGAAACCTCCGTCCTGGCTGCGCTGATGGAGCACGCGAATCAAGTGCTCTCCTGTGGCCAACTGATGCGCGCTGCGATGGGATACGAGTTGAACGAGCAGGAAGCCCAAAACCAGGCGCGTCTCTACGTCTTTCGGCTGCGCCGAAAGCTTGAAACCACTCCTGAATCGCCCCAACTGATCCGCACCGTCCGCGGGCGCGGCTATTTCCTGTCTACCTCCTAGTACTACAACGAGACTTTGATCCAGCCCTCGTGTATCATTACGAGCCATGCAGCACTTCATCAGCGAACGTGCATGGGATGATTTGAACATCCTGAGACAGCACTGGCACGAGGTAGCGTTGGACTTGGGAGAAGAAGACAGTGTATTCACACTGGACGGCAGCGATTTCCCCAAGCAGGGCACGGACTCGGTCGGGGTGAAGCGCCAGCACTGCGGTGAGTTGGGCAAGATCGCTAACTGCCAGGCCGGCGTCTTTGTGGGATATGCAAGTTCCAAAGGCTAAGCCTTACTGCATAGCGCCTTGTATCTGCCTGAAGAATGGGGCGAGGACAAGGCATACGCCGAGCTGCGCGAGAAATGTGGTGTACGTGAGCAGATTGAATTTCGGACCAAGCCGCAGTTGGGGCTGGATATGCTGGGGGCCATTCTTGCAGAGGGGGCGCTACCTGGACGCTGGCTGGCGTGCGACAAAGCGTTTGGGCGCTCGTCTGACTTCCTGGATCAGGTTGCCGATCTTGGTTTGTGGTACTATGCCGAAGTGCCGCACGACACCATGGTTTGGCGTGCGCGCCCACTTACGCACGTCCCGGAATGGTCGGGCAAGGGGCGTAAACCAACGCGGGAGCGATTGGTTGAAGGGGAACCGACCCCACAAACGGTCCGACATATTGCAGACGCTCTGTCCACCACAGTCTGGGCACGATACACGATCAAGGAAGGCAGCAAAGGCCCTCTCGTGGCTGATTTTGCCTTCTTGCGCGTCGTCACCGATTGCCAGGTCTAGAGGTGTGGTTGATCTTGCGACGTGCCGTGTCCACCGGCGAGTTGAAGATCTACCTGTGCAACGCTCCCTCGGACACACCGCAAGCCACGCTGGTTCGCATCAGCGGTATGCGTTGGCCGATCGAAATCTCTTTCGAGGACGGCAAATAACTGGTCGGCCTGGGCGATTATCAGGTGCGTAGTTGGACCGGTTGGCATCACCATATGACGTTGTGCATCCTGGCTCATTTCTCTCTCGTGCGCTTGCAGGTGCGGCTACGCGATAAGGCACCGGCCTTGACGCTACCGCAAGCCAAGTTGTTACTGATGGGCGTATTGCCCAAGCGTGAGTTCGACGCCGATTGGGTGCTGGAAGTCTTGGGCTATCATCAGCGACGCAATCATGCTGCCTATATCTCCCACCGCAAACGTCGACTTGCCGACCTTAACCGCACAGAACAGTGAAGTCTCGTTGTAGTACTAGTACTTCCCGGCATAAGTAAACATCCGGTTCAAGCGGCCAGAGCCCGCCCTGTATAGGTCCACTTGAACGGCCTAGCTACCTAAATCTGGCCCAGATTAGCGGTCCTATGCTCGTAACGTCGTAACTTGACAGACAAGTGGTGATGGCCCATCCTGTTTGGTGTGCAAACAACAAACAAAAGGAGGTCCATCACCATGGCGAAGTGTACCACAACACAAAAGCAACGCAACTACACATCCCGCGCTCCCCTGGTAGCGCCGGGCATAAAGCTCAGTCAGTTGGGCATTTCTCGCCCCATCACCGAATGGGTCCAGATTGCCCAGAAGGTGGTGAAGTACGCACCGGTAGAGAAGCTGATGGATGCCTTGATCACCATCTTGGCCGGCGCTCGCGGTCTGGTAGAGGCCAACAAGCGCGTGCGCCCAGATCGGGCACTTCAGCGGGCGTTTGGCCGTGACAGTTGCGCGGAACAGTCGGTGATCAGCGATACGCTGGATGCGTCCACGCCAGAGAATGTGGAGCAAATGCAGCAAGCGATGGAGGAGATCTATCAGCATCACAGTGCAGGCTATCGCCACAAGTATGAACAATCTCTGCAGTTGCTGGACATTGATATGACAGGGCAGCCCTGTGGCAGCAAAGCGGCCTTTGCGACCAAGGGCTACTTCGCTAAGCAGCGCAATCGGCGTGGTCGTCAGCTGGGTCGCGTATTGGCCACTTGGTATCAAGAGGTCGTGATGGATCGGCTCTACGACGGCAAGGCGCAATTGCCCAGAGCCTTCCAAGAATTGGTTCTGGCAGCGGAGGATGTGCTGGACTTGGACAGGCAGAAGCGGCAGCGCACCATCTTGCGCATGGATGGACACGGAGGCAGCCAGGGCGACGTGAACTGGGCTTTGGAGCAGGGCTATCACGTGCATACTAAGGAGTACTCGACCCAGCGGACCCGCACGTTCGCTGAGACAGTGGTGACGTCGCACGACGATCCCAAGATACCAGGCCGACAGGTAGGTTGGGTCACGGCTGAGCCCACCGAGTACGTCCGACCGGTGAAGCGCATTGCCGTGCGCACTCGCAAGAAGAATGGTCAATGGGGAATTGGAGTTCTGATCTCCACGGTGCCAGAAGAAGAGATCGGTCTCTTGGCCCGTATGCCAGCCAGACAAGGGCAAGATCCGCTGGCCATCTTGTTGGCCTACGTCTATTTCTACGACCTGCGGGCCGGAGGCGTCGAGACGGAGATCAAGGAGGACAAGCAAGGACTGGGCATCACCAAGCGCGACAAGAAGCGTTTCGAGGCTCAACAGATGATCGTTCAGCTGAATGCCTTGGCTCACAATCTGATCGTTTGGTCCCGCCGATGGCTTGCCCAGATGTGGGACAAGATTGAGCGCCTGGGGATTATGCGGATGATACGCGATGTGTTTCATCTGTCTGGTTTGGTCCATTTTCGAAGTAACGGCAGCATCGAACGAATCACTCTGCATCAGGCCGATCCATTCTCGTCCGGCCTATGCGCGGGGCTCCCGCCACTGCTGGCGCCCCTGCACGTTGCCGTTAATTTGGGCGAATTCTAGGTAGCTAACGTCTGGTTGAAATACTCAATGAACGCCAAGATTCGCTGGCGCAGGTCTTCGACCGAGGAGAAGCTGGCTCGCTTCAACAAGCGACGAACCAAGATGCTGAACCAGATCTCGACCTGGCTTAGCCAGGAGGCACGCTTGGGCGTGTACACAAAGCGAATCCGGTGACTGGGATCGCGTAGGAAAGCAGCGCGGGTCTTCATGGATTTCAAAATGCCGGATTTGCCTTTGACACCCAAGTCCTCCTCTGTTGCACAGTGCCTGGCTCCAAGCGTACCAAGGACTCAGACTGATGGATGTTCAACTGATCAGCCACGAAAACCCACTCAGCGTCCGGGTCACTCGCGATAGTCCGTTCGATGTGAACAGCAAAGTCTGCTTCGGTACGCGTCGGTCCCAGCGATGGCGTGATCACCTGCCCCAGCGCCACTTCGAAGTTGGCAATCAGCGTCAGCGTGCCGTGGCGCACATACTCGAACTCACACCGTTCCACCAAGGCAGGTTTGGCCAGCTTCGTCGGATACAGGCGTTCCAGGGCTTGAATGCCGGTCTTCTCGTCCACGCTCACTGTGTGACAGCCCGACTTGTACGCGGCTGGCGACTGAAGATACGTGCTGCACACGGCCTCGACCTCCTGCTCAAAGACTTCGGGGTCTTCCGGATCAGCGTTCTTCCAATAGCGGCTAAGATGGGGCTTCAAGTCCGCTTCCTTTTAAAAAACGCCCCACACTACGAGGGGAGATGCTGTCGACAATGCCACGTTTGATGACCTCATCTGCTAATTCCCGTGGCGTCCAGTGTGTCACCGGACGCCCAGATTTCTGTGGGTCTTCACAGGCTACCGCGACAATCTGGGCAATCTGTTCCGCCTCAAAGGTGCCCGGAGAACCTGGGCGAGGTTCGTCAGCCAGCACTTGCTCGATCAACTCCGTCAAGTCTTTGTCGTCGATCCCCTCTGCTTCCGCCAGCAGTAGACCCGGCGCAGCTGCCGCCCAGCGTTCCCGCCACGTGCGCGCTGTGCCCCGTTGGATATTCAAGCGATGGCCGATCTGAGTATTGTTGGCTCCGTCGGCTGCCCCAAGCACAATGCGGCATCGTCGCACCAACCGTTGGGGGCTGGTCTGGCGGCGCGTGAATCGGTCCAGAACGCTGCGTTGTCTTGCCGTCAACTCGATTGATGTTGGTTTGGGACCTGGCATTCTCATAGCTTCTTATCTCAGTATTTGTCAGGCCCCACATTATACCAAAACTGGGTGATCATTTTAGCCGGGAAGTACTAGATGTCCGTTTGGAAGCCCTGCTGCGGCGCGTCATTACCTAAAAGGTCTCCTGATCATGCACTAGGCAAAACGCAACGCGTTTTGCCCCTCGTGGCAGCGGATCTCGGGTTGGATGAACGTGGGGTTATCGTGGACATACTGAGCCCGCCAGGACTGGCGGGCTCCCATCTGGAAGAAATCGTTGGGCTCTGCAATTTGCTCGACCGATCGCCCACATTGCGGATGCTACAGGCTGTGTTCTTTCAGCCGAAAACTCGTTCGTCCGTGGTCTTTCTTCTAGCCCCTCTGCAATAGATGAGTTGCTCAGCCACGCGATGCACCGTCGGTCGCGTGCTGGCGCGTCTTTGCTGTGCTGTATCGAAACCAAGCGGGCTCATCGAGAGCACTTGCGCGGTCTCTATACGGCTCAGACGCTGTGGGTCTGCCGCTCCTCGACAAGCGCAGGGCAAGCGGAAAGCGGCACTCAGAAAGGAAGCCCTCCTTGCCAGATCGAAAAGATGAGCACCAGCAACAGAATCAGAGCCAGTGTGGCGATGATGAGACGACGCGCATAGAACCTCTGCATATCATACCTCCCGTTATGCCATTTTGTAGCTTTCGGAAAAGATGCGCCGGCGGGCGAGTTCAAAGGCGCGCTTGCGGCTGAGCTCGTGCACATGCCGGCGGGAAACGGCAAGTTCTTCCAGCGAGCGCTCCACCGACACGATCATAGGCAAGGGGCCACAGATAAAGTAGGTGCAGTTGCGATAGTCGCACGACAGGTGCCGCTGCAGCACGTCTTTGGTAATGTACCCGCTCTCGCCCTCCCAATTCTGCGGCGGTTTTTCCAGGACGTGGATGACCTCCAGGTTGAGCTTTGTTTGCAGCGCATCAAGCTCCTCGCGAAAAACCACGTCTTCCCAGGTTGGGTTGCCGTAAAAGAACTGCAACGAATGCTTGTCCTCGCGATCGGCCAGGGTGCGCAGCATGCCCATGATCGGCGCCGAGCCGATGCCCCCGGCGACGAACACATAGTCCGTTCCGACGTGATGGTCGAGGTCAAAAGTGCCATACGGCCCGTCGATATAGGCCTTGGTCCCCGGCTGGACGCTGCCGACAGCCGAGGTGAAATCGCCCAGCTCTTTGATCGCAAAAACGATGCGTTCTGGGTGCGAGTCGCTGGAGGCGTAGGAAAAGGGATGCTCTTCGATACGGAAAGGGGAATGTCCAAGACTCAGCCAAGCCACCTGACCGGCGCGAAAGGGGACGCCGCTATGGCCGACTGGTTCGAGCACCAGGCTCCACGTCTTGCCCCGTTCTTTGATCACCTCCACGACCTGGTAGGGCCGTCGCATGATCTGCCACGGCTTGATGATGCGGATATAGACGATCATCGCTGCCCAGACGAGTCCCAGCGCGATCCAGAGGCCGCGCTGGATCGGCACCGAGGTATAGTAATTCACATTCAAGACGTGATAGAGCGCAAACGCAGCGATGCCTACCGAAAAGAGGTCGTGCAGCCAGCGCCAGAGTTCATAGGACAACCCCAAGGCCAGCCGCTTGACCGAGGTGGCGACGAGCAGGATCAGCAGCACGGTAGCCGCCACCGCGGCGCGCGCGCGCCACGGCGCGGTCACGACGTTGAGCAGCCGCAGCGTGTAGGGGTTTTGGATAAAGAGGATCAGCGGGTGGGCCAGGGTCAGTAGGAATGCGATGATAGAGAGCCGGTGGTGAACTTCATAGAGCGTATCCAGCGGAAAGATCTCACCCAAAAAGGGAAGCCGGGCCGTCGGGATGAACTGCAAGCCCATCAGCGCCAGCCCGGCAAAGCCCAGCGACACGGAGAGTTCGCGCCAAAAAGTGCGCCCCGCCGGGCGCGGTGCGAGCAACAAGATCAACAAGGGGGCAAAGACGAGG
>Ga0180431_10001186_pt1 | contig 36642 bp, 55 predicted proteins | sample SS_ome_11_FD_132459 | JGI IMG/M metagenome (GOLD analysis project Ga0180431, IMG submission 132459) | Hypersaline lake sediment archaeal communities from the Salton Sea, California, USA - SS_1_MS_1 metaG | ecosystem: Environmental > Aquatic > Non-marine Saline and Alkaline > Hypersaline >... | reverse complement strand
TTGGGTGCGGGGGGCTTGCCGATGATGTGTGTGGTCACAGCGAGATTGCTCCAATCGGGCACGGCGAGGCAACGAAGACTCGGATGGGTAAAGCGTCGGAAGGTTCGCCGGCGCGCAAGTCACAGTGATGCGGCGTATTGTATGCGCGCGACGCCCGGGCAAAGAACTCTGCAAAGCTCCGCCCCGGGTCCTGAGCTGTGGCCGCGGCTCGCATCGCGATCCACAGCAGGAGGTCAGGCGACACGTCGCTCATGCTTCCTCCGCTGCGTTCGTGCAGAGAGCCCGCTCCAACTCCTCGACGAGCGCCATGGTGCTGGCTCGGTCGATGTGAGACACGAGTCCGTTTGCCGTAAGCGCAACGAGGCCCGGCCGATGTCGAGCTGGCCGAGCCGAGAGCACGGCGCCGTCGATGTCCCGCACGGCCCGGTCAACCTCGCGGCGAGGTTCCTCGACCTCCTCCTTGCGCTGGAGGTCGGCTAGCTCAAGCTCGCGATCGGTGAAGCGGATCATGCGTACCCCTTCACTTCGAAGTTTCGCTCCACAGCGGAGCGCACGACGTCAGAGCCGATGAGGCGGTCACGGACCGCGTTCTGCAGCATCTGAGAGACCGTCTCTCGAGAGAGCCCGAATCGCTCGTGGCAGAGGTCAACGACAATCTTGCCGGTGCTCTCAAACACGGTCACACGGCCGCTGACGAACACCGTGCGGCCGTCGAGGGTGACGTCCAGAGTGACCGACTCGGCGTGCTCGCCCAGGATGGTGGGCGACAGGTAGAGGTCGGAGACGACGCCGGCGCGCATGGTGCCGACGGCTGCAATGATGCGGCTCATTTGCCAGCCTCCGATCGCCCCACCTCAGCATCGTGTGTCGCGGCAAGGTCAAGCACCAGAATGCTGTATCGACCCTGCGTGTCCCACTCGCCCATACTGACGCTTTGCCCGCGCTCGTTTTCCACCTCTACGAACGTGAGGTCAGGTTTGCCCTCTGCAGGCTCAAACAGGATGCGGATTTTCATCGTGCGGCCTCCACAGCTTCGCGGATGAAGCTCGAAGCGAAGCCCGCAGGCATGTTCTCGTCCCACGCGAAGAATGCCGCTTCCTCGCCGGCCTTGACGGCCTCGGGCGTCATGCCGTCAGCGTTCGCCTTGAGCCAGCACGAGCCGCACAGCTCGGCGTCAGGTCCGGTGTCGAAGTCAGGGTAGACATCGTGCACTGTGCCGCAGTCAGGGCACGCCGCGATGCGTGTTCTCTTGCTCTGTTCCACAGTCATAGTCATGCATCCTTGCGCAACGTTGCGCAACGTTTTTCTTGAACCAGCTCCGCGCTGTCGCCGAGGGTCCGGCGGAGTTCGGCAATGATGCGCTTCGCGGCTTCGGGGCCGGTCTCGCAGCCCGCGGCAATCTCGGCGCACGCTTCGAAGTGGTGCATCCGGCACTGGGCTACGACGCGGCGGCTCGCATTCGTCATGTCGACGAAGCGCTGGTCGGCACTGGGATCACGCTTCATGCGACCGGCAGCCTCTCCACCATCCATACGATGGAGTCATCGAGTCCGCGCTGTAGCGCTTCCTCTGCGAAGGCTGTCTCCTCCTCGGGCGCCAGGCACCCCCATGAGTCGGCGCGAGCCTTCGCCGCCATCACCCGGCGCTCGAACGCTTCCTGTGCCCGGGTCATGCCTGCTCCGCCTTTGCTGCCATCATGGCCGCGCACTGGCTGGCCTCCGCCGTCGCCCTTGCCCTGCGCTCGAAGTGTCGCCGCCTTTGGCGATGGAACAGCGCTCGCAAGTCGAGCCAGCGCGCGGGGAGGCGGCGGCCGGCAGCTCGAGCAGCCTTGGCGTCGAGTCGATACTCCGTCGCTGCGTAGGCGTGCGCCAGAGCGTAGACAGCAGGGTGATTGCGGCGGTGCGCGAGGGCATCCCCGATCCATGAGCCCGCCTCTTTGCGGGCGTCGTTGAGCATTCGTGTCCAGTTCATAGCGGCTTCCCTTCTGGCGTCCGTACCCGGCGCCCTTTCTCGTTGAAGTGCGCTTCGGGGTCGTCGCGCGTGGTGAGCGGTCGGCCACCATCGGCCGAATGCTCGTAGTCGATGTAGATGGCCTCGCCCTCGGCTTGCAGCTCGAGGATTGCGGGCTTGTAGACGGCCAAGTGGGCCTCGCGGTGTGTGTCGTTCCACCGCTGGCGGGACCACTGGCCGTGCACGGTGTAGCGCAGGCGCTTGCTGTTGCCGGTCGCCCGTAGCTCCCGGACGACACCGCGCACCATGTTGCGGCCGGCCTGAGCGAACGCTTCTGAGATGGGCTCGCGGTGGTGGCAGTCCATCGCCATGGAGACGCCGCCGTTCCCCGCCCCTGCCGCGTAGGTGCGGTGACGGAGGGGGCGATTCAGCATCTCACCAAGCTTTTGGCTCGTCAGGGCGTGGTAGGGCGTCTGCGCGTAGCGGGAGCACAGGGCCAGAGCGCGGGCCATTTCGTCGTCAGGAACGCCCCCGCCCTCCCCGCCGATCTCGATGTGTAGGTCGCCCCGCAGCGTGTTCGAAACGTCGCCGTTCATCAGAGCTTTCACCCACGTCTTCCAGCCGTCCGGCCCCCACCTCTGCACGCCGAACCCACCGCGCACATCGGTGACGTGCCCCACCAGCGTATCGATCGCCCGAGGGTCTCGCTCCACTTTGCTGCGCTTCCGGTTCTCGGGGCGCACCAGCGAAGCAGGGATGTGGATAAAGTGCGTGTGCCGAAGCTGCTCCTCGCTCGCCTGGGGCGCCTCGTCGACCAGGCGGACGAGGCGCTGCACTTGCTCTGCGGTGTTCCGCAGGGTGAGGAAGTTGGGCCACATCATCGGTCGACCTCCAGGGCGCCGCACAGCGCGAACCACAGATCGAGATTCAGCCACGGCGGGCACATCTCCTCGGGGTCCTCGCCGTTTTCGACGCCGTACCGAAAACCCGCCTCGGCCATTCGCCGCGCCTCGTCCCGCTGCGCCTCAACCCCCGGGACATACGTCGCCCCACAGGTGCACTCCACGTGACGGCGCTCGGTGCTGTCCTCCTCGCTCTCGATGAGAGCGCGGGTCTTGGCGCAGTGGGGGGCGTGTGTTCGGATGCTCATACCCCCGCCACCTCCAGACGGTCGGCGCGGAGCCGGTCGAACGCGGCCTGCGTGCGGGCGTCGGCCTTCGCTTCGAGCTCGCGAAGCCACCGCTGGTCAAGCGTCGACCTGTTCGCGTCGGCCAGCCGTGAGCGCTCCTGCGAGCGTGACCAGTCCGTATAGGTGCACGCCCGGCACTGGTCCCGGCGCCCGCTCCCGTTCGCCTTCATGCTGAACTCCGACAGGGGCTTCGTTTGCGTGCACTTGGTGCACCGCTTCGTCTTCATCTTCTCAGTCATCGTCACCCTGCTCCATTCCTTGCGCAACGTTTTGCGTCAACTCGTCGTGTATCGCCTTCGCCACACCCCGGAGGTGGACTCCGTACTTCGCGTCAAAGGACTTCTCTCCGATGTCGTGCCACTCGCGGTGATGCTCGCGGCAGAGGGGGACCGTGTCCTTGTCCACACCTCCGGCTCCTCGAGTGGGGACGTGGTGGGGGTCGTTGACCGGCAGGGAGTCAAACCCTCCGCCGTACTTCCTCCAGCTTCGGGCGAAGCGCGCGAGGGACCCGGTGACATCGCCCCGGAATGAGGCCATGCACGCCACGCACATCGCATGGCGGCACAGCTCCGCCTGCGGCCCGAACGCCTCCGCTCTCCGCTTCGCTGCCCTCTCGGTGTTCTCCCGCTTCAGTCGGCCGGTGCGGCGGAGTGGGGTCTTGCGTTTCAGACTAGAGCGAGCAGACACGACACATCTCCTCTTCCCCACTGAACAGCTCGAGATTGGCTCTCTTTTTTGGTATGCGGCCGTCAGCAAATGCGGTTCGCAGCTCGGCGAGCCCGACGGGCCACGTGTCGCGGCCTGGCGTTCTGTACGTGTGCCCCGTTCGGTGCTCGTCCTGCACGGCGGACTCGAAGATGTCGGGGTGCTCGTGCCACAGGTCCCACCATTCGTGGATCCGCTGATGGTAGCAACGGGCACAATCGGTTCGCTTGGGCACGCTGAACGGCGATTTGGCGATCACCCTCATCACATCTTCGAGCCCCATCCCCCACTCACGAAGCGGGAACCGTGTTGGCACGTGCTCGCTGATGATGCCCGTTCTTGCTGGCTCGTCTGCGCGAAGGCCCACGCAAACAGTGGCGCCGCGCCCTTCGGTCTTGGCCCATGCGATCATCGGGGCGATCTTGATCAGGCGTGTACACCACCGCATACGGAAGTTGGGCAGCGCCTTCTGTGACTCGATCGCCTCCGCGAGCGATGGCGCTTTCGGCCTGATCACAGGGGCGCCAACGTGCTCCGCGACCGCATCCCAATGCTTCCAGACGGCAGGCAACTCGTCTCCGGTTGGCGTAACCAGAAGTCCGTGGATTGGCTCGCGCCGGCGCACCATCTCCAACGCTAGCGCCGTAGAGTCCTTGCCTCCTGAGAAGGCCACAATCTGGCGCTTCATCCGAACGCCTCCACCCTGCGCCGCTCGACGTCCGCCAGCTTCCGCTCTCGCATGGTCGTGTACCGCTCGTTGGCCCGCTCTCGCGCGGCAACAGGATCGACCTCGAGCCCCTCCGCACGGGCGGCTTCGCCGATCTTCTGTTCGAGCCAAGCCGCCTTCGAAAGGCCGGTCTTGCCCGCGAGCAACTGCAGCTCCTCGAACCTGCCCGGCGCCAGACTGATGCTTCTTCGTAGTTGTTTCTTCATCTCTGCTCCACACTTTCCAATGCCTCACGCCATCCGTCAGGCCACCACTGCGGCTCGCACGGCTTCTCGATTCTGCGCAGGGCTCGGCATATGCCCTGCTCGATCTCCTCGTACTGCGCCGGCGTCCAGAAGCCGGGGTGCCACTCTCCTCGCTCGCCTCGCCGGGGCTCCTGGCCGGGGTCCGAGCCCGGGGCCGGCACTGGGAAGAATCGGCCGAGGAACACCGAGCGGTTGTGCTCGATCTGCCGCTCGACTTCGCGGCGCCTCTTCGCCGACTGCCCGGCGCGCGCCATCAACTTGGGGATCTCAGCCTTGAACGCCGCGTAGTTCGCCTGCGCCTCTGGTGGCAGGCGGGACTCCGCAATCGCGGCGGCGCTGGCGATGAGCACTTTCACCCACCCGCCGCTCGGGCCGTCGACGCGCATCGGTCCGCTGCCAGACATCGCGACGGGGTGAACCGCGATAGACAGCCGCTCGAGCGTTGACCGCGTGGCCTTCCCGCCCTTCTCCCGCTTGGCCTCCTGCTCGAGCTGCCACCGCAGCGCCAGCTTGGACAGGCGGAGCAGCCGGTCCATGGAGCCGTTGTGCATCCACGCAGTGGGCCCTGAGTCGAGAGGCATCAGGCCGCCCTCCGCTCAACCGAGCGCGCCATCTCCAGCAGCACGGCTCGAAACTCCGGCGGCGTTGCGCTGGCCGCCTTCTTCCCAAGGCGCGGGCGGTCCTCGCCGGACGCAACGCGGTTGCCACACCACGACACCAGCGCGGACGCCTTCTGGCCCGGCACGTGGCCCCAACGAAGCGCCGGGAGTTCGACCCCGTGAGCGTAGAGCCACGTAGCCTTTTTCGCCGCGTGGCCGTAGCGTTGTTGCTCCACGTAGCAGGTCCACCCGCCGACGAAATCGGCATTTACCCAGCCTCCACCTGTAGGCGGATGCAGGAGACCATGAGCCGCCCAGGCGTCTGAGTAGGCGGGATGCTCCAGGACGCCGCCCCATCTGCGCACGGAGCCCAGAGCAGACGCGAAGCAGCCCCCGTCGTCGCCTCGTTTGTGGCCCCAGCGGGCCTCCACTAGCCCCGCGAGGCGGCGCCAGCGAGAGCAGGGCGGGTGCGCGACCACAGGATGCGGGCCGGGATAGGACCGAGCGTCCCGCGACTCCGGCCAGGGGTCGACGCCCTCGAGGTCGAAGTAGGCCCCACCGGCCTGGACGAACAGCGCCGCAATCACGCCGCACCCCCGAGCAGGTCACCGATGGCGCTGCGGGCCACGAGGGCCCGGGCCTCCTGCACTTCGCGGTGCCCCCGAATCGCCGCCTGGCGCTCCGCGTCGCCGCCGTCGGTCAGGACCCACATCCGCTGTTCCTCGTCCGTGAGCGACACGCCGTCAAGCTCGGCGGGGGCCACGGGAGCCTTGCCCGTGTGGCGCTTGCGCTTCGTGTCGGCCTGCCACGCGTCCAGCAGAGCGTCGAATGCCTGCGGTTTGTCGGCTCGGAACGTGACCGCGAGCATCCTCGGGTGGAGCCCGTGCTGCCCGTTGGTCTCGTGGTGCCGGACAACACGCTCGGCGGCGTGAAGCAGAACGTCGCGAACAACGTCGCCGCCGTGCTCGTCCAGCATGCGCTGGAGCTCCACGAGCCGGTGAGCGCCACTGGTCGGGTCGGAGATTCGGCAGCCGCGAGCGTCGGCGTCGAACTGCCCGCGCCAGGCGAACACGAACTCAGAGCGCCACGCGTTGACCCCGAGAGAGCGAGCCGGTGGTGGCGATTCCGCGCCCCTTACCACCGTCGGTTCATGTCGTTGGTTCCTATAGAGTAGGGGCGGCACGCTCGTGCCGTTTTCTTGGCACGGACGTGCCGGCACGTCTGAGTCTTCGGCACGTTCTTGCCGCTCATTCGGCACGTTCTTGCCGGTGCTTGGCACGCTCGTGCCGGCATCTTCGTGCCGCTCGTGCTCGGAATCGGGCTCGTCGGCGGTGTGCACAGCAACCCCGGGCGGGTCGCACAGCGTCCAGCCTCGCCGGCCATCGGCAGCCGTCGAGCGCGACACCCACTCGCGATCGCGAAGCGTTGCAAGGTGCTTTCGCAGCGTCCTGGGCTTCATGCCGCAGTCCGTGGCGAGCGTTTCGGGGCTCGGCCATACGAAGCGCCCAGAGGCGCCCGCACGGCGCCACAGCGCCGTCAGGACGGTCTTGGCTCCGTCGGGGAGCGTGGGGTCGCGGAGGGCTTCCCAGGGGCACTCAGCCATCGGAGCCCTCCTCCCACGAAAGAACGTGTGGAGGGTTTCTCGTCAGCTTCGCCCAACTGTCGCGGTACCCCTCGCACATCTCCCGCGCGTGATCGCGGTGGAGCCTCAGTATGGCCATCTCGTGCCGATGCCTTCGGGCGCGTTCTGCCATGACCACCCCAACCGTATTCACAGCAATGGCTACCAGTCCGATGAGCAAGGTCGCCGTCCAGTCCACTACGCCGCCTCCCCTGCCGCGCGCAGCTTGCCCTCAGCCACAAGGCCAACGTTGCGCAACGTTTTGAGACACCGAATGCAGGTGACGCGCTCCGGAATGCGGGTGACGTCCATCCGGCGGAGGTCGGCGGGCAGCAGCGTGGTGCGGCAGAGGGGGTAGCCCTCGGGGCCCATGGTGAAGTGGCGGCGGTTCACGCGGTCACCTTCAGCGTTACGGGTCCAGCGCTCCAGTGCGAGGGGCGGTCCATCTGAAGCTTCCCCATCTCCCCCAGGCGCTTCACCGACCACTCAAGCGAGCGGGCCGGGATGCCGGTCTTCTCCGACAGCGCGCGGATGCTCGGCACCTCGACCTCGCCGTCTTCGTCGATGTGCGCGTTGAGCCACTCGAGCAGCTCGACCATGCGGTAGGGCTCCGGGCCCCGTTTCTTTGCTTCGTTGCTCATTTCTCGCTCTCCGTCTCCTCCGGTCGGTACACACGCACGCGGATGCCGACCGGACCGTCCGTCGTCTTCTCTGCGGTGACGCGCTGAACCTGAGCGTCGTCCGTGTAGGCCACCCCGCTCAGCGCATCGAGCACACACTTCGTCGTGGCGTCGGCGTCGATGAATGCGAGGCCGTTGGCGGGGCCCTGACGGTGCACACGCTCGGCGTGTGTGGTGATGACCACATGCACGGGGCCGTCGGCGTAGCAGGGGTCATCGTCGAACCGGCGGTGCGACGACTCCAGTTGCAGGTCGGCCTGCTCCCGCATCTGCCTTTTCGCCGCCTTGTACTCCTCGCGGGAGTACTGCTGCGCCGCCCATCGAAGACGCCCGGGCTTCGGCTTGACGCACCGGCACTGGCGCGCCTTGTTGATGGTCGTGTGGTGTGGCTTGACGTCGAATGCGAACTCAATCATAGGACCGTCACCTCTATCGCCTTGGGCGAGTGCTTGCGCAGCAGGTGCGCGAAGAAGTCGGGCCGGTCGAGGCTCGCCACGATGGCGATATCCGAGCGGTTGCCCGACTGCGTGACGCCCTTCTTGCAGCGAATGGTGCCGTCCTTGCCCGGGATGTCCACGGCAGCCTCAAACCCGAGGCGCCCCGCCCAGCCGATCACCAGCCCGCCCGTGCGGCGCATCCGGTGGAGCGGCCAGATGTACTCGCGCCAATACTCCGACCCAACGGCAGCGATGCAGACGTTGACCGACTCGAATCCGGTCATGCGCCGGTGCCAGTCGTAGAGAAGCCTTGCCGTGCGTGCAGGATGGTCGGCGCTGTATGGCCCGTTGACGTGAGCGCTGTCGTGCCCGAAGTCGGGGGCATGGAGCGCGTATGCATCCTGCTCCTTCCGAATGTCCCAGGTGTCATACGTTTTATCCGGCCCCTCGGGGTCCCAGAACGGGTCAAGGTCCGCCGCGCCCCTGGGGAAATACTCCTCCTCGGCGTCGAAGATCCATCCGGGGGTGAGGTAGCGGTCGCTCTCCTTGAGGTTCACTGCGCCGCCTCCTCGGCCTGCTTCTCCAGCCTCGTCCGCTCAAGGTCTTCCACGTCACCGCGAAGCGCAGCGTTGAGCTGCGCCCAATCGTCCAACGGCATCTCAGCGGGGTTCGCTGGCATCTCGCGGCCGAGGATCTCCACGATGCGCTCAGGGTTGTTCGGCATCGCCTCGCGGGAGATCTCCAGCTTACGCTGAAGGGCTGCGCGCTTCTTGCAGAGGTCGCGAAACACCTCGTCGGCCTTGAGCACGTTGGCGCTTGCGTTGGCTCGCCACCCGCCGGGCTTCTGCTCCTGCTTCTTCGGCCGGGAGCGCTGACGCCCGCGTGGGGCACGAACCGCGCCGCCACCCGAGTCCTGGGCCTTCTGCCCGTCGTCGTCCTCGGGAGCTACGCCGACCAGCGCAGCAAGGGCGTACCGGCGAGCGTAGGTGATGGCCGAGCCTACCGCGTGTGCTCCACCCTTCGGCCCGACCGGCATCGGCAACACCGAGCGCAACTCGACCCCCTTGCGGCGCAGTCGAGTGGTGACCACCACCATCCCATCCTCAACGTCGAGCGTCTGCGGCCAGGAAAACCCCTCGTCGGTCAACGGGCCCTTGATCGCATCGGTCACCGAAGCAAGGTCGGAGTAGGTGCCGAAGTTGCCCTTCTTGTCCTTCTTGGCGGACTCGATCGACTTGAACGCCCGCGCCAGCGCGTCGTCGAAGTCGGCCTGCGCCTCGATCGAAACCTCTGTCGTTGCGTCGCTCACTTCACCACAACCGTCTTCTCCGCGGGTCGCTCCGCGGCGTAGTCGAGCACTTCGGAGCCCTTCTTCACTTCGGCCAGGATGGCCTTGCGGTCGGGCCGGACACCGAACCGGCCCCACCCGTTCTCGACCAACCAGACGTTCTCCTCGGAGCCATCGGCCCACCCGGCCGAGTCGACCTCGGGGCCGCCCACGAGCTTGACCGGGGGTGTCCGAAGCGACACGCGGAACGTGCCGACCTCGTACTTGCTGACCCCCATCTCACGCGCTGCAATACGGCAGAACCGCTCGGCAACGCCTTCGACGCGCCGGTAGTAGTCCCGCGATTCCTTGAGCCGCTTGGACTCCGCCGCCACGACTTCCTGCATCTGCTTCGCGTGCACCTTCATCGCTGCGCCGAGCTCCCCGAGGGCCTCGGCCTTCTCCGCGATGCGAGTCTCAAGCGCCTCCACCTCTGGGGTGAACTCGCCGCTCGATTCCTCGAGCAACGCCATCATCTCCCGGTTGAGGCTGTGAATGCGCCAGTCGAGGTGCTTGGCCTGCTTCGCGTCGCTCATCCGAAAAACCCCTCATTCAGAACACGCGCCACATCTCCCATGACCTCGTACTCGTCGAGTCCGTGAGACTGGGCAACGCTGGCAATGGTGCTGGCGAGCGCGTTAATCAGGTGAGCCGGGGTCGTCGTCCCCGGGTTCGTGATCGAGATTTGCCCGTGCTTCGGGGTGATGATGACCACTGCCGCGGCGGCGGGCCCCTTCTCCCGAATGATGGAGAGTTGCTCGATCATCTCATCTACAGCTTCGGGACTCATCGGGCCACCTCCCAGAACTCGCGCTCTAGCTCCGCCAAACGAGGCGAGCCCCACCCGTTCGTCTCCAACTCGGCCTCGATGTCGCGGCCGACCTCTCTCTGTGTTCGTTTCGTCGTCTTCATGCCTGTTCCACCTTTCGTTTGTTTGATCGTCATCTCTTCATCTCTCCGAGCAGCAGCCGCACGAGCAGGACCGACCCAACAAGGATCGCTGCGGCGAGGCCCCAGAACAGCCACGGGCTCTCGATCCACGGCTCACCCACCGCGACCCCCGAGCATGAACTCGACCGCACGCTGCGAGTCGTCTTGGTGATGCCGCGCGGGCAGCGTTCCGGCGTACATGCTCGAGGTCGCGATCGACGAGTGCCCGAGCAGCCGCTGTACGGCCTTCAGGTCCTTCGTCGCTGCGTACACAGCCGCGGCGAACGTGTGCCGCAGGTCGTGGATGCGGACGCCGTCAGGGAGCCCGCACGTCTTCCGCACACGCGCCCACGCCTTGCCCGGGTCTTCAATGTGCCCACGACGGCTGCGCTTCGAAGGGAAGAACCAGACCGGGTGCCACGCGCGACGCACCACCTCATCGAGCGTCGCCGCAACGAAGTCGTTGGCCGGGAGCACCTTCGGCCCGACCTTGCGCACCGTCTTGTGCCGGGTGATCGTCACCTCGCGGCGGACCGGGTCCCACTCGGGCAGTTGCAGGTGCGTCCCCTCGCTGCGCCGGATGCCCAACCCGAGCACAACCAGGAAGTAGGCGCCCAGCACTGGAGACAGGACCCGCGAGCCTTCGGGCTCCAGGAACGCCTGGCAGCACAGGTTCGTCACTTCCTGCGACTGGTCGACCGTCAGCGCGACGCGTCGGTTACGCGCCGGGTTCCGGCGGACGAGCCGGGCGGGGTTCGTGCCCTCTGCCACCAGGCCGTTGCGGACGCCCCAGTCGAACACCATCGAGCAGACCTGCAGACCCTGGTTGCCCAGCGCAGGCCCGTGCTCGTCGGTCACCGTGGCGAACGCCTGGGCGACCTCCTTGGTCGTAATCTCCGCCGGGTTTCGCCCAGCGAAGAACCGCATCAGGAAGAAGCGGATCGCCTTCTCGTAGGCAACCGCGGTACGGCGTGAGCGCTCGCCAGCGTCAACCTGCGCGGAGAAGTCGCGCAAGAATCCGCTCACCAGCACGGTGACAGTGGTCTGAGGGAAGAGGTGCATTTGGCCTGCGTCCCCCAGCTCGATGTGGCTGGCTTGTAGGGCCCTTGCGGAGTCCCTGACCGTCTGCGCTCTTCGGTTGTCCAATCGATCTGACCGATCGCGAGCGGCTTGTCCAGGGGTAGATTCGCCCCCGCCAAAAGTGTCCTCAGACCCGGACATATCGCGTTCATCGCGTGCGCGAGAGGCGAACACCGACCACTTCGGCCGGGGTTGGGACGCGGCGCTATAATGGCCGTTATGGAGGCCTACGAGGCCGTGTGAAAGTTGGTTATAACGCCGGCCTGTCACGCCGGAGGTCGCGGGTTCGAGCCCCGTCCGCCCCGCCATTCGAGCTGCGTCTGTGTAGCGTTTCGTCATCTTGCTTCTCCGGGGGTACGAACCCCGTAGAGGTCAAGATGCGCGCAACGTTGCGCAACGTCAAGCCAGGCGCCGAAAAAATCTTGACGCGAGGCCCCGCGGGTCTTACGCCATATGTACGGACCTACTGCTCACTTGCTTCGCGGTGGGTCCAGAGCCCCCCACCTGGGTACGACCGCATCTGCGGCCGGGTTGGGGGCGAAGCTTTGTCAGCGCGCCGACAAAGCGCTATAACGACGTCTCAGGGCTGACCTCTTCAGCTCTGTTCCACACCTTCGAAGGCCCCCGCATCATTTGGTGCAGGGGCTTTCGTCTTTCAGCCCTTGTGGGTGGCCCACCACGCGGACACGGCCCCCGCGACGGCAAGGAACAGCGCGCCGAGGCCCTTCAAGGCGGACGTGATGCCCTTGAGGAGACCGCGCTTGGCCTCCTTGTCCTTCTCGAGAGCCTCGTCCTCCTGGACCATTCGGGCCAGCGCATCCGGCGGGTCGAGCTCGACGCGGCCGAGCGCCATTTCGCGAAGCTCGGCCATCTCGGCGGAGAGTTCGGCCTTGCGAGCGTCGGAGGACTCCGAGAGGGCCTTCAGCCGCTCCTCGAGCGTGCCCACCGCCTTTTCGTAGCGGTCGCTGGACTCGTCCCGGGCGCGGTCAAAGTCACGGCGCAGGGCATCGACCTCAGCCTTCAGGCCGCCGACATTCCCCTTGAGGTCGCCGACGTCGCTTTGCAACGCGTTGACGCTGCGGAGAATCTCGGGGCCGTACTCCATAGCTCAGCCTCCGAGGATCCCTAGCTGCTGGGCGAGGTAGACCGCGGCAGCGGCAGCGCCGAGCAGCGTCGCCGCGATGACTCCGACGGACTGGGCTATTTCCAGCATCGCCTCCGCGTTGTTGGTCGGGTCGCCGTCGTTCAGCTTTGCCGCCGCGCGGGCGATGTCGGCGGACTCTTTCAGCACCGTGTTTTTGAACTCTGCGAGGTCGGCGACAGTGATGGGTTCGGTTGACTTCTTTTGCTCGATGCTCATCGTATATCCTTGCGCAACGTTTTAGCCGGCGGTGACAGTCGGGCCCGGCTTGCCGAAGTAGAGGCTGGTCATGCTGAGGTTGTTGGGGCTGATGACGGTGCCGTCCGCCGGGTTGGGCGACGCGGTGGCAACCGACGGGTCGAAGTCGATCGCGGTCTCGTCCACGTTGCCGTCGACCTCGCGCTCCGTTGCGGGAATGTTGGTACCGCTCGGTGCGTAGGTGGGGAATCCGGCGTTGGTCACGGAGTCCGCGCCCGCAGTACCGAGCCAGACGTCCAAGATCGTGTCGTTCGCCTCGCCCGCCGCCGGCTCACCTTTGAAGCTCCAGCGGTACGTGGTCCCGCCCGTCACGGAGATCGGGGACGCCGGGGTCACGAACGACCATCCCGTCCCCTGGTCACTCGCGGTGACGCCGATGAGCGAGACCAGCACGTCGCCGGCCATCGTCGAAGCGCCCCCGTCGGCCGTCCACCACTCGAAGCGAATCTGGTCGGTCGCGTCGGAGTCGTGCGCCTGGAGACGGATGCCAAGGTCCATCAGGTACAGGTCATCGATGCTCGGAGGTACGATGCGCCACGACACGAAGATGTCGTTCACCGGGGTCCCGCTGGCGAACAGGTTGCCGTCGTGCACCCCTGGGACCGCCCCGCCGATGACCCGGTACGCCCCATCAGTCTGATACGGGGCCTCCTGGATGAGCAGGCGCAGCGAGAGGCCGAAGTTGAACGAGCCCGTGACGGCGCCCGCGGGGCTCACGGTGGGCGTGGTGTCGCCCGTCGTGCCGTCTGTCGTCCAAAGGTTGTCGGACCCGTCCTGGTAGGTGCCATCGTTCAGCGCGCCGCCGGAAAACAGCGTCGTGGTGCTGTTCCCGTTGCCGTGCGAGCCGATCCACAGCCGCTCTCCGCCGCTGTAGGTCACCGGGGTGTCGAGAAATTCCCAGTGCCAGTTATTGGCGCCGGAGTTGCCCATCGTGCGGTCGTGGTCGACGGTCAAACCCTCGGGATCGCCATCGCCGGCGCCGCCCTGGCCGCAGCTCATGCGAATTCCGTTTGCGACCCCCGAACCTCGCCGGCAACCAAACGCGATGACCCGGAACGCGCCCGAGGGCACGTCCGCCGGGAGCACCTGGATCCACCCTTGCCCGCCTGCGTTGAAGCTGGACCCGGCGTCCTGCTCGAGCGAGCCGATGATGCGACCGCCGCCGCGGTCAACGAACGAGGTCAGCGCCGCCTGGTTGGCTGCAGCCGTCGTCGCACGGGCTGGGGACGCAACGGTCACGGTCAGCGTGTCGGTCGAGCGCGAGACGGTGCGCCCGGCCGCCGTAATGACGGTTTCCGCCGCGGTCGCCCAGGCGGTGCCGGTGAACGGGGCGGTGCCGGTGAGCGCGACCTCATGCCCCGTCCCAGACAGACCCGGGTCGATGCCCACGCCGTTGACCGACGTCCACAGGTATTGATCGGAGTCGAAGTAGGTCCCGCCTCCGTACATCGTGTGCCCCCCCGTCGCCTGGAACGCGGCGCCGAGGTCGTCGGTCAGGTCGAGCTCGTCGACGGACGTGGACATCTCGATCGTGACGGTGCCGGTCTCACCTCCGGCGCCTGCGACCGCGCCGGATACGACGGCACCGCCAACGACAGCGCCGGACACAACGCTTGGCTGAACAACGCCCATCGATCACTCCGAAACGCTCTTCGCCCAGATCTGGAACCCGGTGGCGGAGCCAGGCGTGCCGGAAATCGTCTCCATGCCGACGAACACCTTTCCGCCGCACTTGGGCACACGGACCCACTGCTGGAGTTCGACCCCGGTCACCGGCGGCGTGTCGGCCGCGAAGTCGGGCCAGCTCGAGCCGTCCGCCTGGCTTCGCGCGTCAGCGCTTCGGCTCACAACCTCGGTGAACCGGAAGTCAAACGTTCCGGCGCGCGCCTGGACCGTACCACTGGCGTTCACCGCCACTGCGCACACTTCGACGTGCGTGTTCGGGCCTTTGTTGCACGGCGAAATCGGGGAGAAGTCCCACTCTCCCGCGTCGTCTGGGACCGTCGCCCCGGCTGCATATTCGGTGTCGTCCCCGGTGCCCGTCTTGGTCCGGATCAGTCGGTGGGTGATGCTTGGATCGCTCATGCGTTGTCTCTCCCGAGTCGTTCAAGCGGCGTCATGTAGCCGCTGGTGGTGGACTTGAAGTCTTCTTTCCGCGTCCGCTTTTGCGGCGCGGGGCCGGCTCCCTGGGCCGCCTCTGCGGCCGACGCTTGCCCGTGGACCATGGCCACTGCAGCGCCGAACTCCGGCGTGAGCGTGGCATCGGTGGGCAGGTCGAGGAGCACACCAAGCGAAACGCGACGCTGGTAGGGGATGCGCTTGCCTTGGTCGGCCGCTTCCTGCATCCCCACCAGCACCTTGTCGCGAACGTCGTCGTAGAGCGCTGGCCACACGACGCGCAACGCCTCGGCGTGCTCGTCGGAGAACGTGCCGTCCTCGAGACGGTTCAGCGTCGCCACGGGGTCGGTGACCGCCTCGTGGTAGCGGTCGAACTGCGCCCGGGTCGCCTCGTCGATGTACGAGGGCTCGCCGGTGAGCGGGTCGGGTGACTCTGGCGGCAGCTTGCTGGCCAGGAACGCCGCGGCGACGCCGACCTTCTCTGCCGCGGCCCCAGCGATGCCTGGCGCCGCCTCGGCGAGCGCGTACATCTCCCGCGCGAGTTCGCGGTTCAGCGTGTCCGGGTCGGCCAGTTCCTCCGCTCGGCGCTGCTTCGCCCGCTGGTCTTCGGAGCGAGACACTGCAGCTCGGCCGGCGACACGGGAGGCGACGCCGCGAGTGCGCTTCGCCCCACGGCCCACAGTCTTGGCCGCCCGACGAGCGCCCCGCCCGGCTGCTCCAGCGACCGCCTTGGCCGCCCCCTTGGCGTCCAGGCTCACCGCTCGGCTGATGATGCCGTCGACGTCCACCCCGGCCTTGTCCGCCAGGTGGGACACCGCAGCGAGCGTGCGCAGGGACGAACCCGGCCGCGCTGCAGCGTTCAGGGCCCCGCCAATCGCCGCGCCACCGGCTCCACCGAGCAGGGCGCCGGCCACGGTCGCACCGGACGGGCCGAAGACGGAGAGAACGCCCGGAAGCGAGCCCTTCCCCGCGGAGCGGAACGCATCGGCGATGTCGGCCACCTTGGCCTGCTGCTTCATGGTCCGCTGGAAGTCGTCGTAGCCCTTGCGGAGATCGGCGACCTCCTTTGTCAGCGCGCCGTCTGCGGAGTGCTTGGCCCGGAGTTCGGCGGCCTCGATCTGTCGGCGGAAGTAGTCGTCCGCGGCCTGGGCCTGGTCGGCGTACTTCGGGTTTCCGACGCGCTTGGTGAACGTCAGGATCTCCGCGTCGGTCGCCTCGCCGTTGAGCACCCGGCCAAGCAGGTTCTTGCCCTTGCGGGCCCCGGTGATGCGGTCGGTCTTGAACAGGGCATCGCTCGACTGGAGGGCCAGCGCGTCGGCTTTGGACATCTCCCGCCACGCGTCGGCGGCCTTGCCCATCTCCACTGACCCCAGCGCGTCGCCGATCTGCATCTCGAGGTTGCGGAGCACCTTGCTGGTCTGCTGCGCCTTGGAGTCCATGCGGCCCACGTCGCGGGCGAGCTCGCGGGCGCGTCGCTTCACGCCAAGCAGGCGCGTGTGCGCGTCGGCGGCGTTCATGCCCTTCCGAGTGATGTCGTCGAAGGCGCGATCGAGCTCGCCTTGGAACGTGTCCAGGTGGCGCTTGGAAATCTCGCCCTGGCCGTAGTCACGGACAAGGCTAAACCCGTCGCGGTCAAGGCGGCCGGTCAGGGAGTCGAGCTCGCGGAGTACCCGGTCGGGAACCACCTCGTCGTCGGCCTTTTCGAACAACCGCCGCATGTTCTCCACGCGGTCGGCTTCGCTCTTCTGCACGACGCCGCGCATGCGCTCGGCGAAGTCGTGGGTCGCCTGCTTTGCCACCCCGGCGCTCTTCTGCGTCACGCCGTCCAGGTCGTGGGCGACCTCGTTGACCAGCTTTCGGGCGTCCTTGCCCTTGCCCATCTCCGAGAGGATCTTACGGCTGGGCGACAGAGGCTTGCCCTGCACGGCGGTGCCCATCATGTCGGCGACGCCCAGCACGTTGGCGGGGTCGCTCTTCGTGGCCTTCCCCAGCACGTTGGCCATGGCCTCTCGAGGGGCCTTCGTGCCGCGCTTCAAGAGTGCGCCGGTGAGCGGAAACGCTGCAGATGCTCCTCCGCCGAACAGGGCACCCATGCCACCAGCAGCGAGCAGCCGCTCGGCTGTGATGTCGCGGCCACCGATGACGGACTCGTGGATCTCCTCGCCGACGGCGCCTGCTGCCCCCTCGACCGCGCCGCGCCCGAATGCCCCGGCCGCTCGTGCACCAAGCCCTTCGCCGAGCACCCGCGCCGCACCGCGCTCGATGCCCAGACCAACCGCCTCGACCCCTCGCGGGAGGATGCCGGCCGCTCGAATGCCGCGCTTCGCCCCCTGGCGGACGACCTGCCCAAGGCCGAACTTTGCAGCCGTGGCGCCGCCTTTGACCGCTGCTCCGCCGCCGCCCGTGAACAGGGTAGGCAAGACCTCGCCGGCCACCCGCGCGGTGTCGGCGAGTGACCCGGCCGCCTTGTTGCGCTCCCGGTACCGCTCGACGCCCTCGGTGTCGCCCTTGGACTTCAGATGCCCCGCAACGAGGTAGTCGCTCGCGCCAAACGTGAGGCCCGACGCGAACGCCTCTGCAGTGCCCTGCGCCTGGCCGAGGACTGTCGACTCTTCGCGGCGGATACGAGCAGACGTCGCGTCCTTCTCCGACACCGGAGACCAGCCCGCGTCGATCGCCGACTGAATCTCGGCGGCGTCGACGGTGGCCGTCTGGTTGCCGCGCCCAACACGAACACGAGCATCGACGGGCGTGTACGCGCCCTTCAGAAACCCGTCGCGCGCAACGTCGGGCGACACGTGCAGCGTGCGGCCGTCGGCGTCTTTTACGCGGATGTTCGTTGCGTCACTCATGGCCTATTCGTCGAGCACAAGGGATGACGGGCCCTGGCCGCCGCCGCGGGTGAGAGCCTGTCGGGGCCCCACCGGACGGTTGAGGTACTCAGCCTCGAGATCCTCAGTGGTCGCCCTGGTGAGGTAGTCCATGCGGGACTGCGTTTCAGACTTTCGGCGAGCGAGGTCGTTTCGGACGTCCTCCTCCGACATTGCGCCGACGGTGGCCGCGGCTTCGCGGTTGAGCTCCTCGTCTGAGATCGCCGCACCGGACTCGCGTCGCAGTCGAACCGCGATGATGCGCTCAAGTTGCTTTCGTGCGTCGCGGTTGCTCTGAAACTGCCGAGTGATGACATCGGGGGTGACGCGAGACAGCGCGTGCACGCCAGGGATGTCGTCTTGGTACTCGCTCTCAAACTGGTTGATGAGGTCAAGTTCGGTGCGGAGGCTTTCTGTCTCCTTGGCCAGCCACTTCTTTTGGTCGAACCGCTCCTTGCGACCCTGCGCCAAAGCTCGCTCGCGACTGTCGATTGACGCCTTTGCCGCGTCGCGCTGCATTCCGCTGAACTGCTTTGCCGCCTCGCCTGCGCCCTTGATCATCATCCGAGAGTCGTCCTTCATCAGGTCGCGAAGCTCCTTGGGGATGACGTTCGTAGTGCGGTAGCGATACTTCGGGTTGTTCGCCTCGAGCTCGGCGAGCTTCAGGCCCGTGTCTGCGAGCATCTGCTCGGCTGTGTTCCGCGCCTCGATGAACTGATCGGTGACGACTTGGGGCCCGTACTGAGCCTCCATCGCCGCCATCTTGGCCTGAATCTTCCGGAGCGTGGCCGCCTCGACCATTGCATCCGCAACGCGTTCGTCCTCTGCCATGGCGAGATACGAGTCGCGCTGCACAAGCGCGCTCGACATGTCGTCGCGTGCCGCCTTGAGCTGCTCGCCCGCATCCGACCGGGTCTGCCGATGGGCGGCCAGCTCGCGCTGCAACACGTCGTTGAACACCTGCTGCGGGTTACCGCCGCGCAAGCCTGCCCCAAGCGCAGCAAGGGAGATGCGGAGCTTCTGCCCCGCGCTGCGGTCCGCCCATGCCTTGTTGGGGTCGAACTTGTCGACGCGTTCGAAGTCTGCGGCAGCCTTGTCGATCGCCTGCTGGTACCGACCGATGTTCTCGTCGATCTCCGCGCGCTTGCGGGCTTGCTGCTCGGCCAGAAAATCCCTGCGAAGGGCCATTCGCGACTCGGCCTCGTGTGCCTCGTCAGCCAACACGGCGGCGTCGCGTGCCATCTGGGCCTGAGTTCGGTGTTGCTGCTCAACGATGTCGGGGCGCTCGAGGGCAAGCTCCCGGGACGCCTCGGCGTACTGCTTCGTGGGCTCGTACATCTTGTTGTCGCTGCGAACAGTTCTCCGGCCCGCAGCGACTTGGCCCATGAGGTCGTATGCCCCACGATGGAGCGCGTCGGCCTGGTAGGAGAGCTCGGCATGGGGGTTCATTGGTCCGTCTTGGACCGCAGCCTCGTGCCCCGCGGCGATCTCGGCCTCCTGGGCTGCTCGCGCGTCCGCATCGGCCTGCGCCTGGGACAGAACAGTCCCCTCGGAGGCCATCGCGACCCGATCGCCATGGGACGGTGGCGGCTCCATGCTGTGCGCCTGCGTCCCCCCGCGGGCTTTGTCGATCGCGGCCTGTCGCCGCGCGACCGCGGCGCGCTGGGCTGGAGGAGCATCCTCGCCGATACCGTAAAGGTCTGCGAGACGATCGGCCACGCCTCAGCCTCCCCCCAGAGCACCGAGCACTGAGCCCGCTACGCCGGTGCCGTACTGACTCCACGCAAGGTTCCGCTGCGTCCGCGCCTCCCGGGCGCGCTGCGCCGCCTCACGCCGGTGCGCGTCGTCGCCGAACTGCATCCCAAGCAGGTTCTGCTGAGCGCCAAGGTGCATGGCCTGCTGCTGCTGAGCCTGGGCGCCCATCTGCATCCCCAGGCCGGCGTAGCCCTGCATTGCCGCCTGCTGCTCCTGGGCTCGGAGCTGGGCCATCTGCTGCTGCGTCTGCGCTTGCATGCCCATCCCGGCAGCGAGGGCCGCTCGGTTCGCCCCCGCGACGTTGCCCCCGCGGGTCTGGTGAGCGAGCGCCACGGCTCGGGCTTGGTTCTGCTCGCCCGCCTGCTGGAGCATCGACTGCGCCGCCGTCGGCCCGTTGCCGGCTGCCGCGTTGGCGTACATGCCCAGGGCGTCGTTCTGCCCCTCGAGCGTGCGCATGTAGTCGCCCTGCGCCATGCCCAGCTGGTCGGTGGAGGCCAGGCCAAGCTGCTGCGCGTTGTAGCGCGGGTTGGCTCCCACACGTCGGCCGTGCGAGTCCGTGCCAAGTCCAAAGGCTCCGTAGGGGTTGTCGTACATGCTCGTCACGTCCTCTGGCTGGTCGGGGAGACTCGGCCAAGGCCGGGCTTGCGCGCGACGACCAGCGTGATCGCGTGCAGGTTCAGGGTGGAAGAGGTCAACTGGTCACCGGTCGGCGTCGCGGTGCCCTCATAGATGCGGATTCGGATGCTCGTGCACTTCTGGATGCTCGTGCGGACCTCGTGGTACGCGATCGCAGTGCTGGTGATCGTCTCCGTCTGGATGTTCGCCCCGTCCGTCTGCTGCCCGTCCAGGTCGTACTCGAGCTCCACGGTGAACGGTGCGGTCGCGGGCTTCGTCAGGTGGATGCCGACTTTGCGCACCCGCTTGAACCCGGCAAGGCCGGCGAGGTGGATCCATCCGGTGCGGACGTCGACAGGGATCGCGATCGCCGTGTCCCCGGGCGTGTAATCCTCATCGGCGTATCGCGTCGTGCTCGTGCTGGCCTTCTGGATGAAGACGCCAGCCGTCTGCGCGACGACGTGCGCGTGCTCGCCGACGTGACCGCGCCACACCAGCGCATCGACGGCGCTCGAGCGGCCCGCGTTCGCGTTGGCCTCCGGCAGGGGCCAGACGGCCCACAGTTTCATGAGCCAGTCATAAACGAGCACCTGCGGCGAGTCGTAGGCCGCCCCGTTGCACAGAAGGCGGACCTGATGGCTGTCCTCGTGGACCGTCACCGCGCGGACGTTGCCGGCGGCCCGCAACTCGTCTTCGACGGGCGCGCCAACGTAGTCGATCGCGTTCTGGCGGCTGAGGTGATAGAAGCCGCGCCGGCTCTGGAAGTAGAGCCCATCGGGAGCGCTCGCAACGGAGCGCGGCTCGATGCACCCGGTCCCCTGCTGGAGCCGCTGTAGTTGCAGCGTCGAGCCGGCGCCCGTGCTGTCCGCGGCCAGGCCGGTCAGAGAGAAGATGCCGTCACGCGTGAACAGGACAAGCGCGCTGTCCATCTCGCGCATCGCGACGACACGTCCAACGCCGTCGATGCGGTAGCGCAGCGTCGGAGAGAACTCCGGCACGCTGTAGCGCTCTCCGCCGATCTCCGGGAGGATTTCCTGCGAATACCAGATGCTGGCGGGGTCTTCGGCGGCCACGCCCCACACTCGATTTTGCCAGCGCGCGACCGCGGTCATGGCTGGCGGGTTTTCGGGCAGCAGCGGGTTCCACACGCCAGACGTGAACGTGTAGGGCAGCGGCGCGCGGTCGTCGATCGCGGTGTCGGCCTGCGCGTCGGTGATGGTGATGACGGCCGCTGTCGGGTCGTTCACCGGCACGTCGACGAGGTCGAGCGCGCTGTCGTTGTTGCCTCTGTAGAGAGGGTAGAACGTAGTGCCGCTGGCGGTTGTCCGGTACACGTCGAGCTTGACCGGCGGCGAGGTAGCCGAGGCGTCCAGGGCCTCATTGTCCTTCATCGACAGTGTGATGGTGCGAATCTCAAGCTCAACTTGGTTGCCCCCAGTCGTCGTGACGGACACAGGGTCGGAGATCGATCGGTGTGTCTGCCCTTTGGCGTCACGCCACTCGGCCACAACAACGTAGGAATACGTGCCGTTATCCAGCGTGCCGGACACGCCCTCGCTGATGTCGAGCAACTCTGGGCGCCACGGGAACCCGCACTCGACAAACCGATGGCCGTCGTACATCTGCGGTGTGCCGCCGCCGAAGAAGAGTCCTTCGCCCGCTGGCTCGTGCTCGAGCATCGGCACGCTCACCGACGCGTATGGTTCTGGCGGGAGCGCAGCGTCGGTGCTGTCGTAGGGGTAGGCCCAGGGGTCATCATGGTGGAACGTCGTCGCACGGAGCTCGGCGCCGGCGGGCTGTGTCCCCACCACATCAGGGTCGGTGGAGTCGTAACGCACGCCCTGGTCTGTGCGGGTCCACTTCGGGAGGACAGTTGTGTATGTCTTCTGCAGCGGCCCGTACGACGGGGCGGGAGATGCCGAGGGAATGTGGTTGCGGCGCTTTGTGTTGTCCGGGCCGGTGGAGCTGACCGATGTACCCTCCTGCGGCGTGGGGAACTTGCCGTGCATCGCCGTGTGGGCGATGCCGTAGGACAGCGTCGCTACCGGGATCGGTCGCCCGTCTCCATCGGCGTTGTACTCGGCTGCCCGCACGATGAAGTGCGCGGTCTGGAGCCAGTCGTTGCCGATGTCGCAGTTGATGTAGCCGACGGCATAGAAGAAGCCGGGCGTGTCGGTGAACACCGCGGCGCTTCGCTGCGAGACGTACATCCACGGCTTGGACTCAAGCGAGACGTTTCGCGTGGTCCGGGTCCGCGTAGGCGGAGCGATGGCCGTCGTATCGAGGTCGAAGTGCGTCACCGCGGGGAGTGTGTGAGCGCCAGACGACCCGGTGTCCTGCCACTCGTAGACGATGAACACGTCACCGTCGGCCCCGTTGCCTCTCCGCGTGCCGCCGATGGCGGTGATTTGCCCGCCCGGTGAGTCGCTGATGAGTGTGGCGGCCTCCTCTTCGGTGCCATCCGACCAGACGCGCGACAGGCCGTAGAGGCGGTTTGTGTCCTGCCAGAGCACGAGAGGGGCGCTGCGGTCTGCAACGACAGCAAGAATGTTCTGGTCGACCGTTAGACTGCCGATGGACACGTTCCACTCGTTGTCGACCCACGTGTCCCCGTTCACGCGGTAGACGGCGATCGTGCTGGCATCGGTCGCGTGCGCGAGCACGTAGTCTTCGCTTGAGTCCATCGAGTGGACGTCGTAGAGGTGCTGGAAGCCGGTTGCGATGCTGCCGCGATGATCCCAGACGTAGGTGGAGTCGGTGACATCGAACGTCGAGCGATGCAGGTCGCGCCCGTCCGGAAGCTCAAGACCGTCAACCTCCGTGGGGTCGTACTCAATCCAGTGGACGTGGAACGTCGTCCCCATCGCGACCACGCGCGGGCAATCGACGTACTCGCCAGACGCCGGCGTGCGCACGATGTACCGGTCGATGAGCACCGGCTGCCCATGGGCACCCTCGGTGTAGACCGCCGCGGCGACCTGGGCGCCTCGATAGCGTTGGTTCTCGCCTTCGGCGACCTCGGTGTCTCGCTGCCAGACGAAACACCGATAGCCAACGCCGCCAGTCTCGAGGAACGCCACGTCCCCCTGCTCAACAGATGCGAATGGAAAGTCGCTCATGTGAGCTCCTCCGAGTCAGTGCCAACGACAACCGAGAACGCGGACACGGTGCCGCTCGAGACCAGCCCACGGCGGACCATCGCGCGGGTCGTCGACTGCAGTCCCTCGCTCGCGTCGTGCATCGCAAACGCGTAGACGGGGGAGAGCAGGAGCAACTCGTCGCCGGCCTGTGCCAGCCGGGCGTTGTGGGCCGGGAGCGAGGCGGCATCCGCCTGCGTGTTCTCCAGCATCAGGTAGCCGTCGCGCTTGTCCAGCTGGCCGGCCTTGTCGAACTGCACATTCCGCGCACGCTCAACCTTCCCCGGGGCCGTCAGCTTGGCCGAGGTCTTCTGGTCGAGCCCGCTCAGGACGATTTCGACGTTTTCGCCCGGAATAGGCACTATGCGGCCCTCCTGAACGGGTGCGCACTTGCGCAACGTTGCGCGTTGCCTACGCTGTGCAGGCCATGCGTCGACTCGCGTTTGCCCTGACCCTGCTCCTTGCCGCCGCCGGATGCTCCGACCCGGACGCCGACACCGATGACGTTGCTGGAACGAGCGGGGGCGGCGGGTCGACTGGCGGGGGGTCGGATACCGATGAAGACGGGGAGTCCAGCGGAGGGACGCAGGTGTGGGACGGTCATTCCGCCGACCTCCGAGTGGTCACTCGCGAGGATGGTGATCCTGGGTTCACCTGCAGTTCGGCCTGCGGCGCGGTCTCGGCCTGCCTTGGCATTCTTGACCCGGAGTTTCCCGATCGTGTCCGCGACTGCGATGACAGCGTCGAGCCTGGGGCTGAATGCCTCTGCGCTGAGTTCAGCGACACCCCCGGCGAGAGAAGCACGCACGCGTTTTCGGGATGCTTCCTGAACCCCAACTCCTCGAGTGCGCTCGCTGTCGACCCGCCGAAGTGGGACCAGGGTAGCTGCGAGGACTACTGTGGTGGATTCGGGTTCTCGTGCATGGGCACTGTCTGGGGCACCCTGAAGGAGTGCCCCGTGATCACCGAGCAGTGGCCGAGCTTCTTCCCTGAAGGGCCAACCGTGCGCCCGCCTGAGGTCGACGGCCCTGACGGGGTCTTCGTTGCCATCTGCGAGATGTGAACGATGCCAACGTACAAGAAGGTTCTTCTGGCACTCCTTTTTGCGATTGGCGGGCTCGTGTTCTACGCGAACCGCTCGGAAACAGCCTCCAAAGAGAGGTGGGCCGAGGCGCAGGAGCGAATCAAATGCGTCGCCATCCACGACCTCAAAACACGCGAACGAACCGAGGTCACCCATGAGGACGCCCTTGCCCTCTGGAAAGAGGGCCTGGTGAAAGTCGAAGGCGAGGAGTTGTGGATGGAGTTCCGCGGCAAGCGTCGCCGCATCCCCATTGAGGACGTCCAGGAGGCGACATACCGCGGCTGGCGCTTCGTCTGCCCGTAGCCGCCTCACGACGCCACCTCCTCCACGTACACCTGCACTCGGACTGAGTCCGGGTCGGTCGTCGGGTTGATGTAGATACACTTCGGGTTTCCGTCGGTCCAGTCGTAGTCCAGCGTGACCTCGACCATCGAACCGGCTCCGATCACCCCAGCGTTGACCGGGGTGATCTCGTCAGACTCGGCGTCGTCGCGGACCCCGACATCGGTTGAGCCTCCCGCGGTCTCGAACATGACCTGCACCGTGGTGATGCGGCAGGACGCGAACGGCGGGAACAGCAAACACTCTTCGTCCAGGCCGCCCACGGTGGCCTCCTGCTGGGTGCCCCAGGGAACGTAAAACCCGGTGCCGCTCGAGCGCTCGCAGAACGACAGGAACGCGACCACGCGCCCGTTGCCGCTCGAGCTCGACCCGCCGCCAATCGTGACGCCAGCCTCGCTCGCAAGCTCCAGGATGGCCGCACGAAGCTGGCGGTCCCGCTCGATGCTTTCCGCCTCGAGCTGTCGCTCTGCTTCGGACAGGCCGCCCCGACCCGTGCGAAAGCCTCGGGCATTCTGCAGCTGGGACAGGGCGCTCATCTCAGACGGCCGCCCACCCCGTGTTTCCGGTGCCGCTTTCCTTCACGTACAGCGTGGTCCCGGTGCCTCCGTCGGTCCGCATGTAGAGCGAGCCGACCACGGCCGCCTGAGCCCCCTCGGGGTCACCTGCGTCGCTGTAGATCGCCGCGCCGCCGGTGCCCATGGTGACCTGGCTGGGCCGGATCGCCGCATAGGCGCCGTCACCAGTGTTCCGGACGAGCAGCGCGCCAGAGACAACGCGCAGTAGCACATCGTTGCTCTGCGTCGCGAAGTCATCGGCCACGCCCACGCGCACGGAGTCGTCACCGTTCGCCTTGTGCATGAGGTAGAGCAGCAGCGCGGACACCCGCGACGCCCACACCCCAGCGGGTCGACTGGTGACCAACTCCTGAACGAGCTCGAGCGGGTCGCTGACCGTGAGGTCGACGGCGCGCTCCATGTCGGCCGTGTCGAGGTCGGACGCCCCGAGCACCTTGTTGTCGTCGAGCGTGGGCATGACTCACCTCAGTCGTGTAGGGGGCGGATCGGGATGCAGACCTTGAGCTGCCCCGCGGACAGCTGGTCGAGGTTGGCCCCGGTCGCCGTCAGCGTGAGCAGTGGGACGTACGCCGACTCCACGTGCATCGCGTAGGCGGCAGCGGCCGTGGTGTCGATGTAGCTTGCGCCGACGCCGGTAAACACCGAGGTCGAGGTCAGCAGTTCGTCATCGTCAGCCGCGTCGCCGAGCTCGACGTCAAGCGCGGTGATGCCCGTCCCGGAGAAGTCGGTGATGTGCTTGATGTACGCCTCGCCCACCTGGACGTTTTCGGGGAATGCCGAGGCGGGGAATGCCGTGTTGAGGCTGAGTGCCTGCGTGAGGCCAGCCGACAGAGCCGTGTCGCCGATCGCCGGACCGCTCGCGGTCTGCTTCACGATGCAGTTGACCGACCAGATCCACCCGAAGCCAGGGGCCCAGGAGATCGCGCCGCCGCCGATCTTGGTGTGTGCAGTGGCGCCCGTGTTCGGGCCGATGCTGTAGGGAGTTGCTCGTGCCATGATGTCGTCTCTCAGCGCGCCCGAAGTCCTCGCCGTCGTCGACGGCCGCGGGTTTTGGCGACACGGTGAGCGCTGCCCACGTCGCGAGACCCTGCAATGTGTGTCATCCCGGCCTCGAGCTCCTTCCGGCGCCGGATGAGCGCGGACGGGTCCGACTCCTCCTTGGCCATGAGTTGCTCGGCGGCCCAAAGCGCCACCCAGTCGTCCCAGCCAACGACGCCGTCAAACGTGTCGCCGTCGGCGGTGAGGGTGCCGGGGTTGGCCAGGTACCAGAAGCGGAACACCCGACCCTGAGGGTCCGGGTCGAAGCGGATCCGGGTGTCGGACCCGTCCATGCCCTGGCCGAAGATCGCATAGCGAAGGTGCTCCCCGTCGGCGAAGGCCGAGCCGAACAGCCCTGTGTTCGACGTGTGCCCCTCCGAGAGATTGTATGCCCGGATCGGGTACGCGTCCTCGCTACCAGAAGACTGCAGGACCTCCACGAGACGGACGGCGACAAAGTCAGACGGGAGCGTGTACTCCCGGGTGCCCGTCGTCGTGGAGATCTCCGTGCGAAGCACGGGGCGGTCGATGTCCAACTGCGCGTGCAGCATCCACAGGGCGCGAATGCCCAGGTTGACCAGGCGCGTGACCTCGTCGTCGGATGCATAGGCCGAGTTCTCCATGTCCGCGTATCGGCGGGCATCGGTGCGGATCTCGGCGAGTGTGCGCGTGTCAGGCATCGACCACCCCGATTACGCCGCGTCGTCGTCCTCGCTGAACTGCGAGATGTCGACGGTCATGTTGTAGCCAGGGGCGTAGCAGGCGAGGTCGCCGTACATCGCCATCCGGCCTTCGAGGCCATCGCTCGAGCCCTGACGCAAGAACATCTTGCCGTCTTCGTCGAGCCACGACGGGGCCTTCCCTGCGGTGCAGAGCTGCCACGTGTTCATCTGCAGCAGGAAGCTGCGCCCCTTGGGCACATGCTTGTCCTCGTAGACGGTCACCGGACCCGACCCGAGCCGGATCTGCATCGCCTCGTAGGCCAGCACAGCCTTGCCCGACATCGACTTGCTGGGCGTCTTCACAAAACGGGTTTTGTCCCCGATGTCGTTCAGCAACACCGCGTAGTCGAGCGGGTTCATGAACAGTGCATCGGGCTTGCCGCCCTCGCGTCGCAGCCGGGCTCCGGCCTTGACGAACGCGCGCTGCAGCGTGCCGTGGACGTTCCGCCGTGCGGTGAACCGGTTTCCGCCAAGGCGGGTCGGCTCGTTCGAACGGTCGACGCCGTTGAACGCGGTTGCGCCCGGAGTCGAGTCCGGAACCCACCCACGAACGCCGGACAGCTTGGCCCCGAAGTCGCCCGAGAGGAACAGGTATTGGCCATCGGCGAACGAAGCGGGAACCGCTGCGCCGAAGGTGATCGTGCCTGCGTCCCGGTCGACGCCGGTAATCTGCTGCTGAGCGCCGGCGCCCACAGCCCCGGACGTGCCATCGGTGGTCGCGTGCTGAACCCAGTCGCGCCGCTCGAAGTTGACGATGTCCTCGGGGTTGGTGAGCGTCAGTGTGGCCGTGCCGCCACCGCTGGCGATCTGCCCGACAGCTCCGCCGCCGTTGCCCCAGAGCCCGCGGGAGATCGACTCCTTGAGCTTGGTGATGGCGGTCTTCGTCTCGGTGTTGAGCGCATTGGCAAGCGCGCCCTTGTTGGTCTTGGACTGGCGCAGTGCCAGCGTAGTAATCCCGAACAGGGCGTAGTCCGTTTTGTGACGGATGTTGAACCCGTCGTAGCCGGCGCCCTCCATGTTGCCCTGGGCCGTGGCAAAGGTTGCCGAGCGCCCGGCAATGCCGTCGGTGATCAGCGCAATGCGCTTCGAATCGCCTACGAAGTCGGTGTCTTTCGGCACCATGCCCAGGAATGGGCAGTCGTCGTAGAGCATGTATTCGAGGCGTCGGTCTGGGTAGAGTTCCTTGAGGATTCGTTCGATCGTGGTGCTGGTCGCAGTCATCTTGCGGCTCCAGCCGCCGCGACTGCACAGCACGCGATGAACGCGTGGGCGTCTCTACAGACCGTGTCTCTCGGGGTTCTGGCCCCATGCGATCTACTCGGCTTCCGCTGCCTTCCGCGCTCTGGCTAGATAGGCGGCTTCGTCTGAGAAGTCGGGGAGAGTTCCGACGGCCTCTGCGGCGGCTCGGTTGTCGGGGACCTGCACGCGACGCTGCGTCGTGAGGGGTGGCGAGGTTGCGCCTGCTTCCGAAGTGCCGCCGATTTGCTGCTGGGCGGGGCCGACTAACTGCTGGGCCAGTGCTTCGAGGCTATCGTTCGCCAGTCTGGCGATCTCTTGCGCCGTCACGGGTTTGCCCGCAGCGTTCAAAAGCCTCTCGGCGTACTGAGCATGCATGGCTCGCGTCGTGTCGTCAACCTTGCGCAACGTTCTGTAGTCTTCGCTACCGTTTTCCGGATGCACGAGGCGCGCGAAGTCGTCGTTCAACTGCCGCACCCACGCCTCGTCAGCCTCCTTCTTCCGGGCCTCCTCGTAGTCCTCGCGGGTCATCACCCCCTCGGGCTTGCCCTGCTTCGCGAGGGCCTCACGGAGTGAGGCGACCTCCCGCTGGAGGTTGGCCACGTGGTCGCCCTTGAGCTGCCGCGACGTGGCCTGCTCGATGATGGTGGCGGCGTCGGTTCCGGCCAGCTTGGCAATCTCGCTGAGGTCGCCGGACTTGAGCGCCTCGATCGCCTTCCGCATGTTGCCTGCTCCGCTCATCGCATCGGCGAGTTGCGACAGGTCGGGGGCGGCGGGCTGGGCCGGCTGGGCCGGCTCCTTCGGGGCCTCGCGCATCTTGGCCGCTCGCTCGCTCGCGATCTGGCGGAGCTCGGCGAGGCCGGGCGGCCCCGCGGGAGGCGCCTGCTCACCTTCCTGCTGGCTCTGCTGCCGGGCCTCCCCCGAACCATGCGCAACGTTTTTCGCAGACGGGGCGGTCTGGGCGTCGCCGTCTGGCTCGTCGTCGAACGTGGACGCGGCTTGCAGCAGAGTGGACTCGTCGGGGATTTCGTCGATGATTTCGGTTGTCGTGGCCATGGGTCACATCGTGGGGACAGGCGGCATCGGAGGCGCGGGCATCATGCCGTCGGCGCCGGGGGGCGGGGGTGCGGGAGCGGCTCCTGCTGGCGGGGCTCCAGGCGGCGGCGCGGTGAGCTTGCGTTGCTCGCTCTCGGCGCGCGTGATGACGTCGCGGACGTTCTGGAGCTTCTCGAGGCTGACGCCCTCGTAGCGCATCAGGGCGTGCGTCACGGTGCCGTACCGGATGATCTCCGGCAGGTCGTCCAGCGGGGAGACCTCAGCGGCCATCTTCTCACCGCGCGCGGCGAGGTCGACGAGCTTCCGGGCCCAGCGCTTCGTCGCGAGACGGGCTTCTGTCGCCGCCTTCACGTCGGGGAAGTCCAGCAGGTCCAGTCCCTCCTCCTGCTCGAACAGGCCAGAATTCATCATCTCCGTCACCTGCTGGAACCGCGCGGCGGGGGAATCGGCCAGCTTCGACACGGGGTAGATCTCGCACTTGAACATCGCATCGGAGATGCGCGCGTCGAAGTACGACAGCTCCCGGAGGTCCTCCCCGCTGCCGGCGAGGTACACCATCCGTGCGTCCGTGACGTGCTCTTCGGGGTCGTCGCCGCGCTCGTCTTCGTCGGCCACGATCTGGTCGGCAACATCGATGACGCGGCGAAAACCGTCCTTGTAGCCGTCCTCGATGTGCATCGACTTGCGAACGAGACGCTGCGACTTGATGTCCTGGTGGACGTTGAGCGCCTTGCCGGAGTTGAGCCCGGCCTCCTTCATGGCGCCCGCCTCGGTACTCGAGACGCCAGCCATGTGGTATCCGCGCTGCATCCGGGTCTCTTGCCACTGGCGTTGGCCCATTGCGGCCTGGCCAGAGGGGTCGAAGAACAGGGGCGGCTTGCCGCTGTACGTGTAGTAACAGCCGGTCTCGTCGTCGACCTCCTTGACCTTGACCGAGCCCTCTTCAACCCACGCTTGGGGGACAAACGACGAAAGGGACTCGTCGATGATTTCGCCCATCTCGTCGATCTCCGCCTGAATCGGCGCAAGCATGGTGACGAGGCCGGTGCCCCAGAATGCACGCGAGCGGCGGCGGTAGTGGAAGAACGTGAACGGTGGTCGCCGATCGTCGTACTCGCCATTATCGAGCAGTACGTTTGACTGCCCGCCGTGAAGCACCACGGCAACTCGTCCGGGCCTACGCTTCGACGGGGCGACGCGCCACGCAGTGACCACCGTCACCATGTCGGCCGTGCTGCTGTCGTTCGCAGCCAGTCTCTTTTCGCGCTCGATCTCCGTGGCAGCCGACGACGCGGCGCCTTCGATCGAGCCCTTGTGGTCTGGGTACATCTCGACCAGGACGCCGCGGTCGATAACCTGCTGTCGGTAGTACGTCATGACGCACTCGTGGTGTGCCTCCTCGGGGTCGACGAATACGTCCTCGCAGAAGACGATTTCGCACGCGGGCTCGCCGTCGCGCTCAAACACGCGATAGGCACCTGAGCCGCACACCATGGCCTCCATCCACGCCTTCTCCACCACGTCGTGTAGGCCAATCTCCTCGCATGCGGCCTTGGTCCACTGCGTGAGGAGCTCGGCCTGCTGGCGCAGCTCCGGGTTGCCGCCGGAGGTGAGGATCATGGGGTCGGGCCGGTGCTCGAGCAGCTTCGACTCCGCGGTCTCGATGATGCTGGCCACGATGTTGTCGCGGCTGACATGCGAGACGGAGTCGTCCGTGTCGGTGTTCTCGTCGCTGGCCTCGCTGATGCCGGACTCGTAGATTTGCCGACAGCGCGTGTAGCGGTCGCGGCGCCCTTCGTCGTGGTCTCTGGCGATCTCAAAGGCGGACCAGACTGCGTCGGCAGTCTCCCCGCGCTTGGCCTTCCACCATCGGAGGTCAGACGGCTGCTTGGTGTCGATCGGTACGCTGGCGGTCATCGTTCAGCTTTCGAAGCAGTGCGGCTCCCGCCGCGTTCTCGTGCGTGGGGCGCAGAGGCACCTCGAGGGCGAGCGCCTCACCGTTGGCAAAGCGCAGAAGTTCAGAGGCCAGACCCCGAGAGCGGGCCTTGGCGATGGTGTAGACGAAGTGCAGGGCTACGAAGTGCGGCTCACCGCCGCGCTCAACGAGCTCGCGACACAGCCACGCAAGCGGCTGAGAGCCGGCGTCATCGTCCACTGGGGGCACGGCGTAGACCAGACACGTGCTTGGGGACGTGAGGCCGTCGACGAGGCACGAGTGCATGCGGCGGGCCATGGCAGGCGCGAGCTTTCGGCCTCCCCCCCATGCCAGCATCCCGTGGCGCAGGTCGATACCACGCACGTTCCACGCTCGGCACCAGCTGGCCCGAATGAGGCTGAGCTCTCGGATGGTGGCCGGGCGAATCATCGCGGCTTCTCCGAGCGGATCGTGAAGTCGCCTCGCACAAGCAACCCCTCCCGCAGCATCAGGTGCCGGACAGCATCGGCGAGTCGGTACGCCTCCTGCTCCGTGACGTGCTGGCTCGGCGTGTACTCCACCGACACCCCCTGCACCTTCACGAGGCGGCGCTCGGCGTCGCGGACCATGGCCGCGCGGACATCTCGAGACGGCTTCACGCCACCCGACGCCCCCTGCTGCGCTTCTTCTTGCGCGCCTTTCGCTTTGCGGCGTCGAGGAGTCTTTGCTCTTCCTGCTTGAACCATGCGTCAGTCCCTCTCTTCGGCCCAGGGTCGGGCTCATGTCGCGTGTAGTCACGGATGCGCCGATACCCGTAGAGCATCGCGTCCGTGCAGTGGTCTTCCTGGCCGTCCTCGATGTCGTCGCGGTCGTCGTTCCAGACGAGCACGTGCAACTCGTCCGACAGCGGCTTCGTCGGGTTCTCCGAGGCACCATCCCCCACCAGCAGCTGCAGCCGCCCGCACCGGAGCGCGTCTCGAGTGACGGAGATTGCCGACGCCTTGTCTCGCTTGTCGGCGGCCTCGTTCGGCAACTTCCACCGTCGACGGAGCTCCTCGGCGTGCTGCTTGCCCATGCCGCCGGCGTCGATGACCACCGCGGGCAACGTCTCCCGGCCGCCCCAGCGCACCGCGAAACGCCTCTTGAGCTTCCGGACCAGCGCATCCATCTCGTGGATCAGCTGGCCGGTGTGCTTCTCCGCGTGGAGGATGAACGTGCGCTTCAGGCTGGGGTGCGTCGCCAGCACGACGTACGCGCTCGGCGAGGTCTGCCCCACGTCGATGCCCAGGACCACGCGCCAGTCGGACTGCGCCAGCGGAAAGCCGCTCGGGGTCGTCGACGGGAGGCCCCACGGGCCCTGCTGGTCGTTCCGGTAGTCGTTCGCGTTCGCGCTCAGCGGGAACACCAGGGCTTCGTCGTCCTGCGCCCAGCGACCCAGCCATTCGCGGACATAGGTCGGGTGGTCCTCGCCCCACCCGTTGCGCTTGCGGACGTCCTCGAGAAACGCCTCGACCGCCTCAGCTCGCTCCTCCGGCGGCAGGTCGGAGCGCAGGTGCGGGTTGCTCCGCAGGTTGCCCCGGTAGACGCCGCAGTTCGCCGCGTCCTTCACGTGCGGCCCGCTCAGTTCGTACCAGCGGCCGATGAGCACGTACCCCGGCGTCCCGCCAAACACCATCCATCCGCCCGTGTCGATCGTCGCCGGCTCAATGACCTCGTCGATGAGCGTCTCCAGCAGGTTCGACGGGTAGATGCCGCACTCGTCGATGATGGCGCCCACCAGCGCAAAGCCGCGGTACTTCTCAATCTCCGCGATGTCGTCGGCTCCGCCCAGCATGATGCCGGCTGCGCCTTCAAGCTCGACGGAGAGGTCCGACTCGTTGACCTTGTGTGGGATGTTCGACTCCCGCAGGATTTTCTTGATCCACGGCCAGACCTGCTTCTTCGCGTTCTTCCGCGTCCGGGTGATGTAGACGACCCAGAACCCCGGCTTGCCGCCCTGAGCACTCCGAACCGCCTTCACGGCGAATCCCACCGTCTTGCCCGACCGCCGGCCGAGAATGGCCACGATGACGCGGCGCTCGTCGGCGACGAACCGCTCCTGCATCTCGTGCCCCTCGCAGTACCGCTCCACGGGGAGAGGCGCGGGGCCTACCGTGCTGGTGGCCAGGCGGAGGGCGAAGAGGCTGGTGAGGGCCGAGCGGAGCATCACCCACCACCATCCTTGCGCAACGTTTTGCGTGTGATGGTAGCGACGCCGTCGCGGACCTCGAGCTTGGGCTGGAGCGCGGCCAGAGCTTCGTCGCCCAACGCATCACGGAGCACCTGGGCGGCCCCTGCGACGGGGATGCGAGCGGTTGCCTGCCACGCGTACCGGTGCGGGCACCGCCCCCAACTCAGCTTGAACTCGCCCTGCGGCGGCTCGGAGAGATGCCAATCGTAGTCACACGCGTCCACCGCCAGGTGGACCTCGAATGCTCCGTCGGTCGTCTGCATCACGCTCTCGCACTCGACCTTCGAGGAGATGCGCTGCGCGACCAGCTTCCCTAGCGCCTCCCGCATTTCCGCCTCTGCGGAATCGCGCTGCCGCTGCATCTCGTCGGCCAGCTCCCGACGTGGTCCCATGGGGTCGTTGCCCCAAAACCGTCTCGTCTGCTCCGGCGTTGGGAGCCAGGCCGCAAATCCGCTGAGCGACTCCGCCTCGCCAGGGTGGGCAGCAGCGGGCTGCGGCTGGCCCACATCATCCAGCCCTTTCGAGGCGCAAGTCCCGCTGTCGCCCACTCTGCCGGTGTGGAGCGGCTCCACGGGCGGCGTGCTCGTCCACTGCACAGTCCCGCCCTCGGCTTCGCTGCTCGCTTGGAGCGCTTCCCGCTGCTCAGCCTTCCACGCTTCGAAGCCTGCGCGGCGGCGCTCGGGGTCGAGGATGCGGCGGACTTCTTCGGGGGTCATCGCTCGCTCCCGCACCGGTTGCTCAGCGCCACGCCCCACACTTTCACCGCTTCCCCGAGGGAGCGCTGAGTCCACCATGGGTTTGGGGGCGAGGCCAGCAGGATGAGTCCATGCAGGGCTTGGCTCGTCATCGCTCGCCCTCCTTGGTGGATAGTCGAGGGTCTTCGGGTGTCACGCCGGGGCTCGAGGGCATTTCCGTGGTGGATTCACCAAGCTCCACCGCCAGCTCGCGCTTGAGCTGCCGCCGGTCATGACGTCGCGCGTGGGTCATCCCCCAGCGAGTCACAGGCTCTCGCGCGTCGTACATATGCCAGAGCTTGTTCTGGAAGTGCTTGCGGGCCATCACGCGGGTACCGCCTCTCCAGCATCGGACGACTCGACCCCGAGCCACTCCTCGATCGCGTCGAGCGCTGCGCGGGGAATCCCCACCGTGCGCCCCACCTGCAGCAGCAGCATGCCCGCCTCACCTTCGCCGCCGTCCAGAAGCGCCTGAGCTTCCTTCTGGGCGTCTTCGGTGAGCGCGTTGGCGTCGATGGCCACGAGGTTGCGGAACGCGTACTGCAGGGCGCTAGCCTCGACTGGAGCGATGCGCTTGTACCCCTCGTCCGCGGGGTCGGTGCCCTCTGGCCACTCCTCGGGGCGGAAGCGCTCTTTCCGAGCGTTCAGCGCGTAGCCCATGGCGCAGGCCACGAGCGCGAGTTGCATCCACGCGCGGCCTCGACCGCGGAACTTGCGGAGTTCGAGCGCGTCGGCCGGGTCGAGTTCCTGTAGGCCCGCGAGCATCATCGCCCGCATGCGCGGGTCGGTGGTTGCCTCGTACACGTCGGCCTGAAGCGCCTCGAGGATGACGGAGTCCGGCACCTGGGCCTCGGCCATCTCCCGAGCACGCTTGCGGTGGTCGGCGTCCAGGGGGCGCGGTGCGGTCACGAAACCTCCCGGGAAGGCGATGGACGGGCCGACCCACGGTCCTTGCAGGCGCCAGCACGCCGCAGGCGTGAAGCTCGGGTCCGAAAGTCGGTCGCCATCGACACGATACGTAGCACAACACCGCCGAATGTTGCAATATGTGTCAATGCCGAAGGGCGAACACCTACGCGCGCGCCGTCGCACCATGTACGACTGCCAAGCGTGCGGGTGGGGCGCCAGCCGCTACCCGGGGAGCGTGAAGCCCTGCCCTGACTGCGGCGGGCCCGTGGTGGCGCGCTCGGTCGAGGTCGGGCAACGCATCCCCCGAGGGAAGACGAAGCCCCTGCGGGTACGGCTCACCGAGGCAGAGATTGCCGAACTCGCCGACATGGCCAAGGGCGGCAGTCCGACCATCGCGGCGGAGCAGGTTGTACGGGCCGTGCTGGCGCGAAGGCGGGCGAAGCGGCTTGCGGCGAAGGCGGGCTAGAACCCGTCCGCCTTCAGCCGCTCTCGCACAATGAGCGCTACAGCCGTCGACCTCGAGACCCCGCGCTGGCCGGCCCACTGGTCGAGCCGCTCCACGTCCTCCGGGGCGAACATGCTGCGCACCTTCTCCGAGCGCTTGGGGGCCTTTTCGCCCGGTACGGGTCGGCCGTCCGTCCGAAGGCCGGTGTCCTCTTCGTGCTGTCCCACAGCGAGAGACGGTAGCATGGGGTTGGCGAGGGCCTCCAGGGTGCCGTCAGGCCAGGTGTCGCGCTTGGAGCGGCTCACACGGCCTCAGCCCCGCCCGGAGAACCGGAGCGGGGTGCGGCCGTTGGTGGGCTTGGTGTGGTGGTCAGCTCGGAGCGTCGAGCCACTCGCGGAACGCTCGCCAGGCGCTTTGCTGTGCCTGCTCAGCAGCTAGGCGGTCGCCCGGATAGCGCCCTGAGCCCCTGCCCTGCTGCATAAAGCTGCCCGTGATGCGATGCACCACCCGCCAGCGGAGCTTACCCTTGTCGCATGCGAGCCCGCCTGAGAAGCCCGGCGGAGTCACTGGGCGCAGTACCTCGATCACGTGCTCGAACTCCATCGCCATCAGGTGGTCGAGCCAGCAAGATGACGCATGCTCACGAAACGAGACCGGGGCGCGGTCCTTTCGGGGGTCGCCGCTCATCGGGGAACCTCGACTGTCAGGCGACACCACATGTCGCGGTTCTCTCGAATGTCGATGCGTGTCACTCGAGCGCCGATGCTGGTGAGAGGCTCAGCGATGCCGTTGCGCCAAGGCATCGAAAAAACGTGTCTGTCTGGCACGTCCCCAAACGTCGCCCCGCCCTTGGGTGCGGGGGGCTTGCCGATGATGTGTGTGGTCACAGCGAGATTGCTCCAATCGGGCACGGCGAGGCAACGAAGACTCGGATGGGTAAAGCGTCGGAAGGTTCGCCGGCGCGCAAGTCAC
>Ga0180431_10001185_pt1 | contig 36647 bp, 82 predicted proteins | sample SS_ome_11_FD_132459 | JGI IMG/M metagenome (GOLD analysis project Ga0180431, IMG submission 132459) | Hypersaline lake sediment archaeal communities from the Salton Sea, California, USA - SS_1_MS_1 metaG | ecosystem: Environmental > Aquatic > Non-marine Saline and Alkaline > Hypersaline >... | reverse complement strand
TGTTCGTGTAATCCGCGAGATCTCTTTTTACCTGGCCCAAATTGCATATTCTGCTCCCAGTGGGTGGCATTTCCTGTGAACCGCTGTAAGTCTATCGTCGTTTGTGGCAAGATACGCTTGTGTTGTAGAGATGTGCTGATGGCCCAACAGAGTTTGAACAAGTTCTACGTCCATTCCGTTGTTCATGAGCATAGTTGCGCAAGTTCTTCTTAGTGTGTGGGGGGTGGTGTGTTTTATCCCAGCACGACGAGAAAGGTTCATTAGCATGTCGCTAACGTTCCTCCTGGTGATTCTTTCACCATCCTCGCGGACAAAGATGGCATTTGTATGTGATGATCTGTGAGTGACTACATATTCGTCGATTGCGTCAATGCACTCCTGTGTGGTTGGGACGATACGATCCCGACCACCCTTACCTCTGACTCTTATTGTCCTCCGGTTTGGGTTGATGTCCTTTAGATTCAAATTGCACAACTCTGAGACTCTCAAGCCACTTCTGGCGAGTATTAGTACAATAGCGACATTGCGGCAAACGTTATTGGTTCCAGCAGAGGTGCGATTTGACAAAAGAGTGGAAATAAGTTTGTTGATGTCTGAACTATCCAGGGCATCTGGGATGGTCCTTCCTTTTCTGAACTGTGGGATTGCCTCAAGGATATCTCTTTTGAGTTCTCCGAGACTTATCAGATGATGACAAAAACATCTGATAGACATGATCTTCCGCCTTGCTGTGGGCTCTTTGACTCCACGACAAAGCAGATGGGATGCAAATTGGTCGATGGTATGGGCTGTCAATTCTTGCGCCCCGATAAATGCGAGGAATTCTTCGACATCTTTTGTATACGCTAGAAGCGTCTCCGGTGACAACCCAAGCTCTGTCTCGACATAAACACGGAATCTTTCCAAAAGCACTGTTGGTTGCCTCCATATTATACGACCAACCCGGTGTTTTGTTTCGTCTTTTTTATACTCTTCTGTGATCAGACTCAACCCCCTCTGTTTCGTCTGGCAAAGTCACAATGTTTAGACCGTGGGCGAAAAGTGGTGCTTCTTTTTGTAGTATGCGACAGATCTTGACCGCAAGCGCACGGATCTCGACGTCCGCAGCCGGATTCGCCCGCAGTTCGACCAGATGGCGGATGGCCCTGGCGTTCATTGTCACAACAATTTTTGTTTCGGTTGCGTTCGGAAGCACAGACCTTGCGGCCTGACGAGCTTTCTTCCTTCTTTCTAGACCACTCTCTACGTCCGAATACATGTCTGCCAACTTGACCGTGAGCTTGTCGTAGACTTCTCTTGACGCTTCACAATGATCAACCCACATCTGATATGCTTCCGGGTCTGTCTGTGCAAGTTCTTGGATGGCAGGTGGAACAACAAATGCTACGCTAGACGAGTCCACATATCTCTGACTCAGTTGAGAATATGACGCCAACCTGTGTCTCACCAGTTCGTGGGTTAGACTCCGAGAGACATCCCATATCGCAAAGTTGAACGTGGCGTGCTCAATGCATGCACCATGACCAACCTCGATCAAATGCTGTACGTGCTCATTGTGCGTCCTCCCCTTCGGAGGCTGGCCTGTTTTGGGCCACGACTGATAGCACATCCGACCAGCGAATTCAACAATCCACGAAGAATCATCATCGCCAAGGTCTATCATGGATTCGATTTTGCTGGTGAATTCTGGCCATTCATACCCATGGGCCGCCAGGAATCTAGCAATACCACTGATATCCATGACTGGCTTACCAACCAACACTACCTTCGGTTCTGTTACGAAATTATCCATCAGATCTATCTCCGTTTGCATTCAGGTTTCTTAGTTCTTCCAACATCGCACGCTTTTCTTTTTCTACCAGATCTAGGTCGATATCGAAAAAATCCGCCAATAGCTGTTCGTTTCTCAGGAACGACGGGACCAAGCTATCACTTTCACCACGTCGTTCACACATGATGATACCTTTTTCTATCCGCAACCACTCCAAAAATTCGCCTATAGCCTGAGATTTATCCTTAACATTGGCCACCTTTTCACATTCCGGATACGGCTCAGTCGACATTGGCTGTTCCCTTTGGTTTCGACAACTTCCAGCAATTCCCTTCCGCCACTATAGATAGACCATTCGCAGAAGCGAATGCCCTTACCGCACCACTAACACTTCCCCACGTCCAGTCATGTCCTCCGAGAACACCCCCGGCACGTATCTTAGGCCACCAAGCTTCGATATCTCTCGCAACGTCTTCGGCTACATGGGACGCATCGAGAAAACAGACAGCTACACTGCCGTCTTCGAACAGAGATGCTGCTTGACTACTGTCCATGATTCTTACCCGAACATATTCGTCAAGCCCTTCCCTCTTCATGTTATCCTCGAACACCTGCTGCATATTTCTTTTCTGCTGATTTTGGGTAGCAGGGTCTCTGGGATCTGAACCAGCGCAATTGTCTATGGCATAGTACGTGTTGTTGCGAGCACGACTGACTGGAGCTATCGCCGCAGTGCTCCTACCAGCATAGAAACCAACCTCTACAACGATAGCGTCCGAAACACCTTGTACCATTCCTATGACGAACTGAGCATCTTGGGCGGAAAACCAGCCCTCTATATCTCCCCACCCCATGTTACACGTCCTTTACTTTGTAAGACAACTTGACCCCACGAAACTCGCTTGGAAGGATGATGGCTAGCTGATCGACGACCCGTTGCCGTAAGTCTACAGCAATATCCAAAACCTTCGTCAATTCCTCATTTGTAACTGTCCTGGCAGTTTTGTGTGGAAATACTAGTTTCAACAAGCCAGAACCGATCCTGACCAACGATCTCTGATTCCTCTGAGACATATCGCCGAAGTCAACTCTCTGTGACACCACCTGCACGTAGTTTCTGTCTCGCATCCTGTGCATGATTTCGCTGATGTAGTCAGCCATGAAACCATGCCCCTTCGCCAACTTAGCTTCTCTGATTTGTGGGATTTTCCACCCAGGAATGAACCCGTGTATTCGATCTAGAAATGCCCTGTCGGTATTGACAGCCCCAGGGAGTGGCGAGAACAAACTTCTGTGTCTAGCTGTGACTTCTCTCTTCTCTCTGTCACAATCGATATTGCCAGCATACATGAGGGAGCAACCGGAAGAGAATTCTGCCGTGCCTCTTCCGAACCGCCCACTGTTCATGTAGTCCTTAAGCATATCGACAAGATCACCTTGTCCAGACCACTTATTGCCACTCTTGCCTCCAGCAAATTCGTCGAACATGACGACGTCACGATATCCAATGAGTCCTAGTTGCCTCCTCAGCTTATCGTAGAATAGAGACGCAACGGTAGTTTGGCCACCCGAGACGACAAAGCCATGAGAGCTTAGTGACTGATATGCAAATGTCTTACCGGTTTCTGGTGGACCAAGTTCTACAAAGTTGACATTGGCTTCGATGAACGGGACCAGTCTGACCATGTACAGCCATTTTTCCTCTGTGGTTAAACAGGCCGGGTCGAACCCAACGCTGGTTATCATAAGATCCAGCCATTCGTCATCGGAGAAATGGTGGCGACGATCGATCCACGTGTCCACATCAATGCCAGTGATTTGCATCGGCCGGAAGTCGGTCACCAAGAATGGATATTGCTTTTTCCGAATCTGGTAAGAATCATCGTATACGATTGTAAATACGCCCCACGCTCCTGTGGTCAGCAAGGTATCCCCATATTCGGCGATCAGGTGCGGGTCGATTCTGACATACTGATTCCCGAGGGCTGCAACATCAACCCAGTATTCATCTTTTGTCTCGTCAAAACGACACCGTATCCTACCGATCAAAGTGTATTGGCCGACTTCCCTGATACGGCTCTTGACCAATTCCTTTTGCTCTGACTCCATGAAGTGGTCGTTCAATAATTTGCCAATTCGTTCCAGTCCCGGAGTCGGATCGGCAGAATCCACCATTTCGGAAATCAGATAATCGACAACGAACATCGGGAGCTTACGGAATTGTTCGCTCAGAGACGCAAGACTTTTGTCTACAAGGACTCCGTTTTCTGTAAACACATCGATTGCACGCATTTTCACACCTGTTCCTTGCACCACCTTCTCCTAAATCCCGAGTAGAGACATAGCATCAGATCTCTGAACCACTTCTTCCCCCTCACACATACAGTTAGCTCTTGGCGCGCCAAGGCCTCCCTGAGCGTCCGTTCCTGGCGTTTCCGCTGGCTGTGAGAGGACTTCCAGACACGACAGGTGTATGGCACCCATCAGCCCATCTGATGCCTCAGACGAGCTACAATCGATTTCTCCGGGACCGCAGCACTCCATCTGACTTCCCCAGAAAATTTGCTCTCCTGGGTGTATTGGTTTCTCGCAAACGAGACACTTCATTTTCTCACCCTTTGCGCGCACTCCCCTGGGTACTGTATTTGGTGATTGTCATTACGTGATTGAAAAGGTGATTGGAAAGCATTTTGTTTTTTACAGTCGTCGATGGTTAACTAGTTATATTTTGCAATCTAGGTTCCTGTGTATATGCTAGACAGAAAAGTATAGTAATTGTTGTTGGTAGTGTTTGATTCTGTTTGTTGGTAATAACCTGAGACGACTGCGAACACGACTGGTACTGAAGCACCTATGTGTCATGTTACACAATGATACGAAACTACTTATAAAAGAGGGACAAAATCGCCAAAACGTTCCTCAGAAAATCCAGAAAAGTGAGAAAAATCTTTTTTCTGACACCTGTGCTTCATCAGATCAAGTGGCAGCTTTCTTTAGGAGTCTTCTGAGGGCTTTTCGGTTGATGGCTGTCTGGTCTTTGGACATCTGGTCTATGATCAGCTTCCCATCCAAATGATCTATCTCGTGTTGCCAGATTCTTGTGACACTTTCATCCCCGATGAGTCTCAGGGGGAGTCCATTCATCCCAATTCCAGTCATGATTGACGATGTTGCGCGCGTCAGTGCGACAAAGACTCTCGGTAACGACAGGCATCCCTCGACCGATTTCATTTCTCCGCTTAGACAGCTAAGCTGTGGATTCCAAATTGCTTCGAATCCACCATTTTGTCTCCAGACGAACATTCTGGTTGATACCCCAACTTGTGGTGCAGCGAGTCCAACACCATCGTTGTCCGCCATGATTTTCCACATGCTCTTCGCCATCTCTCTCCATAGGGACGGCAGTTCTTTCCCAGTCCGTGGAGACGTCACCGGCTCTCTCGGTGGTTCTGCCGGTGGACAAACCTGTGTCAAAATCGGATTAGGGTAGTATGTTAGTTGCACAACGATTCCTCCAACAACTGACGTTCGAACCAACAGTTGGAATGTCTGTAGAGAGACAGCCAGTCGTTAAATTCATTGTCTGAAACTTTTGCGTCTGGCAACTCTGGCTCGGTAATTTCACTGAACCATAATTGTCTGAAAACGTCTGGGATTTCTCCGTGACACACGTCTAGTGTGATACCGCTAACCTTCGTTCTTAGGATGATTGCGACTGGTTCTTCCATTGGTCTTCTCCGATGCCAAGATTGTTCCTGAGATTCTTTTTGCCGCACTCCCGATGAGCAATTTCGTGATGGGTCCATGGGCACGTATTGTTTCCCTTAGCGCTCCAAGGACTATACGGTGGATACGGTCCCTTTCTTTTTGTTCCTGACTCACCTGATGACTCCGTTCACAAACAGACGCAGGCCAAACTGGTCTGTTCCTTTGTACTGCTGTGCAGTGGTCATGGCTTGAAAGTTTTTCCGATAGATGGATGAGACTGGATATCTCGGATGATTCTTGCTCTGATGTATCCCTCAAGTTCTTCGAGATAATCACTAGCCACCCTCGTCATTGGCGCACCCGCTCGCATCGCCTTGAATTTCGCCAAAATGAATGCCTTTGTTCCTTTTCTATTGAGCAAACCACTCATCTACCTTGTCTCCCTCTGTCGGTTGCATCCTCTTGCTCTTTCCCTCTGGTGATATTCTTCTTTGTCTTTTTGGGACACCCTTTCTCCGAGAGACTCTTCTACCTCTTCTATGAAGTGGGAGCACTCTGGACCGACAAACCCATTTCCCTCGATGGAACAATTGCCATGTTCGTCGATTTCGATTACGATCTCTTTCATCTTTTCCCTCTTTTGTCGTCTAGGTGAGATGTATCATTGCAGGTAGGTGTTTCTTTCATCCATCTTGCCACCTCTGCGATCATAACGGCATACACGTCAGAAGTCAGGAACATGGAACGAAACCCCGGACGGCTTATTAGGTACAAGCCAACTTTTCTGCCGAGCATCTTGTCCGCCACCTGCACCGGCGTCCTGTCCGAGATGGGGATGGTCCATACTTGCCGCAGGTTATTGACGTTGATGATATACACCTTATCCTTGATTATCATACTACTTTTTCTCCACGTCGGCAAGTAAATCTTCGAAGAATTTCTGACTTTCATCCTCCGTGAGTTCGCCACTCAGCCCACGCTTTTGCTTTTCTTCTACGGCTAACATATCCGTGTTTTGGATGAGGCAGTCTATGGCTGTTTTGAATCTTCCCATATCTGCCACGACCTGGTCGAATGTTGTGACCTTTTTGGGTTTGCGATCTGTCTGTACTGTCGTATAACATTCCACATCCAGACTTACATCAGATCTCCATGCTACCTCTATGGCCAACAAGTATGGTCCGTGGAGTTCTACATAGTATGTTCTAACCTTCAAGAGTCGCTTGAGTTCTGTTTTGGCTGATGTTTTTGTGGGGAGGTGGGACCTACCAGTTGGAACGAATTGTCTTGACGCCCTGTGTCTATGTTCTTTGGCCTCACAAGTTCGACACTTCTGTGTCGGCCTCATGACGAAATCGCATTCTGCTGTTGGAATCTCTTGCCCACACAGTGTTTGAGCTACCTGGGGCTTCGATGTTTCCGAGCGGAGCCCTGTTACTCTGTGCCATTTCTGACCCGTCTTGGCACAGGATTTGCGATACCAACCCTTATACACCGCCATTTCTCAGTCTCCTTCGCAAATATGTTACATCTTTTCTCAGTCTTTTGTCCTGCTGGATTTTCCACCACACACGTTTGATGGATGGAATGACGCCGTGATGGGCTCGCCAACTCAGATAGAATCTTACGTACTTAGATATCATCAAGAATCTCCCTTGCTTTCATTACATGGAGAACACATTGTCTGTAGATTAGACAACGTGTTGTTGCCGCCCTTCGAAATTGGGATGATGTGATCTTTTGTCATCAGTACAGATTGTCCATCTTCGTTGACAGCATACAGATTCAAGTGTGGTGGTCCGTTTTTGTTGCCGACGTCTCTCTCAAGAGAGAAGAATTGTCCACGGAGTCTGCAAGACGAACAAAACGTACCGTGTCTTAAGAAGGTCCATAGACGGTGAGATTTCATGTTAACACTGTGCGTGTTTCCATGTCTATCCTGGTAGTTACGACGAGTTTGTTCCTTTGTCTCGTGACGTTGATATGGATCAACAAGAAATGGCAATACGTCATGGAGGCAGAATGTGTTGATGACTACATAATTTTGCATTTGTTGTTTCCGTTTCAGTGACAGTAATGTTCACCACCAGGCGAGAATGCTTCGATTTCCCAGTCGATTGCTTTCTCTCTGTTGGGATTGGTGTACAACACCTCACCATCCAAAGATAACACTTCCCAGACCTGGTCTGCTTCGTTGAATTCGACGTTGGATGCTTTCCTCACCCCCTCGACCCTACCAAGGGCGAACAGGTCAACTTCGTCGGTGTAAAGACAAACAAGATCACCGTTTTCTGTGACTTCTAAGATCGTATTGACCATAATTCACCTATGATGTTTTTGGTAGCGTTTCGCTCATGCAAAGTGGGCTGACCAATACATAGTCCACGTTAGCTCTCAGTTCTGAGAGATCATTTGCCCCACCCATGGCAAGTCCAGACCGGATTCCTTTGATATACTCCGAGACAACTTCGACAGTTTCGCCACGGTCCCCGGTTTCCATCTCTACGCCTTCCGGAGCAATATCTGGCCTGTCAGATGCAGCCCTGCTGCTCATTCCTCTATATACGTGTTTGCCGTCTATTCTGGGTGTTTTGTTTGTCCCTGCGATCATGTACCCGATCATACATGCGTCAGCGCCAGCCCACAAAGCCTTGACCATGTCCCCACTGGTTCGCAAGCCGCCATCTGCTATGATAGAAGCGCCATTATTGTCTTGAGACAAAATCTCTCGTGCTTGCTGTATTGCAGCGAGTTGTGGACGACCGAAACCGGTTATGTTCCTTGTAGTACATGCTGCACCAGGTCCAATGCCAACCTTGATCGCGTCTACTCCACGAAACGCAAAATTGCTTACAGCTTCTGCTGTGCAGACATTGCCAGCCATCAGGGTGAATTCGTAATGTGGCTTTAGTTCCGCGACGATGTTCTCTATGGCCGTGTACACCCCTATATGGTCACCATGCGCAACATCGAGACAGATGACGCTACAGCCAATCTCCAACAGTTTTCCAGCCTTGCCGACTACATCTCCCCTGATTCCGATCGCACAACCGACATGCCTTGCGCCCTGCTCCATCGCCCATTCGACTTCTTCCACCTGGACCCTCAACTCTTCGTCGTCTGGCAGACTGATGTGTCTTGTTAGAACACCTAATCCACCAACCTGATCCATCGCCACTAGCATGTCTCTGCCGGTGATAGAATCCATAGGCGAAGAGATTAAGGGTGACTCTAGTTCTATTCCATCTCTCCCAAGTCGTGTTTTTGTGCTCGGAGAAGTTCTTGAATCGAGTTCAGAATATGCTGGGACCAGCAAGATGTCATCAAAACACAATTCAACCTGTTGCGGAACCGGTATTCTTCTTCGCATGTTATGAGAGCCTTTCGATGTTACCCATTTCGTTTGTATACATAACCGTTACTGGATATTGGTTGAGAAGTTTTTGGCAGTCCGAGCACGGCTTAGCCATCACAATTCCAGTTGTATTGAACCTGGTGACTAGGACGATTATCTCGCCATGCCTGTCCCACGCTCTAATTCTGTTGAGCTTATGAATCAGGACTTCTTCTGCGTGTTCCGTCCACTTGCCTGGTTTGCCATGCACCCTTCGGTTGTGAGCGGTAGCTATTATCGTTCCGTTCGGAGTGAAAGCTATAGCACTGACCTTAGCTCTCCTGACGTTTCCGTACCCTGCTACCTGCTTTGCCTTTTGTAGTTGGGCTATCATTCTGGATTTCCCCTTCTGGTCCCCACGTGTACTCGTGGATGACCTTGTTATCTCTCACCAGTCTGAAACATCCGCTCCCATCGGCCATGATGCGAGTTGACGAGAATGTCCGCCACGTGTTTGCTTCCCCAGTGGAGCTTGTGTTCCCGAGACGTGTGACACTGCTTCTGGTTGTGGGATTTTCTGCGAACGCTTTTGCGATTGTTCTTGCCATTATCGATATCCTGTGACTACAATCCGCTGTCTTCCGTTTTCACCTCTTTCACGAGATACTACCCGACCACGAGATTCTTGGTCTTGTCTTACCTTGTGATACGCATAGTTGCCTTTGAGCGATGCGAGCCATGTTTCTCCGTACTTGGATGCATCATACTGAGAAATGATCGCAGTGTGGTTGCCATCTGCTTCTCTGACGAACCCAATGTCATTAGAGGAACCACCAACATGTTTCCTACGGATGATAACGTGGGCTGTCTCCTCCCGGACATCTCCCCTATAACCGTATAGATGCTGTGGCTGTTGGTGTACCTCTATTTGACTTATCTTCCAGCCACCTGTTTCCATCAAGGCGGCGATAAGTGCATTTGCGTCTTTGAATTGTGTTTTGACTGTGCAATATCTACTCATGAGAGATCCACCTATAGAGTAACTCTTCTCTTCAGTTCACCGATGAACTGGCCACTGTTGGCACCTTCTGATGCGGCTTTTGTCCGGATAGCTTCGAGTGCTTTCGTTACGCCGCTTTTTATATTCGCAGATTCGAAATCCTTTGGACCAACGCCGTGGTCCAAGAATGTATCCCGAAACTGGACCAACATGTCTTCGATTTCTTTGTCTCCGAAAATATTCATTTGCAGGAACCTGTCGACGTACTTACGAAAACAGGCGATAGATTTAGGTGTCAACCTCTTGCTGTCCGTTTCGTCTCCGAATGGCACTCCGTTGATTCTGGCTGTCATAAGGTCGCAGAACCGAGTTGTCTCATCTCTCATAGACGAGACATATTCTCCGACGAACTTGCCGACTTCTGTCTGCATCTGAGCCCTGAGTTCACTGGCTCTCTCGTCTCGCACCTGCTGTTCAGCAATGATATCTGTTACACTTGCTTCTTCTATCGATCCCATGCCAGCAATTTTGAAAGTATACCACTCGAAAGTGAATTTGGCTCGGAGAGCTTGTGGATTGTGGGGATAGTGTCCCTTCAAACACTTCTCCCAAAAGTCTGGATGAGAACTCTTGACAGTTGAAACAAGGTCATCAAAGCGGGCGATGAAACTGTCAACTCGCTGGAAGAACTCTTCTTTTAGCTCTGCAATCTGCGCCTCGACCGTTGGCAACATTGTCGCAGGAACAAAGTGTGCATTTGCTATGCCAAAAGGAACGGACCACCGCTCAAGAGCTTTCCTGGCTCTTTGTTCGATTTGAGTAAGAGACTGTAGTTCGGACTTTGGTACCATCAGCTTACGTCCGAGGTTCACCACGTCTGCTGGGAGATGGTCTGGATCATAGCCTACCCTCACAAGATCGGAACGGGTCAGCATTTTGCGACCCGACCACATTCCGATTTTGAGGTTAACAAGACATCCTACCTCGAAAAGATTGATGGGCTTAGTTCCCGTTGACTGTTCCTGAGTTGCTGTATTCATCGGTATCTCCTACAGGGTGACTTTCCGTTCCACAGTGGTAGCCGTTTCTATCTTTGGATTCGCTGGCTTGGCGTGCTTCGCGCACCAAGCTGTTATTTCTTCTATCCGTTGTGACTCTGTCTTCGACAGAGGAATGATTTCTTCGATGGCAGATTTTAGGTGGTTTGTTCCCAATTCATCACCAGAAGCGAATGCCATTTTCAAGCCGAGTTTGACAATCTGCTCTATGTCTGCTCCTGTGTAGCCCTTTGTCTTTTTGGCCAGAGCATGGACATCGAAAGCGTTGATGTCTCGCCCCCTTTTACCGATATGGATGCCAAAGATCTCAGCCCTTTCGTTCTCTTCCGGCAGTGCTAGGCCATAGATTTCGTCGAAACGACCTTTCCTGCAAAACTCCGGAGGAAGTGACTGGACCTGGTTTGCAGTTGCCACAAAATACACCGGAGATGTTCTGTCATTAGCCCATCTGATAAATGTTCCGAACATTCTCCGTGAAGCACCACCATCCATGTCCCCAGCACCACCGAACCCCTTTTCTATTTCGTCCATTTGCAGGACACATGGGGCCATACTTTCGATCATCTTGATCGCTTCTCTCAGATTGTGCTCTGACTCTCCTACAAACTTGTTCATCAAACTACCGATATCCAGAGAGATCAGAGGAAGACCAAGTTCTGATGCAATCGCCAGTGACAACATGGTTTTACCGCATCCTGCTACACCAACCATTAGGATACCACGAGGAAATTCGATTCCAAACTCTCTGGCTTCCTGGGTAAAGCAGGGCTTGTCCAAGATGACGTGTCGTTTGAGGGCGTCGTATCCTCCCACATTGTCTAGCCCGCCCTCTGGTGGTTCGATGTATGTGAGCAGACCAGACGCTCGGATGACAGCCGCTTTCTCTCTAAGGATCGTTCCGGCTGCTTCTCCGTTGAGATCTTTGTGTTTCCGGAGAGACAGGGTAACTCTGTCAACCGTTTGTTGAGATGTCATACCTCTGCACGCATTGACTATCTGTGGGACAATGCTTTTGTCCAATTCAAACTTGCTGCCGTCGGACCTAGTGACATCGCCACACGCGAATTCGACCCTTTCCTTTATTTGTTCCGCGCTAGGTAAATCAAAGTCGACACGAGTGACGTCATGCAGTATGGCCTTTGGTACGTCGAATTCTGGCCCGACACAAATGATGGTCTTCAATTGAGACGAGACGATTCGTCTAAGAGTGTCTAGCCACCCGACAACGACATCGAAACCTGGATACGTTTCATGCTTGACGTAACAGCCAAAGTCTCTGAGGATGCAAATGGTCCCTTCGTCAAATTCGGCAATTGCAGCAAGATGATCTTCTATCGGAGCTTTGACCTTGACATCAGAGATCGGTTCGCCCTTCTGGTTATGCCATCCAGTAGCGACAGACCACACGTACACGCGACGATCGATACCTGCTGCAACATCGCAGATATCCTTGATCGCACGATCTTTCTCAAACGTATCTACGTGGAGAAGAGCATGTCCAGAACAAATGTAATCCGCCATGTCGTTGATGAAGCTGTTCATGATTTACCTCTTGTGTCCTGACTATTCTTCCAACAAACGTCGAACTTCAAATAGCTCATCGAGAGCCGCTTTCTCATTGAACCGCAAATCCGCCACCAACAAAGAGATGTGAGACAACAATACTTCGATATCGTCGTCGTGGAGGGCCGACTTCTTTCTGTTCACCATACTGTCAGATTCGGTGTCAGCGCCGTTCAGGATTTCCCGCAATCGACTTGCAATTTGTTTTTTGTCCACGTTAGCCCCCTACTCCATCTTTCGTCTTTTTGTCGGTCGAAATTGGGACAACCGAACCAGTCTTGTCTCTGACGAGTCCTACCTTCTTCAGCAGTCTTTTTTCTGTCTTGCTGTCCGCCTCGCAAAGTTGGGTCCAGTGATCCCAGCACAGTTCTGTCCCGATATACCCAACGTCGGACCAGTTTCGGCATCTTGGGAAATCACATGTAGACATTGCTACCCCCAAAACAAACGGGGCCGGACCCGAAGGCCCGACCCCATTCGTATTCGTTCGATCAGATCCTACTGTTCGTCGGCTACATCCACGACGATGTTCGGATCGATGTCCGTCTCTGCCACATCGCCACCATACTGGATATCGCCACAATCGCTGAGAACGTATCCGAGCTTTCGCAGGATGCTAGCACCCTTACGCTTGTCGCTGGTGCTCTTAAGCTGGTTTGCGATTGCTCCCAGGATGCCACGCTGAATGACGACATAAACTTCGCCCGTAGCCGTGTTGACTTCGGTAATCTCAAACGCCGGATCATTCCGAGTCTCGTTCTGTGTTGCTTCCTGTGTTTCTGGCATTTTCTTTCCCTCTCACTGAATGAACTCTGTCGACCATACGGGGCCGACTACTTGTGTCTCATTATACGTCTGACTGACGTATTTGTTCCGTACATATCGACGAAATTTCACACATATACCGGGTTGAATTCAAGCTGGTCCGGTGTGTGACATCCTGTCCGACCATTTCCCCACCTGACAACGACACAGGGTGTTGAGTCATGGAATTTGATCTCCACGATTTCCCCTATCCCGAACTGCTGGTGGAAAACTTTCACTTCAACTTTTCTCATGATGTGTCAATCCGAATCGCGTACGCAGCCAAATTCGCTCATGGACATAGTACAGTATGACCTTAGAGACAAAATCGATTGGGCCGATCATCAAACCGACTCTCGTGTCTCCTGTTATGACGATGGCTGTCGCAATTGTGATACATGTAGAGAACATCCGCCACGTGAGCGATTTTGCTAGGTGTCTTTTTTTGTGAGGCAAAGTGATCTCCGTGTGTTGTGTATAATCAACTGAAGGAGGATGATATGAGAAGAAACTTGGCAACGTTATTCCTTGCTACCTGCTTGGCGGTACTGCCTGCTGGATGCAGCATCAAGACCAAGAACGCTGGAACCTGGGAGTTGTACGTCGGGATACGAACCGAACAGACTAGTCCGGAGCCAGCAGAGGTAGAAATCAAGTCCAGCCTGGTGGACGATATTGTTGGTTCAGTGACGGAGGGTGGCTGGAAATCGATTGCCCAAGGAATCATCCTTGCTGCGCAAGCTTATTTTGTGTTCTAGTCCCAGTCTGCGGATCTCTGTCTGGTTCCCATACCCTGTCTGCACCATCGTTCGTAATCGGACGAGTAGATACCCAGGGTGCCATCTTCGGCCATTATCCCGGTTTGTCCAGCGAACCACTCGCTGAATGCAGTTACTTCTGCTGTGGTGTGATACTGCACAAGCAATGCTTTGGTTACATACGGGATGTTTCCTTCTTTGAGGTATTCCGATTTCGGAATCATGCTCCACCCTCCAGCATCTGCTTGAGTTCGTCTCTCTCTCGTCTTGTTGCTTCGAGGTCGAATGTCAGATATTTGAGGTATAGCCTCATATCACCTGCCGCTACTCCCATTTGGGATAATGCAGCAGCACTGATTCTGAACGACGTCAACAAGCGGAGGAAAGCAGTCCTGTGGCTTTCTGGACCTTCCATTAGACGATGCACTATCTCCATGATCGCCGTACTGAATTCTTGATCGTCCATTTCCGTGTCTCCTAGATTTCCGGTTCCAGCAGAAATTCTTCCATGAAATCTCGCGGCCGAAGGGATTTTCTTATTTCTTTCCAATCGTGAAAAGAGACAAGTTTCGAGTTTATGCAATCACATGCCCGAGAAGATGTGAACAATGTGATAACTCCAGTCCCACGGCATTCCTTGCAATTTGGATCTGGATGACCCTGAGATGTTTGGTCACTCATAGTATGCACCATAGTCTCTGTCTTCATACTTTTCCGGAGGTGCCGTGCACCCACACGGAGAGCTAGACGTAAAGAGTGTGATGATACCAGTTCCTTTGCACTCTTGGCAATTGGGATCTGGCCCCTCTTTGACGTCTGGCTTCTCCATGTAGATGCCGACAAGACCGAAATTCTCTAGCGCCTCGACAGAATGGGTTTGGCTTGCCTCAGGAGGACCAACAACGAGTGGAACCTTGTGTTTTTGGACCAGCATTGGCATTTTCCACGGTAGGTGTGCTTTTTTCTCGTTGGTGATCCACTGACCAAGCATGCTATCCCTCCCGTACTGTATTCTGGTTCTGACGAGCTTCCCTTGCCGCCCTGTCTTCTGCGATACGACGGATACGAGCCTTCTCTTTCCGATTCTTGATGATCCATGAGACCAATGCGGCGATGGCCCCGATCAGGAGCCCGATGATTAGACATGCGAGGAAGAATGCGATCACGAGAGCGACAGGTCCCCAGATGGGAATAGTGATCAACCACCAAGACCACCCCATGACCACGGTTTCGACAACCCCGACCTTCAGGAGAAACAGGATGATGAACATGATTCCGAAGAATCCGATACTATTCTTGGCTACGACGATTTTTTGTTCGTTACTGGACATTGGTTGCTTCTCTCTCCAACTTACTTCGCATAGAAACAAATACACAAACGCAATCATTGTCAGACATATGACTACTATTGCGTTGTTGACGTTTTCGATTCCGATTATGTGGACGACGAGTTCCACTAATCACTCATGAGCTTGCGCAGGTTACCAGCCAGGTTTCTCGCCCTGACCATGGCGCTTTCCAGCACAGTTTGACGGACTTGCAGAGCGGCAATCTGAGCCTCCACGCCGCTCTTTTCCTGTTCACAATCGGATACACCAGTATCCAGATCTGCTACCATCTGATCGAACTGGCCTGCTACGGCGTCGATCAACGCTTCGCCTGTCGGCTTCTTCTTCGTTCCAAACATGTTTCGTCCTTTCAAATGTTCATCCAACCACGTTGTTGGATTTTCGTCAGACTACGCCAATTTCGTTCGCCAATAGGTTTAGACTAACCTCTTTGTCCATGGGGCAGCCTCTTAACCATTTGACGAACTGCGATACCATAATGCCAGCAGCTACGTTTGCACAGTAGATGGTTGCCTTGGCTGTACACCTATCCTGGTGCATTTCTGCCTGAGGAAACAATGTGGACTCATAGTATTCAGCGGATACAGCATCATATACGTTGAGCACCCGCATATACTCCGCACTCATCCTGCCATCTACAAACAGATCTGCTCGTTTTTGTGTGGCCTTGAAGATCTTCTCACGCGCCGCAACGCTGTCTACGCAACAGAAAATCACACCGCCACCAAACTGGTGAGAAGCGAATCTCATCTTTGCAGTGGTGATCTCGATCCCAGAGTTGTTTTGGCGACACGAATCCGACACAGCATCAACCTTGGGTCTTCCCAGGTCTGATTCCAAGAATCCTTGCGGAGCTAGATTGACTGCATCTACTGTGTCTGGATCGCACAAATGGATTTCCGAGACACCGATAGCGGACAACTGGATGGCGACTTGTCTCCCGATGGCACCAACACCGATGACTGTCACCTTTGTTTCTGCCAGTTTGTCAGGATCGATGAGGTCTCTTTGTCTCAGATCTCTGTCTTCTATCATGACTTGCCCTCACAGACCTGTTTGCGAGATTCGATACAATCGGTGGCCTTCTTCGTCCAGGACGGATCAGGTTCTTTGACTTCCTTGAACTGAGAACCATCCTCGACATACCATTTTCTTTCTATGTGATCATACCAGTACCACAAACCTTGCTTGTCATCCCACACGCTGACACTTCCATCTGGTTCGATCTGAAAGCCATCCCAACCTTTTGTGTCTCGCGTCCAGTCATACTCTCTGACTTTCTCGTCATATTCCCTCGCCCATTCCGGGTGGGATGATCCAGAGAACGGCTGAGACCAGTCAACCTCTACCTTTAGTATCTTGGTCACACCGGGTCCAGTGTTCAACTTCAGGCGGCAATACGTTTCACCATTTTCCGCCACAATCATCATGATAGCCCAATCCGGACTGGAAAACGCATCGACAAAGTTGTCTTCGTCAGTCTCCGAGGGCTTTGGGGAGTTTCCTGGATGTGTGTGGATGAGAATGTTCGCCACCTGCCATGGGACGAGCCCTGCATCCAGCATCCTGTCTAGGTGGTCGGCCAGATCATCTGTATCCAAATCAAATGTGACTGCAGAAGATTCTTGTCCGATGAGAACAAAATCGGTGACAAAGAGAGGGTCTGATGTTTCAGTTATTCCACATCCGGCAACCTCCGTTTTACCTCTCTTCTGCATGAACATCAATTTTGCCCACGCATACGGAGAAAATCTCAGAGTAGTCCCAAATGTTCTCGCTGGTTCTGCATATTGGCTAGCCATCGTCGACTCCTACTAGTAGACAAGCATGATTCTCATGACAGTTGTTACAGTGACTGGAACCGCACCCACCGCACGTTCCACTTAAACAATTGTTGCAGATTTGTTTCCCACATTCTGCACAGTCCGAAACACATCTGTCGCATACCGAGTGACCACATTTGTCACATTCAATCGTTATGCATCCAGGACAATGGTTGTCGTGACATGATTCACAAGAGGTGCTGCACGAGTGGCAAATACTTTCCCCACATTCTTGACACACCGATACGCACGAGTCACAAAAGTGCAAATCACATTCATTGCATCTCACAGAGCAATTATTACACGTTGGTTGACCGCACGCTTCGCAACAAACGATGCAATCATCGCAGACAGTATGACCACAATCATTACACCCCGTGCTGCATGACTCACATACCCAATTGTTACATTCTGTGCACTCGCTACCCTTCGAACACTCTGGACAGAATGACTCTTCGCATTTCGAACATTGCCTAACATTGCTCTCGTGAGTGTAGTCTTCGCATGTATGACAGTATGTCAAGCTATATTCGTCTGCGTACCAGTCTCTGAGACCTCCCCCATACGGAGAACTATGGTTGTATGTTCTCAGGATGGCTTCGACTATCCGAAAGTAGTCTTCCAGCCTACCCTGACAGATGGCATCTGCCATTGCTAAATCGCCATCTCCAGTGCACAGCCTTCCTCCGCTGACATGTGGGTGACTAAGTTCTGACGAAGAATAGTGTTCTCCGTCTTCTTCGATTTCAAGACCAAGGGTGGGACAATTCAGGTCGAGATGAATCCAGAACGTCCCAAGTTCCACCTCGACTTCTTGGTCAAGCAGATCGTCGTAGTGACTTAGGCAAACTCCCTTCACTGCGACAGAAAGCGTTCCATTCCGATAGTCTGTTTCTGACCAGGCATTGGTGACTATTTCTATCTCTCTAACCACATCACGTAGTGATTGTTCTGGAAAGTTTGTGGTATTCGTGGTCCTCTTTGCTTGGGATAGGATGTGTTGAGCATCTTTGATGACGCTTTCACAGAGATTAGGGATTGCCCGAGACGCCAGGCCCCTATGTGTTTCTGGACTAGGGATACCCTCGTGGACGACATGCCCGTCCCAATGACATACTTGTTTACGTCCAGAGGTACAAGCAGCGAACATCCTGGTCAATCTGGAGACCTCAGACGCTTTATCTTCGAGAGATCGCAGAGACTGTTCAATGTTCTCTGGTTTGATCATTTGTTGAGATCTGCGTTGCTTGGTGAGCCAGGCATGATACTTGTTGGCTGCACGACGCACAAGTTTCGGTTCCATGGTTGATAGTCCTGGCATTGTGGCCACGAAGGGGGCCGTAGCCCCCTTGTGACCATCGGTGGTTGGGAGTCATTACTTGGCTTGCGTTAGCTTGTCTCGTACGAGCTTGGCATCTTCGTCAGAGAGGTTGCTAATAAGACGTTCTACGTGCTTCGGAAGGCCCTTTGTGGTGTTGCGGGTCATCTTGTACGCAAGTGCAATGACTTCCGGAGTGTGCATATTCACGATGGATTCAGCAGATGACACGCCGTCTTCACCTACCTTGTCTCGTAGAGAGGCGATCTGTTCCTCTTTGGTGCCAGGACCACGACCCGCTGCCCCGCCCACCTTCGAGGGAGCCATGCTGACCCGATCACCATCCTGCAGGACATAGTCCTCGTGAGCCTCGACACTCGCGCCGTTAGCCCGAACCTTGATGGTGTAGTCGTCAGGATCGTTCTCGAAAGAAACATCGAGGAACGATTTCAAAGTGGTTCCCTCTACGACTTCCATCTGCTTGGGGAGGCCACTACCGTCATTGACCAACAATGTCACAGTAATCATGATTTTCTCCAGAGTTGTGTGGTTTCCCACTAGAACAATTGCAAGGTTTTAATTTGCACGATTTCTTCAATGGCGATGAACTCGCCCCTTTCCGGCTCAAAGATGAGGTTCAGACAATCCACAATCTGTTCCTCGTTTGGGAATATCTCCGACCAAATGACCCACTGTGTCGATCCATGCTCGTGATGGTAGTACACAGCAAACATTTTGTGTTCAGGAGACGGAGGTTTGATGCAATTACACGCCACAGTCGACCTCCTTCAGCGTTCTTAAGGCCCGTTCTGTCGCCATGAAACGTGCACACATCGCATCGATCATTGGACCTGTTGCCTGAACCTCTCCCAGTGAGTTTAGGTCCATCATGTCGTGTGGTTCATCTTCACCAAGACGTGCCGCAATGCGGTTGAGCATCTGCGACAACATTCGACATTTATGCATCAGGTCACGTCGCTGAGAACTCAGTTGTGACTCTATCACGGTGATTGCTTCATCTTTCGTCATCTCTTGCCTCCCAGACAGGTGCGGAAGAAATTGATTGTATCGACAGCACCTGAAATGAGTATCGCTATCAACAAAGCGTTATTGACGTCCGCATCTGACCATGGTTGGAATTGATCTCCGTACTCCATGCCAACGACGACCAATGAACACTTAGCCACCACACACAAACAGATCGTTATTGCAGACCACGCTGTCATGATTGAATCCTTATGCTAGACTCGGCTGTCCATATTCCACAGCCGGAACTTCCACACCAAAGTCCGAAGATGATACGAGCCGTGTGTTTTCTTCTTCTGTGCTGCTGTTGTTTGCGTCCCACGTAGCGTATTCCGGAGCGATCCCATCTTCAAGGACGTCGATTACCGGAATCTCTTGCATCAGACAGAGTTCATAGATCGTTCTCGAAACACACTGTTCACCGAAGATACCACAAACAACCAGATCTCGTGGAAGTTCAGGGTGTCGGTTGAGGCATTCCATCACCTCTTCGCCACCACCCATATGATCCTTTACGACGTCGTGGGCCATTTCGTATCCACCCACGGCCTGGGCGATGCTGTCTATCGTGTCCCCGTATCCATCGAATTCGACGACCAAGATGCCCCACTTTTGCTGTCGAGCATGCTCAACCATCTTGCAGATTACATTCTCTGCACCAGTAGCATCACAACCGTCGATGAAACCCGTCTGCATATCGATGATGACGAGAGTCTTTCCGCCTTCGGTCTTGCTGATAGTCTTCGCTCTATCAAACGGATTCATTTCTTTCCTTTCTCCGTAAAAGCCACCGCCTTTTCCAACACTCTGATGACGACAGACGTCCTCCCCGTTTCGTTGAATCTATTGTACGCAGAGTTTTCTTCCACACACGAAGGACATCCAGCTTTCACAATCGGACAATTTGCACATTGGTGTTCTGAACCAAAATGATTGCTATACCAGTGACATAACGCACATGTGTCTGCGTTTAGAATCATTATGTTTCTATCTGCATCTAGCAGGTACCGATACGGAGATGTCTTCATCACCACACCGTGTTTTCGTCTGTTTTCCCGCTTGACCCCTACCCACTTTCGCAGAGAGTGTCTTGCAGCATTTCTTTTGCTTGTCTTCTTTGCGCTTCTGGGGTAGAATTCTTTTCTCCACGATGCCAAGCTCATGACTTGTCCCCTCCCAATAGCTGCACGAGTTCGTCGGCAGAATGTGCTACGCATGAGCCACAGCCATGACAGCAGTATCCATCGAACCTTGCGCCAGTGATACCTACCACCTTTGATGCAGCGACAACTGTCGGAGTAATACTCGTCACCTTTTCGTACACAGTAGCATTGCTCCTTCGGCTTGCTAGCGTACCTTTGCGACCGCAACATGCACATTCCCATTCAGACAGATCGGTTGTCATTATGATTGCTCCATTGCCAAAAGGACGGGACAGGCAGGATTGGCACCTGCGACTTTCTCGTCTTACGCAAGCCGTCCGGACGGTATTTTGCTGCGAGTTGCTTTCCTAACTAAGCTACTGTCCCAAAGTGATGAAGGCCCGGACTCGAACCGGACTCAGGTCGCCAAGTTGTATCACAAGGAATCGAACCTTGCACCTGGGGAGCTACCCATTCCTTTTCTCCATCACGAACACGCCCACCAGGACTCGAACCTGGAACCCTCGGCTTAGAAGGCCGATGCTCTATCCAATTGAGCTATGGGCGCTCACGTAAGGGCCTTATTCCGACTCGTTGCATAGGATGTGTACGAACTGGGCTAAGCTCATTTCCACTCTGTGAATTTCCCCTGATTTTGTTCGAACGACACAGCAGTCTTGGTCATCAGGAGATTCCTTGACACTTTCTACGCAGCTTCCCCGAAGGTATGTTGTTTGGCTTATCGCTATGAGCTTGTCAACATATCTGATCGACTGGAACATGGTCATCACCTTTCATCATTGACACTTCAAGCCCCTACCACGGGCCATTTCCTTGAACCTTTCCAAGTCCTGCCTCAGTGGATTTGTGGCCAAACTCCACTTCGCCCCCTTACCATCGAGAAATGCGACGGTTAGCTGCATATACCTGATGACTTTGAGCAACTCATCGTCTTTCCACTGAATGGCACCGGAGAGTGTCCCTGCGTCTGCCGCGCCACTTGTCGTGTACTTACTCATAGAATCCACCCACAGACTACGAGTTCGCCAGACACCAAAAGTGGCTGTCCAGGTGTGACTTCGTCTTCGTAGACAACGGAGTCTTTGTGTTCCTCCAGATGTTCATTGAGCCATTCTAAGTGACCCATAACTTCATCTGGAGTTCCTGTGTCGTTGAAGAAATACCCATGGCAAGCCCTGACTTTGGCGACATCTTCGTCAGACAACTGTACGAGATGGTAGATCCGTATTTCTTCTGGAATCATTTCCCACACAACGTAGATCTCGTTCATTTTTCATCCTCTTCGGGTTTGTACTCTTCGAATCTTGCGATGTGGACAGACAGGTCGCACGCATCGCACACGAGACAATGGTCATCTAGAGACCAACATTCGTCGAACATGTGTATTTCTCGCGGACACATGAAGCGACGGAAAAACCATCGGACAAATCTATTGCCCATGATCCGTGGGTATGTGATTCCACGATACTTGCTCATTGATCACTCTCCAATGTCGATTGGAGTTCACCTAGACCATCGAAGTCAACGACATTTGCCCCAGATTCGTTGTAGCAAATGAATCCAGATCCATCGCTATAGAGTATGACGTGTGCGTTGTCTCCGTATCTGTCTTTGATGGTGTCTACCATATCACGGATGGCTGGTACGTTTATCATGTTTCCTCCTAACACCCCCGAGGAGATTCGAACTCCTGTCGCCTGGCTGAAAACCAGGCATCCTAGTCCACTAGACGACGGGGGCTGAATGGATGGTATGACGGGGGTCGAACCCGCGTTGCCCCATTGTAAGGGGAGTGCTACCGTTACACTACATACCATCCCCAGAGAATGAATTACCTAGAATCTTCACCCTCCGGTTGCTCGATGGTCTCGATCATTCCAAACTTCTCCATGAGCTTGGTAGAACCGAAAACCATTTCTCTGATAGTCCTCGGCCATTCGTCCATGTGCGCGACGAAGCCTTCTACACCACCGTATTTGTTGACCAATGCGTTCAGCTTGTCCCACAGTTCCGGTCTGTTGGTAGGCATGATGTTACCCCGTCATTTTCATCGGTCGACGCGCCATTTGCCAGTCTGTGATACTGTAGACGTTACCGTGCGGACTTAGTCTCGGCGCGTGTCTTAGGCCGAAATAGTTGGCTATAATGTTGACGAGGTCGACGATATCATCGCCCATGTCCAGGCTAAGATAGTCAGGAGAGATACAGAAAACAGCCGCAACTATATCACTCCTCAGTCTGCCTAGATTGTGACGTGTCCTTGTGGAAGATACGATACCTTTTTTCGCCATCCATTCCTGAGCATCTTCCCAGTCGCACTGAACTGAATCTTGCGGGTTTTGCACCCACGTGTAGCGACGGTACCATTCCATTGGTAGACGAAAACCCCAGTTCCCACAGCACGTTTCAGACCCATCCGGGTCGTATGGTTCCGGATTTGGGTAATAGTCGTGGTGTTCATCAACGTTCATGACGTTGAATGGAATAGGTACTTTGCCTTGGTTGATCCATCTTTCCAGGTACGGGAGAAATTCGTGGTGCTCGACGGTCAATACTGCTGGTGTGGTGGGTGGAATATGGCTCAGAATCTCTGCGAGTTTCCCGCGTGGATCTTTTTGGCAGTTGAACCAGTCCAGATCGAGACTGAATAGTGTCCCAGTCATAATTCGCCTCCACTGTTCTCGATAAGGCTAGCGAGGTTATTCGCTGTTTCTTCGATGCTATGGATGTGGTTCAATGCAGTATCTAGTGCGGATTGGATCTTCTCTTCGTCCGTCAGTTGTCTCCATCCGCCGCCTTCCACACCACGAGACAAATTGCGACTTGTCGCGGCACCAGTCGTTGCCTGAGCTATCCAATAATTGGCGTACAACTCAGACCTTTTCAGGTGTGCTCGCATTCGAACGACTTTAGCTTGATCTTCCGGACTCATGACATTTCCCTCATAGAAGACACAGCTTCTTCTTCTGTCGAGTACGGGCCAAAAGCGTCACTGTCGGGTAAACACCCAGGGAAGCAAAACCAGAAATACCACCCAGCCAGGTCTGCAGCGGCTACGAAGTTGTTTCCACAATACCCCATCTCTTCTACGAGACGATCTCTCATCCACGTATCTTCACTAGCATGGATGAAGTCTGCTTGACTCATATAGAACACTTCTACGTCTGGCAGTGCATACAGTTCGCCTTCCCTCGTCGGGTCTGCGTATGTTCTCATTCCTCGCCTCCACTAAGACGATGCACCATACTAGTTGCTATTTCAAGCTGGTCCTCAGCAAATTCAGCTTGTTTTTGTGCTTCTCGAACAGCATTGTTCAAAGACGGGATTGCTTCTGCAGTTTCTTTTTGATATCTCTTCCACGCTCGAAGAGTTGTTAGTTCCCAGAAATCGGGAGAAGTTATCGCCTTCCTGCCATCATCGTATCTAACGGTCCAGGACGGAAGAGTTGCACCTTCCAGAATTTGTTCTTGTAAAAAGGTTGCAACTTCCATGTGCCCATTCCATACACGATAAAGCAAATCACTAGGCTTCATTTTCATCCCTCCTCAATGGGCCATGCAGGACTTGAACCTGCGACCTCGCGCTTAAAAGGCGCATGCTCTACCAACTGAGCTAATGGCCCTTGAATATTATGGGAGATATGTCTATGGCGGTGGGAATTGAACCCTGCACCCATGGGTCAGACAAAACCAACAGGCTCTACCAAAGTCCACCTATCTCCCAACTGCCCCCAGTGGGAGTCGAACCCACAATCTCCGAAGAGAACTGGATCTTGAATCCAGCGCGTTTGCCAATTTCGCCACAGGGGCTCAGTTTCCAAAACGATAGTGCTGTTCCTCGTACCCACTTGTTAGTTCCAGCAATCGTTGTCGCTGGGATACTTCTTCGGGAGTTCGTTCACTCTCCACTATGCTATCGAGCCAGACGTAACAGTCGCTTGCTATCTGATACCAATCAGCATCCTCGATACCAACGGACAGGATATGTTGTAGTTCTTCCGCCCGACTGAGTAGGCAGAGCCTTAGGCTGGCCGTATCCTCATCCATCACAGCCTCCCAGCCCTGGTCATGGCATCAACTAGCCTTTGCTGTCTAGCAGCATATATCGCCTTCTGCCACTCCAGCATCTGATCAGAACAGTAGATCCAAATTGTCTTACCCAGGTGATCCTTCAACTTCTTCCCGTCGTCTCGGTTTCGTCGCTTGCGCCTTGAAGCGTATCTCTTGTCAATGAGATGTTTGATCAAAGCGTTCCGAGACGCACGAACTATCCTCCTAGCCGTGTCTGCTATTCGCTTGCGGTGTGGATGATTGTTATACCTGGCACAGCAATCCTCGCAGTACGACAGATACGACCCACCAGCCCCATCGCAACGAGAGACCATGTACGCCCCTTTGCCGTTGCATTTCTCACAATCTGGATATCCAATGTGATGTGTACGATCTCGTCTGTGGGACGGGCAACATGGTGGGTGATCCCAGTGCTGAGCACCGTCAACCTCTTCTGTATCGAAGCAGAAAGCAGCTTTGCCAGTACACTCGTAGCACAGTCCAGTGTATGTGCCAGCGTACAACTCTGCTGGGTGGTTACCATCTGCATTCAGTGATTTTCCACACGACCTACATCCATGTTTCTGGAGCATTCCATTCCATGACATTGTTACGCTCCTAGTCTGTATCATATTGGCCAGAAGCTTGCGCTTCTTCAACCAACTTAGCTAACACATCCTGCGGTTTGATGCCGTTGCAGTTGACGATTTGAAGCCCGACCGGCCTCCCCATTGATCCCATATCTACCGTCACTTCTGAGCCGTCTGACAGTTTGTGTCGCAGTGATCCAATGTATTCTCCACCACCAGGAATGGTCCAGTACGTAGCGACATTGATACCTTGGATTTCAGTAGTGCCGACCTCGATGATCTGGTAGTCAGCAGAACCGACACCACCAGGGCTAATCCACCTACCAAGCTTGTAGACCTTCACACCAACGGACTGGATGAATTTGGACAGCACAGACCTTAGAGATTTCATTTTCATGACTTTCCTACTCTTTAGAGGGATCAACCCTAAGTCCGCACGAGCACATGTGAGGCTGATTCATCACGGCAGACATTAGCCTAGCGAAAACGCACGAAACATATTCCTGCGTAACAGCTACATTCGGATCGAATTCAACCACCCACTGCTTGATATTCGGAGCATACGAAGCGACTCCGATCTGTTCACCACCAGAGATGATCTGGTATGCATGAACATCTCGATTGACTTCACTGACGGGTTTGAGAGAACAAGCGCAACTTGTGGTGACAATTCGTTTGTTCATCCGACTCTGTCTCCTAGCTTTTGCTCTTTCAGCAGCAGCCTTCTGTTCTTTCCTTGCTGTAACCCACGGACACTCTGGGCCATCCCACCAATAGTCAGTTTCGGTCAGCACCAATCTGTCGTCGTCGCACGACATCTCGGAGACAGATGGGATTTGTGGAAGGAATCGATCCATCCACTCGAAATCCATCGGGACATGGCCATCGGCCACCAGTTCTTGTATGGTTCTGTATTGTCTAGTTTCTCCAGCAGACATGACAATTCCGAGAGACGCATGTCCGCCAAAGCATCTTTTCATAGACAACAATTGACGAACCAGATAGTTATCCGCTCCTTCGACCAATGTGGCGAATGTGGTTGTCATGTTATTCCTCTCGATGCCCCAGGCTGGAATTGAACCAGCGACCACGTGTTTATAAGACACGCACTCTACCACTGAGCTACTGGGGCTCTCGACCTAGTCGATTGAATGGTTGGCCTTTTCGTACCCCTCAATCGCACAGGTAAGACCTTCGAGCATCTCTCTTTCGACATCGTTCATCTCATTGACTTGCATCAATATATCAACAATGTCAAGGCACGATTGGTATTCGTCATCGTTGCAGATGCCACCATCTGTGACGTTACGGACCATCTCCATCATCTCGTTACACAGTGCCATGGTTTACCCCACTTTCTTCACCACTGTCTTAGGGTAGAAGTGATCATCCCGGTCATGGAATGACTCATACCCCAGGCTGTGCATAATTTCGATAGACATTCGTGTCACGCCTATGTACCCATCAGCAGTGGAGGGGCGAGGACCTCTGTGTTTTTCACAACAAGATCCAGTGGTGATTACGTTACACGACCACAGGAATTTCAATTCTGCTGCCAAGCACATGTCGAAACAAACCAATTTGTTCCCAGAGAATGGTGTCTTTGTACATACTTGGCATTCGTAGCATTGTACCGAACTACGGTCACAGAAACAGGAAGGGACTTGCAAGACAGGAAAGTGATTACTCATGTTCTACACTCCTAATGGGGTGGGATGGATTCGAACCATCAAACCTCAATAGAGGACCAAGTGTACAGCTTGGTGGGGCTGCCATTGCCCAACCTACCCCAAACAAGTACGAACCAAGAGACCAAGTGTGGTGTCTTAAGGTTTGGCACCCTTCCTCTTCGCATGCTTTCCCAGAGAGGACAGGAGCGCTTCTTCCGCTAGACGACAAACCAGGACGACGCAATGCGCAGGCTGGTTCGTTAGAGTGCGGCATTTTCCCCCTCGACGCCCAAGTTGGAACAGAACGTCCTTCAAACGAGCCATTCCAATGACTCTCAGACCTCATCCCTTGTGCGTCTTGCTAACTCTTGGTCCGTACATCATTCCTGCAAACTGTCCCTATCTATGGCGTGGCATCATACGGCTGGTTTACCTCTAACCTCCGCGCTCCGCCTCCTGGGACCAACACCGAGGAGTGCCTTAGTTTACAAGAATGTACCGGAAGGTGGTAGTGGTTTTTCAGGAACGTCTCCCACCGTGAATCGCTTTAGACCATCGGCAACACATCCTGTGCTGCAATTCCGATTTACCTCCACGATCGCCTCACGATCTTCTTCGACTCCCACTTACGTTCTTTGGTGCCACCATTTTGGCGATGCCCCATGGTTGCAACGCTCCGGATTACCCAGCGAAGCCAAATCGCCTTCGCTCATTGGCTGTCGCAATTTCAAGATCGGATTCAGCGAACCCCCAGTCGTCTCCACCGTAGAGATAATAGACATCTTTGTTGTCCACGGTTTCGATAAGACCAACCTGAAGAATTGTCCCAGGAAGAACGGCGGCAGATGCTTCATCTGTTGTGACACGTACTATGTCACCGACTTTGAATTTTGTATTGGGCAATTCTTACCCTCCAAGAAACAACATGGCGATGAATGTGATGAATGCCACAGGGATGCAGGTCTGCCCAAGCCCTGGGACAAGACCCATCAAGCCTCCCATCCACCACTCCACAGCAGGATCTTTGCCTGTGTACACAAGCCATGAGTTGATTGAATATGGCCACAGCAGTGCGCCGAGTGTGAACACAATGGCTACTACTGTGCAAAAGGCAAGACTCGATCCGCAAACAAAAGAAATGAGACTTTTCATCTTTGACCCTTCATTGGTTGACTTCGAATAGTGGTATCGCTACAGCAACGACTCAACAGAAGGAAGACTGTTCAGAATCGCTTCTGCCTGCTCGGCGTTCTCTGCGAACTGAATCTGCAAGACCGCCTTCTGGACTTCGTCTGTCAACCGGGCCTTCGCCTCTTTGATTGCGTCCGACTTCTCTCGAATCAGAGGGGCTACATCGATAGCCAGGTGTTCGATGTCATGTTGCAGTGCGGTCTCCTCAACATCAAGCTTCGACCTACGCTGCCGCAGTTGGTTGAATCGATCGCGGAGACGTTTCGGAAGTTGTCCGATAGATTCGTCGTCGAATCGATGGGAAAGGATCGACTGATATGGACCAAGGTCGCCAAAGCACTTGAGACCGTTCGTGGTATCCAACTGTGCACGAATCTTGGCGGCTCGTCCTTCGACCATCTTGCAGAGCATATCTCGTTGTTTCTGGTTCATGGTTTCTCCAATCTAGCCCAACTGTTTCATCGCTTCATACACCACACACTTCGTTGGCGCTACACATTTTTCGATGTTTGCACCAACAACAGACATTCCGATTATTGCTCCAACAACCACGATGACAATTCCTGCGACATGGAATCCAGCTTTGTCGTCTTCGTTTGTCTGCTTTGTGCTTACGCGAGAACACCACGCACACACGGCAATTCCGAAGACAAGGATAGCCACACCAATTAAAACACCACACATTCCATAGATGGAGGTTTCATGGACCACAGTTTGACTGATGGACGATACGGTTTCGATTGCTGGCGCAACCAGTTCTGAAACATCGCCCATACGATCCGCTGCATTGTTTACGATCTCGTTGACCGTTGTTGACACTGTCATCATTCATCCTCTGTTTCTAGATATTCCTCACAACCATCTGCGTCATTGCGGACCCAATTGACACAACCGACATGAGAGTCAACAAACGCACTGACTATGTATGGCTCTCCCATGGCTGTATGGAACAGGTCCATGATTTCTTCGAATGTGTCTCTGACAACGGTACTCGTCCCATTCTCTCTGACCCATTCATTTTGGTTGAAGTTTGGGCTGCGATTGTTCCACAGCACAAGAATGTGCATGGTTCCCTCCTAGGTGAAGTTCCGGATCTCCATTTCCAGATTCCTGATTGTGGCTGCTCTTGTAGCCCGCTCTCGACGATTCATCCTGCGTCGTGGTTGATTCTTGATCCTCGCCAGCGCCTTTTCTGCTCGAATGACGCGGGGATCTACTTTCGACAAGCGAGTTTCCGCTGCCGACAAGACACGTACCTTCCGGCCGTCCACGCCACGTGGTCTACGGGACGCCTGACCAACCGCCGACTTGCGGTTAACGAGAGTGTGCCTGCTTTTCTTCCACTGACCATCCATGCCCCTTTCCATGCGGACATCGTCCTGATTCTTCCTTCTGGTAGAGAATCCCATCCTACCATCGCCGCATTTGATACGTTGCCACACAGGCCCACCAAATCGCTTGCCCCCTTTGACCGGAACGCAGTATTCAGACCTCGCAAACCGATTGGCGAGAGCCCAATCACGAGCTTGACCTTCCAACCTGTTGAAACCGTAGCCAGTACCGCCTCCATTCACTTGTGGTTTGTCATCCTTGCAGCACTTGCATGCTTCGGTCACAATTGTCTCCTGAATGTAAGGACCAGGTATGCACTGACACCGCAGGCTCTCCCTTGCTTTTCCGCTACCTCCCAGTCCGTCAGATGTTCGATCTACGAAAGCGGTGTCATACCACGGATGTCCTTCCGCCTGATGGTGTCGTACCCGAAGTCGTCGAACATTTCACCGGTCTCTTTGTCCCGCTTGCGACCCTTGTGGTACTTGACCGTCACGTTACCACCACTGCCTCCGTCACCGGGCGCGAAATCGATCCGATGCACCCAACACGGAGAATACTCGGCCTTGTCTGTCCTCAGGATAACGAGACTACCCTTGACGATCATTATTGACTCCCTGTGCATTCGCACGGTACGCTGCTTCGCAGCAATGTGATTGTTCCAGTTCCTTTGCACCACCGACACTCTTTCGGGTGCGGTAGTTCTCGAATCACTCGTTGGATCATTTCGTCGGAGCATTTGACGGAGGTCCATTGTCTCTTCCTTGGGTTGTCGGTCCCCAAAGAGATACTGATTAGGCCGTCTTCGCCTTGACCAACATTTATGATCCGACCACCAGATGGGTACGAACTAAACGACGAAAAAGTCATTTCAGTCAGTGACGCAGCTTCTAGTCCCTTTTTGAGTTCGTGCACGAGGAACACGATGTCGGACTTGGTCAGCCAGACAGGAAAGTAGGCTCCATTACACGTGAGGATCAGGTGACACTTATCCCCTTCGTGTTTCGCGGCCAGAGTACCCTCGACACACTCCATGGAGAAACTCATCGAGATGCTCCGATGTGCTTGGCCAATTGACCACTGTCGTCTTTCACCGCCACGTGTCCAATCCAAACACAACTGTTGAGAGCGAAATTCCCAGGGGCAAAACGATCCGTCGAACGATAGTCACCAAGCAGTGTGCTGACCCAGATCCGCCCACACTGGACGCAATATTCGCTGAGCCATTCATCCGCATACGGCTTTCGTGTCTTGCATTCACACATCGCCTTGTCCTCCACACCCTTTCTGAACCCGGATACGTAGATTGGATGTTGGCTCCGGTGGTGACAGTCATCGAAGACCAAGCCCAGGAAACCTCGCCTATACCCTTTGTACCACAGGTGTTCTTGGTCGGCCATACGGGTCTCGCCATTTCACAACGATACGCCTACTGTACCCGTCGTGATCTACTAACGATTGTTTCACCTCGTCCGCGCCCATGTGGATTTCAAAGTATACGGTTTCCGTACGGCGTTTTCCGAGGTAGACGTTCCATGCCCTGAATCTTGTCCTCATTCCTCAAGGTCCTTCTGACCCTCGCTCAGTTGACATTTGTTACACTTCGGCTTTGCCGCGTCGTAGATGCCGCAATGTGAACAGTGGTACTGGTTGTCCCCAGGATGCTTCTCCGTCCAGTGACATGAACACTCGAACAGTTCAGCGTTTCCGCAGTTACACGTACGACTACTCATCGACCCACTCCCCACTACTCCCCAGGTCTTCGACACTTCCGATGCCTGGGGGATATTCATCGTTCGGTTCTCCAGCCTTAGAGAACTCTGTTTCGTCAAGCAAAGCCTCCAAGCTGAGCCTCACTTCGTCTGGGAGTCGAGACGTTTGGACAGCGGCCATTACTCCATCCCTGAGTTTGTGTGCCATCGCCATCATCTTTGCATCTACCCACTGGCCAGTCTTGATTTCGGCTATCAGATTTCCCTGGTCGTCAATGACACCGTAGTCTCCATGACCCATACCCCTGTCCTTGAAGGCGACTTCCCATGTTTTCTTCGTCATCGTATCACCAACTTTTCTTCGGGACAGTATCTTTAGCTAACTCTGCTGAAGAACTCGCACAATATGATGGTGGCCCTTGTGGTGGTTCAGGCCACGCACTCGCATTCTGCACTTCGGACACCTGCTGCCGATAGTGAGCTTGAGCCCATCGGCTTCAAACTGCATGCCGTGATTGATGCCGCTGCAGTGCTGCCTGACCGCCGCTTGCTCCAGGTGGACACCACGCTCAGTCAGTTCGATCCGCTTCGTCTCTTTCTTTGTCTTGCTCATATCTTTCTCGCTTTTGTTGTGGGGAATACATCCCCAATGAATTCTTGACCAAGATTGTCGCCGATTGCAGCGATGATGTTGACAAACTCCACCAGTTCTGGAAACTTATCCCGCAGTCGGCTGACCATGGGATTTTCGCTCCTGTCCGGAGAGTACGCAGCCGCTTCTGTTAGCCAATGGCTAAAATCCATCTTTGCGCCATCTACGACAAACAGATAGGTCCCGTTCCCGGTGACAAAGCGAATTGGATGTTTGATCCTCCGCTGTGCCTTATTGAGCAACTCCACCAAGTGGGACATGACATTGGCGTCCAGCCACTCTTGCATTTGTTCCGCCCACCGTTCGGCCCTTGCTTCGATCACAGCAGGATAGTCCATGGTTGATCCTTTACCTTAGTGGTCTATCCCTGTAGTCTTTCGCAGCACCCAGCAGGCACCAGAAACAGAACAGAAGAGCCACCGCACACAGTATCCAGATCATTATACCTACTCCTTGTTGCCACACAGAGAACACGGCTGAACCGACGTGAATAGCGTCACAACCCCTTTCCCTTTGCATTCAGGGCACACTTCAGGGACAAGACATTTCCCTATGTTATCCAATGAGTAGTTGAAGCCTCGAAAGCCGTCGAGCTTCGGCTGCGGCTCGATTGGGAAGAAGTTGCCGTATGGTCCATATTCATCAAAGGCTGGCTTGAGTTTTTTGTTCATTCATCACCTCACAAATCATCACAGACTGTGCCGCCAAGTGTGGCTCGGTCACATTTACAGATAGCTTCACCACTCTCGGTAGGGCTATCCAACACCCGCCAAGGCATTCTCACTTCGCCACTACTATCCAGCAGTACCAGATTAAGTGGAGACTAAGACACAGTCCGCGATGGTTGCGTTTAACTTGGTCTTCGCTGTTTTCGGGATGCCTCCCTACTTCCACCGAAGGCAGTCCGCCTCTGCCCGCTCAACAAAGTGTATCGCTCCGTCACCGTACGTAGTGAGGTACCATCCTGTTGTTGCCGCTGTCGTACACGACGATCTGTCCATCTGAGTTCAATTCCAGGCCGTGGCCATCTGCAACGCAGTCTTCGAGTCGAAGCTTGCCAGATCTCGATATCCGAGCGATACAACCGTTCCTGATCGGCCTACCTGCCGCATCGACGATGTGGATACTGACACCGCCCCCTTCGTGATCCAACAACGCCAAGCTGACGACTTCTTCTTCAGATGGAGTATATGTTCTGATTTTCACGCTGTTTTCTCCTTCGATCCCTGTTTCCGTTGCCACCGTAACAGTTCGTTCATGATGTTGGCGATGTAATCAGATGTCATACAAACGCCGTGACACATTCCGATGGCCCACTGTTTCATCTCTGGCCAATACACGGCGTGACCGATCACTTCTGTCCCGCATGCGATTTCCAGAACATCTTGTTCACCGGAATCAATAAGCCGACATTCGCAGTATCGGCCGATCAGTGTTCGTGTTGCCATGGTCGTTCTCCAAATCTGGTTTGTAGTGCATGGTCACAGGCTGCGCCACCAAGTATGGCTAGTCTTATATTGGTAGGCACCTCCGATTAGTAGCCTTTGGCTACCCAGACGTTGCCAGACAGACAAATGACGCCAGACCTCACCCGACGATTGAGCCAGTCCGCAGTCAGAGCACATTTGGCGCAATCTTTGTAGCACGCACATGTGAATCCCATCTCTGTGGCCAACATATCTATTACGCTGTCATCGGGGATCACAGGACACACATGATTGAGCCGTTGTGCTTCAACACGGTATTTGTCGCCACCTATCGCACAGACAACAAATGGCCCCTCTGTGTACTCGACGTTGTTCTCACCGTATGTGACGATCTGCGCCATCGCTAATACTCCGGATAAACGTAGAAGACATTACCGAAGAATCGCTCCAGCCGTTCCCGCTCGCCAGGTTTCCACGAGCAGATATCGATGCCCTTGTACGCATTCTTTGATGGTCGGGTGATGAACGTCAGGGTACGAGTAGAATTCCCATCAGGAGAATCGAGCCAGATACAGAACCTACGACCAACAAACTTCTTCACACACCGCCACGCCCATCGGCCGAGCCTAAACAAAACCCTATCCCTTTTGCGTCGTGCAGTGCCCCATTCGTACGCCTCCACGAATGCTTTGCTTGCGCGGAGATCATCGTCGACACGGATTCCACGTTCTCCGAGCCATTGGCCAACGATACGCCACACGTCGTTCTGGCCTGACCTGTACCCAAAATCGTAGTCTGACTCGTGTCCCAGCCTTCTCACTCTCCACCTCCATCGCACTTCTCGCATGGCTGCTTACACACGCCCGCGCCGTCCCACCCACCGCAGTGACAGTTGCACTCATCCGTATTGGATATCGGTTTCCCGATTTTTGTCAGATCAGGGAACATCGTGACTGAGGTGAGATTCAACACATCCTCTGCCGTCAGTACAGCCTCGGGCTCGTAATCGATTTCGCCGACATGGTTCCACCGTGGGTCGCTCGACACAGAACACAGCAGATACCTACCCGTCGATCCCTCATGGATCACAGCATGGTTCCCTACTCTCCAGACAACGTTGTCCATCTTGTTGCTCCTGACTGCAGCCCTTTGTTGTCTTGCATCACATCTGCCTAGAGCCCGCCGTGTCTCCAGACGCCGCCCCGAAAGCCCTGTCATAGATGGTCGTGTCGTTGCGGCTCTTGCACTCATCCCAGATCGCATCTACCATCCAGTGGAAATCCGACCGTGGATTGTTGTTCGCAAACGCCGACAGCCAGATCATTCGTTCGGCTTCCTTTTCCAGTTCGTCATCGGTCATGGCCGCGATCTTTGCAAGGTATTCCGACTTGGGCTTACCAGAGTTGTTGTTGCCTTCGTACTTCGTCATCGGGTACCCCTATGCAAGATATCGTGGAACCTTTTTCCATGTTCGCTCGGGTCGTGATCCGTGATAGATGAACCGACGTCCCGTCTCGTCTTCGTACGTTTTGTCTTTCCACGAATCGGCTGCTCGCGCCTGCAAGTCTCGGTGCTCGATCATGCCAGAATCGGCCATTTTGTCGAGCATCATGCTTGTCATACCCATGAACCTATCCGGGTGGTGGTTAGGGTTTTCAGACATTGTATCTCTCCCTACAAAGTGCCAACAATGTCACCTTACCGTTGTTTTGGCGGCTTAGTTGACAGAACTGGCACTTTCACAGACCCCTGACGGCCACAGTCGCATCCCCATTCGTAGAATACGAGACGACAACGTGCTCCGAGATCCGAAGCGACCGGTCTGTCTTGCGCCACCCCATCATCGTTCGTGTCCACACCGTCCCGCACGTGGGACAATACTTGTCGAGGAAGTTCGTCGGGTGTGGCTTACACATTCCGCACTCACACATACCAGTTGTCTCCGTACCCCTCCTCGGCCCTGAGCCGCGCCACCTCTTTGATGTCATCCATGGTAATGGAAGTCGGTGGGAGGTCGCCACAAGTTATTGATGGGTGGTAGTCTTGTTCGTAAGTTACGATACCGGCACACTCGCTGCCCGATATCTCTTTCGTCATGGTGTGAATGATGCCGCGGACTGTGTCCCCAGTGGAGACGAGGTCGTCTATGATGACATACCTCAATTGCCCGTTGTTCTCTGGTCGTCGTGGTTCGATTCTACGTCGGGAATGACTCCCCCCTTGATCGTGTGAGAACTTGGCATCAGAGATTTTTCTCACGACGAAGCATGGGATGCCAGACGCAACAGAGATGGAAGACAGCAGGATAACTCCGCTCACCCCGGTTCCGACGATGCAGTCGATGCGACCGAAACGCGGATTGCGCAATTCGTGACATATCACTTCCACTGCTTCTTTCGGATGCGAGAAGGCCAACCCGAAATAGCACGAGAATTTGTAGTCATCACCACAACCCTCGTCAACCTGAGACACAGATGTGTGTGGATTCATGAAGTTTCCCCCAACGATTATCCGCTACTCTTGTCCTGCTACCCCGTCATCCTTCGTCCTCTTGCGGCTCGTCCATCATCGAGATCGTGACAGTGTCTGTGTTGAAGGTCTTGATGTCCCCTGTCAGTTCTCTTTCGAGAGCCATGAACATACTGCCGCCATTGATCCAGATGGCCCGGACGACCCATTTTGCTCCGGAGTAGGTGGCCCTACGACCGATCATCGTTGTGTCGATTGCGAATCCCATCATTCACCTCCCGCGAACAGCCAGATATGGTTTGTGTCCTGCTCCACAGCACTGAGATCCAGGCTCCACTGACCGTTCGTGATAACGACATTCTGGTCTTCGTCAATCCCTTCCAGGTGCTGTTTCAGTTCGCCAACAGTCATTTTGTACCCCCCCTACGTTAGCTTGCGCCGTATCCCTACGTTAGACTACAAGATACAAGAAACCGTGTCGATTCTTTGTACCTTGCGCCACATTGGACCATTCCGCCCCACTCCGCTCCACCACGCCCCACAGAGACCACAAAACCGTATATACAAACACACACAGGATAAACTGACTTGACGCCCGACGCGCCGATGCAGTACCGCGAAACGCGGTTTTTGACCCTGTGAGACTTGTTTTTGGTTTCGTTCGTCTATACACTCTACACATACACCCCATAAGGAACATACCTATCGCCCTTTGGGCGCTGCGGGTTTTGAAGGGGACTTTGAACCTCTGTCAGAGGCACACCCAGACTACTTCAAAAAAACCCCGAATATTCCCAGGGAACCCCCGGAAGTATTATGGGGAAGGTGAGTAGTTTTGAAGGTGTGATAAGTGACGTTGGTTAGGGGACTTACGGTCAGA
>Ga0180431_10001183_pt1 | contig 36655 bp, 29 predicted proteins | sample SS_ome_11_FD_132459 | JGI IMG/M metagenome (GOLD analysis project Ga0180431, IMG submission 132459) | Hypersaline lake sediment archaeal communities from the Salton Sea, California, USA - SS_1_MS_1 metaG | ecosystem: Environmental > Aquatic > Non-marine Saline and Alkaline > Hypersaline >... | reverse complement strand
GCCGTAATTGAGCAGCTTGTCGGGATCGACCTGGACCTCGTAGGTCTTGAGCTGTCCGCCAAAGGTGTTGACCTCAATCACCCCCGGCACGCTCCGCAGTTGGAAGGCGATCTGCCAGTCGAGAATGGTCCGCAGATCCATCTGGTCATAGTCAGAGCCCGGCTGAGCCCGCACCTCGAACTGATAGATCTCACTCATCCCCGTCGCGATCGGGCCCATCTGCGGGTCACCCATGCCCGGGGGAATGCTCTCGCGGGCCTGTTGCAGCCGCTCGTTGACCAGTGTTCGCGCCCAGTAGATGTCGGTGCCCTCTTCAAAGGCAACGGTCACGGCGGAGAGGCCGAAGCGGCTGATCGAACGGATCTCTTCCACCCGCGGCAGACCGCTCATCGCGTTCTCGACCGGGAAGGTGATGAACTGCTCGACCTCGACCGGGCCGAGCGAGGGCGAGAGGGTCAGTACCTGGACCTGCACATTGGTCAGGTCGGGCACGGCGTCGAGCGGCAGGCTGGCGACCGAGCCGGCGCCGACGCCTAGCAGCACCACCGCCAGCAGCATGACGACAAAGCGATTGTCGAGCGACCAGTCGATGATCCGCGAAACCATGGGGGCATCTTTCCCTGAACGTGAAGGGTGAGTGGTGTGAGCAGACCCGGCAAGGTCGTCAGTGTCATCCGGCCGCCGGCCCTTTATTCTTCAAGCAGTGCTGAGAGCAACCGCGACTTCAGGGCGAAGCCGCCCGTGATGACCACCCGGTCGCCGGCGGTGAGACCGTCACTGATTTCACCAGCGTTCGCCGTCCGGCGACCGATTGTGATGGCCGTCTTCTGGAAGCGACTGTCCCCGAGATGCCGGAAGACGAACGACTCGCCCGCGTGCTCAAGCACCGCGGCCAGCGGTACCTGCAGCACGGTGGCCGCCTTGGTGTCGGGGAGATCAACCGTCACAAACATGCCCGGCTTGAGTCGCCCGTCCTCATTGTCGGCAACGGCCCGCAGATGGAGCGTCCGGGTTTCGGGGTCGACGAGGTCGCCGGTGTAGAAAACGGTGGCCTCAAAGACCTCGCCCGGCCAAGCCCCGCTGCGAAACCGCACGGCCTTGCCCTGCAGATCCGCCAGCAGCGGTAGCTGTTCCTCGTAGACGTCGGCGGAGAGCCAGACGGTTGAGAGGTCGGCAACGGAGAGGATCTGGTTCGTCGGGCCAACGTGCTCCAGCAGCACCACGTCCTTCGAGATGACGGTGCCACCGAATGGGGCGAGGATCGGGCAACGGGCCAACGCGGCGCCCGTGCGGGGGTCAATCGCGGCGATCAGGTCATCTCCGAGCCCGAGGATTTTCAAGGCCGCCTCATCGACTGCCACCCGGGTCTCGAGTTCGGCCACCTGCTGGGTCGACATGATGGCGGTCTGGCGGGCCTCCTGTTCAAGCTGTTCCAGCAGCGACTGCAGCGTCGCCCGATTTGATTTCCAGTTCGCCTCGGCCTCGTAGATGTGCCGGGAGGCAACGATTCCCTCCGACTGCAGCGGCTCGAGCCGGTCCAGATTTTTCCGGCTGGTCGCCTTGTCGATGTAGGCCGACATCAGCTTGTCACGGTATTCGCCCAGTGGGCGGTTCTGCAGCTGACGCTCGATCTCCTCGACCGGGGCCTCGGCCCGTAGCAGCTTGATCAACGTCAGCGTGTTTTTGGCGATTGCCTGGGTCCACTCGTCCTTCCGGGTAGTGAAACTCAACTGCAGCCGATCCTGGGCGAGGCGGAGCATGGCATCACCGACCTGCCGGCTCTGGATGACGGCCATCTGCTGCCCCTTGGTGACCCGATCGCCAAGGCTGACATGCACCCCTTCGACCCGACCCTCGACGAGCGGGTAGACATGGGCGAGGCGGTCCTCATTGAGGCTGATCGTGCCGGTGAGGGTGGTGGCCCGCTCGATCAATCCGGGAATGGCCGGGGCGATCGTGAGCCCTGCCGCTTCCCAGAGTTCTTCGGGAAAGACCACCACGGAGGGATCGGTGTCGGCCGGAGCCTGGGGCTCGGCTGCAGCCACCCGCTGGGAGAGCGGCGGAGCCTGCCGCCAGACGAACCCGACAGCGGCGGCGGTGGCGGCGACCACGACCGCGGCCACCAGCCAGGGGATGATCCGACCCCGTGGAGCCCTTGTTGTTGGTGTCATGGTCGATTCCTCGGGCGGTGAGAACTGGTGGCAAGAGGCTTGCGGATCAAGCGGACTGGTGATTGCGGTGGCACCACCAGCCGGCAGGCGATGGAAACGGTTGGCTACCTCGGGTCGGGGCTCCGCAGAGAAGGTCATCGAGGAGCAGGGAAAGGAGTGTCGTAACGGAAAGATAGTGTTGCCCCCCAGCCGCTCACAAGGTCGCGATCGTGATCGGTCGAAGTCGTGCCGGGGAAACCCCTGGCCTTCATTCACGGCGATGTGCTCTGGCCCGGCGGTGAGAAACCGGGGATGAGCGACTGATTGCCGGGCGGCTGGGCCCGCGACGGCAGGTGATTCCGGCGCGGGGCACGCGTACGCTTACCAGGCAGAAGATGGTTCGCAACGATACCCTGGCAGAGATCGACGTCGTTCCGCGAACCTTCGCGGTAAAGGTCAATGGCGAACAGGCAACGACCCCACCAGCGGTGTCGCTTGCCCTGACTGAACGTTACCGTTTCAGTTGACCAGAGTTCAGCTTACCCGAGGTGCCGCCGGAGGCGGCTGCAACTACGAGGTGCGTGATGGCCGTTGAGATGGGCTGGCCCGAAACCGTGATGCTTTGCGCGACCGCCTTCACGGTCGGAACGGTCCACACCCTGCTCGGGCCCGATCACTACGTCCCCTTCGTGGCGATGGCCCGGGCTGGCGACTGGTCAACCGCCCGCACCCTCCGGGTGACGGCCGCCTGCGGGCTGGGGCATGTCGCCGGTAGTGTCCTGATCGGTCTGGTGGGACTGGCCATCGGCATCGCTGTGCTCCGGCTGGAGAGCCTGGAGGCTGTTCGCGGTGACCTGGCCGGCTGGCTGCTGATCGGCTTTGGGGCTGGCTACTTTCTCTGGGGCCTGCTGCGGGCCTCCCGACGGCAGTCGGCCCCAACGAAACCACTGCCCACCGCCGGCACCAGCATCTGGACCCCTTGGTTGCTGCTGTTGCTGTTTGTCTTCGGGCCCTGTGAGCCGCTGATTCCGTTGCTGATGTACCCTGCCGCCAAGGCGAGCCCCTGGGCGGTGGCGGGAGTGGTGGCCGCCTTCACCCTGGCCACGGTCGGGACGATGCTGGTCGCGGTGCTGGTGCTGCAGTTCGGGGCGGCGGCAATCCGGCTGCCCCGGCTCGACCGGTTCGCCCATGCCATGGCCGGCCTCGCCATTCTGGCCTGCGGCATGCTGGTGAGGGCCGGCCTCTGAAGCGAGTGACGGCGGGATGTACTTGGGCCTGTTGAGTCGGCTGTTCGTCGTCAGATTCAGCCTGAAGTCGCAGTGATGCTCGGCACGGGGGTGACGGCTGGGGGAGGACCAAAAATGGGGTCGTGCCGCCAGGCGTTGCCCCAGCGGGCCGAGCGGCGCAGCAGGTCGTCGGTCACCACCAGGATCGCCGGCAGCAGAATTAGTTCGGCCACGGTTGCCGCGGCCACCGCCGCACAGGCCAGCCGGCCGAAGCCGGCCAGTGACGGTACGCTGCTGACGGTCACCGCGGCGAAGCCGATTCCCAGGACCAGCCCCCCAAGCATGACTGGGTTGCCAGTTTCAGCCACTGCCCGGCGGACAGCTGAGGCGATCGACACGCCCTCACGGCGGTGCCGGGTCAGGGCTGCCAGCACATGCACGGTGTCATCGACGGCAAGCCCGAGGCAGACGTTGAAGACGATCACCGTGGCCGGGTCGAGCGACCTGCCGGTCGCGACCAACACCGCGGCGATCACCGCCAGCGGAAAGACATTCGGAATCAGGCTGACGAGGCCGGCCACCGGCGAGCGGAAGGCCAACGCCAGGATTGTGCCGATCACGATCACCTCCAGCAGCAGGCTGCCGCCGAGATCATGGACCAGCTGCCGGATGTTGCGGGCCGAGACAACCGACATTCCGGCCAGATCGAACTGCCAGCCGGGCGATTCCGCGGCGAGGCGGTCGAGCTGTTCCTCGATGCCGCGGTACACGGCTTCCAGTTGACGGCTGCCGGCGTCACGAACGCGGGCCCGCACGATTGCCATTCCAGCGCTGGGATCGACCAGTTCCTCGACCGCTGTGGCTGGCAGCCGGTGGCGGGCCCGGTGCGGCATGCCGTGGACCACCGAAGCGAGTGAAAGCGGTCGACTGGCGGCATCCGACTGCTCGATGATGCCGTGGACAGCATGCAACTGTTCCAGGACCACTTCGTCCCGCCAGTTAATCGCGGCCGGCCAGCGGACAATGACATCGACCCCCATCACGCCGCCGAACTCGGCGTCAACCGCCCGCAAGGCCCGCGAAGCCTCGGCCCGCCGCGGCAGGGCGTCGATCACCCGGTTATCGGCATCGACCTGCAGCCCCAGCAGGGTGAGGAGCAGGGTGCCGACCAGTCCGACCGCTGCAATCGGCCGGGCGTGACGGATTGAAAAAGCAGTGAGGGTTCCCGCTGTCCGGCTGGCCAGCCGCCAGGAGTGTCCCAGCCGCAGGCCCTGACAGAAGCGGGTAGAGGCCAGCAGCGGAGTCAGCAGTGTGACCGCTGCGAAACTGGCTATTGCTCCGGCTGCGGCAGCCAGACCAAAGATCCGTACCGCCTCGATCCGGGCAGCTGCCAGGGAGGCAAACCCGATGGCGGTGACGAGGCTGGTCAGGCCGCAGGCGGTGCCGACCCGCCGCACCGCGCCGCTGGAGGCGGCCAGCGGATCGAGACCTCGCCTGACACTCCGCCGCATGTCTTCGATGAAGTGGATCGAGTCGCAGGTGCCGACCACCAACGCCAGCGATGGCACCACACTGGTGAGGAGGTTGATCGGTGCTCCACAGAGGCCGAGGAGGCCCATCGCCCAGACTGCCCCGACGGCTGGTGGCAGGCAGGCGACCAGGGTTGAGCGGAGGCTGCGGGCGATCGTGGCTGAGAGAACAACCGCCAGCAGCAGGCCGAGTGAATTGAACAAGAGCATGTCCTGGCGCAGCGCCGCGGCCGCTTGCTGCCGCAGAGCCGGCAGACCCGTCAGCTGAGCCTCGACACCCGCAACGGCGGATGCACGCAGCACCCGTTCGATCGACTCAACCGCCGGGCCGAGGCGGGGCGGTCGGTCGGCGTTCTCCGCAAGCCGCAGAATGAAAAGGGTGGTCCTGGCATCGTCCGACAACAGGTGGCCGCCAACGAGTGGATGGTCGACTGCCCGGTCCTGAGCCGCCCGCAGGGTCTCCGCATCGAGCTGTCCGGCCGTGCGGGGAATGACCGGCAAGACGGCCCCGATCACCCCCTGCCGCCGCACGTCAAACATCGTCCGCACCTGTTCGACGGCCGGCAGTTGTTCCAGCCGGGTCGCCAACCCGCGGATGGTCGAGAGCGTGGGTTCGTGGAAGAGGCCGCCCCGTGGCCGGCTGAGGCGGACGACACAATCACGATCGGGGCTGCCGAAGCGTTCCCCGACGGCATCGATCACGGCAAACTCTTCGTCGATTGCCGTGGAATCGTTTCCGCTCCCCCAGTCGGTCTTCCGGACGCTGCGGAGCAGCGATCGCAGGTCATCATCGATCCGCAATTGGCTGAGGCCGTAGCCGGTCAGCAGTGTACAGACGATAACGGCGAACAGGCTCAGGCGTCGCCAGCGGCGGCGTCCGGGATCAGATGTAGCTCGTCCGGGTCGACGATCCAGCCCCGGCAGACGGCCGCTCCGCACTGGCAGCGAATCGCCGCGTCGGCAGGCCAGCAGTAGTCGATGAACAGCTGTTCTCCAGCGGCGATCGGGCGGATTGTCTGCAGCCACAGGCGGTCTTCCTGCCGGTTGTTCTCCTCGTCCTCCCAATAGAAGAGTTCGCAGTTCGGATCGCAACTGTGATTCAGGAACCGCAACGGAGCGGCCGGTTCCAGCAGCCGGCCGCTCGGCAGGGCCATGCAGTAACTGGGGTCCTCGGGGTAATCATCCATGATCTCGCCGTCGATTTCGCCAATAATCAGGTCTGCCCTCATTTTCCGGCGGGCAAAGAGGCCGCTGCCAATCGTCGTTTCACCCACCCGGATCAGCTCGGCAACTCGGTCACCGCTTCGGCGACGGTGGTGCCGTGGCGGTGAAGCGGGAGGCGTGGAAGGGGCAGAAACGGGCACGGCGGCCCCTTCGGCGGCAGTGCCTGGCGTGGCGGTTGGCATGAGCGGCTCAGCTTCTTCTATGCTGCAGTGCAACGGGTGTTCAAACAAGCAAGTCCACCGTCCGGGTTCCCGACGGTAGCCTGTTGACTTCAGGAACTTTACCGATGCTCCGAAGAAATCGTCAATGCGGCCGGCTGCCGACGCTGGCAGTGGCAGTGCTGCACAGCCTGTCGGTCGCCGTTGTGTTGCCCGCGTCGTTGTGGGCCGCAGAACCGGCGGTGTTGCCCGCTGGCCAGCGGGGTCCGGCTACCGTGGTGCGAATCGCCTGCTTCAACACTGAGGCGTTGGCAGTCCCGGGAGAGTCGAGCCGGTTTGCCCGCGAACGCTTCGACCCCGGCCGACGGCGGCACGTCGAAAAGGTGGCGGCAGTGATTGAACTGGTCAATCCCGACATCCTCGTGCTGTCGGAGGTCACCTCGGCCGAGACGGTGGCGGCCCTCGCAGCCATCCTGCGTGACAAGGGGCTGGGAGATTTCCGGGCCCATCATGTCGACGGCAAGGATCGGTTCACCGGCTTTGATGTCGCCTTCTTGGCCCGGCTACCAGCCGACACGATCGACGGTGCCACGGTGCGGTTGTTCGCACCCGAAAAGACACCGCGACGGTCAGCCGTGCTGGCGGGGGAAGCGGAGCTCCCCTGGACCGCTGAACGATACGTCGAGCCCCAGGAAGAGGGCGGAGGCCGCGAGGAGATCGCCGTGCTCAAGCGGCACGCCGTCTGCTGCTTTACGGTGGCCGGCCGGAAGCTCGGCCTCGTGGGGCTGCACCTCAAGAGCAACCCGAGTGATCCCGGGGCCAACGCTCAGCGGACCGCGGAGGTCGAAATTGTCCGCCGGATCGTCTGCCGTGATCTGCTGCCCGACGGCTATCTGCCGGTCGTGCTCGGCGACATCAACGACTATGACCCTGATGTTCCGATGGCCGACCGGGAGCGGACGACGCAGACGGCAGTGCTGCGGAACCTGCGGGACATCGACCCCGATACGCCGGGAGAGGAGCTCATCAATGCCGCGGCTTTCATTCCGCGGGTGGCCGATCGCTATTCCTCGCACTGGGACTACAACGAGAACGGGGCGGCCGATCCTGAGGACGTCTTCACCCTCATCGACCACATCCTGCTGGATCGGCGGCTTGCCCAAGGGCTACGGTGGGCCTTCATTGGCCATGCCAGCGGGCTTGAGGTCTCCGATCACTTTCCCGTCGTGGTCGACATCGACCTTGCCGCGGTGCCGCTGGCTACGTCGAAAGCTCCGTCCGCACCCGTTCCAGCAGCTTTTTCGTCGCCTTGATGCCCACGGGCTCCGGCAGATCCTGCCCCTCGTACTCGATGCCGACGAAGCCACTGTAGCCGGCCGCGATGACCAGCCTGAGCATCCGGCGGTAGTCGGTTTTTGTCTCATTGCCCTCAGCGTCGAAGGCGTGGCTTTTCGCGCTCACGCCTTTTGCGTAGGGGAGCAGCTCTTCCACGCCCTGGTAGCGATCGTAGTCGTAGAAGTTGCCAAAGTCGGGCAGGGTGCCAACGTTGGGCCGGTCGACCAGCCGCATCACGCTGGCCAGCCAGCCACCGTCGCTCGACAGGCCACCGTGGTTTTCGACGATCACGTTGAGTTCGAGCTGTCCAGCGTATTCCGCCAGCCGGGAGAGTCCGTCGGCTGCGAGTTTCTGCTGCTCGTCAAAACTGCCAGCACTGGCGGCATTGACCCGGATCGAATGACAACCCAGCCGCTTGGCTGCCTCGACCCAGGGGAAATGGTTTTCGATCGCGGCGGTCCGGGCAGCCGCGTCGGGGTCGCCCAGCTTCCCGAGGCCGTCGCACATGATCAGCAGGTTCCTGACACCTACATCGGCGGCCCGCTGGGAGAGTTCTCCGAGGTATTTCAGGTCCTTCGCCTTGTCCTTAAAAAACTGATTGACGTATTCGACCGCATCGATGCCGTAGGTTCGCTTCGCCTCCCGCGGGAAGTCGAGGTTGTCGATCGTGCCGTCAAACAGGGTTCGGTGGAGCGACCACTGGGCGAGTGATATTCCGAACAGGGGGTTGCCGGAACTGTTCGAGTCGGCGGCCAGCATTCGGCTGGCATTGGCGACCAGTCCGCCGCCAAGCAACAGCCCAAACCTGCGGCGGGTGAGTGGTGTGATCGAGCTGGCGCGGCGGGCATCTGTCGGCATGAAAAACTCCAAGTGTCAGGAGGCTTGGGGGGGGAAGCTGCGGCCGCGATACCTGGTGGCGACGGCAACATAGGCGACTGCCGCCACCAGCATCACGCCGGTGAAGAACCAATAATAATTTGCTCCTTCCAGCCAGCGGTCGAGCGGTGCTCGGCTGATGAGGGCATTGACCACGGCGGTAAACTCATTGCCCAGGGCGATGCTCGCCAGGTAACAGCTCATCACGATCGACTTGATGCTCGGCGGCGCCTGGGTGTAGCTGAATTCGAGGCAGGTGATACTCACCATCACCTCGGCGGCGGTCAGAAGGCCGTAGGCGAGCACCTGCCAGCCGATCGACGGGGTGGCACCGCCGTCGATCCAGACTTGGATCAGCCCGCTGATGGCAAACGCGGGCACCGTCAGGAACATCCCCAGCCCGATCTTCCGTAGGGGTGTCAGCGGGAATACCCGGTCGATAGCAGGATAGATCAGGTATGAGAACAGCGGCACGAACAGCAGAATAAAAAGCGGGTTCACCGCCTGCAGCTGGCTCGGCAGCCAAGTGGTGCCAAGCAGCTGCATATTCATGTCTTTTGCCTGCAGGACCCAGGCACTGGCCGTCTGGTCGAAGAGGCACCAGAAGGCGGCGACGCAGCAGTAGATCGGCAGCAGGCTGAGCAGGGCCTGTCGCCCCTCGCCACTGAAGGCCTCGCTGAGAAACGCTTTGCCGCGGGGTGGCACGTGGATAAAGCTGTTGCGGCCCAGCCAGAAGACGAGGGTGGCCAGCGCCATCAGGACACCGGGCACGCCAAAGGCGAGTCCCGGCCCAGGCCGGATGCCGAACCTGGCCAGCGGTTCAGCCAGTCCACCGAAGACCGACTCGAAGCTGGCCGGGTCGAGCAGGATCGGTGTCAACAGGGTGCTGGCCAACGCGCCGAGATTGATTGCCAGGTAGAACCAGCCGAAGATCCGGCTGAGGAGATGCCGATTGGCCGTGCCGAACTGGTCGCCAACGTGGGCCGAGACGCAAGGCTTGATCGCGCCGGTGCCGATGGCGATCAGCGACAGCCCCAGGCCGAGGCCGAGGCGGGTCTCATCGAGGGCAAGAGACAGGTGGCCGAGGCAGTAGATGACCGACAGCCAGAGGATCGTTCGGTACTTGCCGAATATCCAGTCGGCCAGGATCGCGCCGATGAGCGGAAAGAGGTAGCTGGCGACCACGAATGAGTGGACGTAGAACTTGGCATCCTCAGCCGACATCACCGCCAGTTCCCCGCTGCGGTCAAGCAGGTGCTCGGTCATGAAGACAGTGAGGATGGCCTTCATGCCATAGAAGGAAAACCGCTCGGCCGCCTCGTTGCCGACGATGTAGGGGATGCCCGGTGGCATCCGGTCGGTCTCAGTCGGGGCGGTGCGGTAGGATGTTGACATCGGCGGTTCCGGCCGGGAGACACTGGCGATTCGCCCGACCAACGAGCCTGAGCGTGTGGAACAAAAGCATGGACCAAACCCCTCCCGGCTGGCAAGCAGAGCCTCCCGACGGCTGGCTGGTGATCACGGTCGATCGGCTGCCGGCCTGGCTGCTCGGCCCCTGGGGCGCCACCTGGGTTTCCACGCCGGCCATCTGCCGGCTGGCTGCCGCGGGGCTGGCCTGCGACCGGCTACTGGTCCGCTCGACCGATCCGGCCGACACGCTGCGGGAGCTGATCGAGGCCCGGCTGCCGGTCGCGGGGCCGATGGCGCATATTCGACCAGGGCTGTTGGACGCCGCGGCGGCACGGGGCTGGCGGGTGACGATCGTCACCGATGTGGTCGACCAGTTCGACCCTGAGGTCGCGTCAGCATCGGCAGTTGAGGTTGTGGTAGTGCCCAACCGGCAGCCCTGCCGGACTGCCCAGCGTGATGAAAGCAGCGGCTGTGGGCAGGTTTTCGCGGCTGCCGAGGCAGTGCTGGCTGGCGGGGAGACCGATCTGCTCTGGTGCCACCTGGGCAGCCTCGGCACTGCCTGGGATGCACCACAGAACTGCCGCGAGGCCTGCTTCGATCCCGATGACCCACCCCCCGATGATTCAGCCGTCATTCCCGGCTTTCCCGTGACCCCAGAGACCGACCCCGATCAGGTGATGATGGTGCGGCAGACTTTTGCCGGTGAACTCGCCCATCTCGACGACTGGATCGGCCGGCTCTTCGTGGCGGCCGGGCAGCGGTGGCGACGATCGGGCGTCTTGCTGCTGGGCCTGCGGGGGCTACCGCTGGGCCTGCACGGTCAGGTCGGCGTGGGAGGGGATGAGCCTGCCCCCTATGCCGAATTGACCCATGTGCCGGCGGTGCTGGTCGATCCGGCGGGCCGCCAGGCGGCGCAGCGTTGCGGTGATCTGCTGCTGCCGGCCGACCTCGGGGCGACCATCGCCGATCTGATCAGTGGGGCCGAACCCCGGCCGCCGGGTGCCGCCACCGCTGGCCGGAGCCTCGTGGCCTTGCTGGGGGGTGACAGCGAGGCCTGGCGGAGGGGTGGACGCGATCGGGTCCTCAGCTGCACCGCCGGCGGCCAGGCAATTGCCGTTACTGAGTGGACACTGGTGCTGCCGACCGGTCAGTCGCCCCGGCTGTTCGCCAAGCCGGACGATTTTTTTGAGCTGGCCGATGTTGCCGACCGCTCTCGCGACATAGCCGCCGCTCTCGCGGACTGCCTCGCCCCCCCAGGCTGCCCCGATTCCGGCTGGGAAAAACCGCTTCCGGAGGCACTGCGGCCCGCCGTCGCTGTCGACCGATACCAGCATTGAAGCTGCCGTTGGTGGCCGATCTGGTTTTGCTCCGTCGCGGTTGGGCCGATACCATCCCGTCCCCGGCCGGCCCCCAAGTTCAACTGTTGACCCATGTACGCTTCTTTCTCTGCCCATCTCAGCTGGTGGCGGCTCGCAGTGTTGGCAGTGGTTGTCTGGCCGGCGGTTCCGGCTGCGGGTGACAATCCATCCGGTCCACCTCCGGTCAGGCTCCGGGTCGAATGGGGTGGCGGTGATCCGCAGGTCTGGCAGGGCCGGATCGAGCTGATCCGTCCAGCGGCATCGCCCTGGCGGGGCCGGGCTGGGACGGCAGCTGCCAACGGGCTCGATTGGCGGCTGCTGGCGACGGGGCCGGCTGCTGTCCGTGGCCTGCACCGGGATGGAACAGCGCTGGTGGTCGCCAACGAACAACCGCAGCTGGGAGGTGCGATTGAACTCATGATTGCAGACTGGCAGTCGGCTCGGCTGCGGCTGCAATTGCGGCCCGCCGGTGCCGCAGCCACCGAACCGGGCTTGGTGATCGACCAGCCTGTCGCGGTGCTCCTGACCGACAAGTCACTGCACCAGCTTGACGCCCGCGGCAACCGGCTCACGATCGGCCCGGCTCCGGGCGACCTGCTGCGGCTCCAACTGGAGCCGCGGGCAGCGGGCCAACGACAGAATGCCGGCGAAATCTGGCGACCTAGCCAGCCGGTCCGGTTGACAGTCCATCCGCTCCTGCCCGCCCGGGCCAGCGGCTTCGGCAGCGTCGACCTGAGGCTGGTACTGTCCAACCAGCGGACCGGAGAGGAGCTGCTGGCCCACACGCTGCCCTTGGTCCCTCCCGAGGAGCCCTCGGACGGTTCGGCTGAACTTCCCGTTCTCCAGGCGTGGCAGTCAGCATACTTCGATTTCAGCATCCCGGATGCACCTGGCGTCTACCAGATTTCTCTCGAGGCAATCGAGCGGGGGCGGTTGCGATGGTCCCGGACGCTGGTGTCGCGGAAGATCGACTTTCCTGTGGTCGAGGCAGCAACGCCGGACGCCGCCGAGGACATCCCATGGCGGATCATCTACCGGCTCGATCCCGGGAGCCCGCGGCTGCACGAGCGGCTTCGCCGGCTGCCGGGGCAGGCTGCCGAGTCGGTTGCTGCCATGCGTCGGCTTTCGCTTCCGGCGATGCCGATGCCCTCGCTGACGCGGGCCGCTGGCAGCCTGCCGGAAATGAGCCTGCCCAAGATGTCACTGCCCGAGCTGCCGGCACTGCCGAAAGTACCAGCAATCGACTCGCTGGTACCCACCTTCGGCGGCCTGCTCGTGACCGGTGATTCAACCGTCGAGCCGCACCCCCTCGGGGTGATGCTGCGGCTGCCGCCGGCCGGCAGTCGAGCGACGCCACCCTGGGAGGGGGTGGTCGTGACGGAAGCGGTGCCCGGCCTTCCGCACGCTGTCGAGATCGATTATCCCAGTGACCAGCAGGCGACCATCGCCGTGTCGGTGCTGGAACGCAATCCTGATGGGTCGGCGGTCATCATCCGCCATGATGGCGGCTTCCGGGTGCCCCAGCCGCTGGCGGGCGAATCGCCGACGCTCAGGCGGCACCGCTTCATCTTCTGGCCGCTGACGCGGTCACCAGTGATCGTGCTGAGTAATCCAGCGCAGCACCAGCCAGCAACCATCGGGCAGCTTCGCGTGTTGACCGGACCCCGGCGGCTGGCCCGCGAAGCCGCTGCCGGTGGTAAGCCCGCCGGACGTCGGATCTACGCCCACCTGCCGCGGCAGTCCGTGGTTCCCGTCGCGTCAACCGGCAGCGGTGGTGCAGCCGGCGGCTCGGCTGGCTGGGTCGGCTGGTACGATGACCTACGGCAGGCGGTCGCCTGGCTGGGGACGCAGTTGGCTGAGGGTGTGGCGGTTGAGGTGTACGCTGGGGGTGCCGGCCTTTGGCAATCGACGGCGACGGCGGAGGCCCTCCGCTGGGATCCGCAGTGGGATGACCCGACGCCGGTCTGGAACGGTGGCGACCGGCTTACGCTCGTCAGCCAGGTCTGTCGCTCAGCGGGGCTGAAGCTGGTGCCCACCCTCCGTTTCGACGGTCCCCTGCCCGGTATCGAACGACAGCTCGTCGATTCGGACGCAGCAACCGGTCTGCTCTGCATCGGCCGCGACGGGCGGCCGCGCGACGCTGCGGCAACGGCCGCGGGTCGGCACTACAACGTGCTCGATGCCCGGGTACAGGATGCCGTGGCGGCAGTGGTGACAGAGCTTGTTGATCGACTGCAGGCGGCCGCTGACGTCGCTGGTGTCGCCGTCGCGCTGCCTGCCAACGGCTGGCTCCATCTGCCGGGAATTGCCTGGGGACTCGATGACCGGACCTTTTCCCGCTTCGCGCGGGAGACCGGGCTCGGTGACCGGCTGCCGACTGCGGCCGGGCCCGACCGGCACGCCGCCCGGGCTGCTGCTGTCGAGGGGCAGTTCCGGGAGGCCTGGCTGAATTGGAGGGCCGAACAGGTGGCGGCACTGCATGCCCGGCTGGCCGGGATCGTGGCGGCGGCCGGGTCTGGCCAGCCCTATTTCATCATGCCGACAACGATGCTGTTTGAAGGGGAGGCGGGGGAACGGTTCGCGGCCGATGTGGGCGGCCAAGCCCCAGCTGATGACCTGCTGCGGGAACTCGGACTCGATCCCGGCCGGCTCACCCGGGCCGACAACGCCGTCTATGTGGCTGCTCGGTTGCATGCCGCCACCGGCGACCTCGCCACCGAAACGGCGGTGGCAGCCACCAACCGTTCACCCGCTGTTGCCGCCTGGGAGCGACGGGCTCGCCGCCGGGGCCTGCTGCTTTTGGAGCAGCCCCAACCGGTGGCACTCGCCGGGGTGGTTCCCCATGGACCGTTCGGGACGAATGAGTTCGCTGGTCCGGGCCGCTTTCATGCCGTTGCTGGCGGGCCAGCGCGGCAGCGGCTGCTGGTGGAAGGGTTGGCCGCGAACGACGCGGAGGTCATCTTTGACCAATCATTGCGTTGGGCCGGACTGAGCGACGAGGACCGGGGCGTGCGGCGGGCGTTCCTGGTGATGCCTGCCGGCCGGCTCGAGCGGCTACCCGATCTGCCGGCTGATTTTCCGATCTGGTTTCAGGCGGATAAGGACAAGCGTTGGCTGATCGTCGGTAATGCCAGCCGGATGCCGGCCCGGATCGAACTACGGACGACGGGGATGGTGACGGCCGCCACCGACATGGTCACCGGCAAACCGCTGGAAGTGAGTGGTGACGGAATCACCATCGAATTACCGCCGGCGAGTCTGCGGACGGTTTGCCTCGAGGGCCCGGGGGCCACAGCTCCGCCCAGGCGGGCCACGGTCCGGTTTGATGAGCAAGTGGTGCGGATGCTGGCCGAACAAGTGGCCGACCTGCGGCGTCGCGAGGTCGTGCTGCAGTCGCCGCCGTCAATTCCGGTGCTGGATAACCCCGGCTTCGACCTGCCGGGCATCGGTGCGGGGATCACGGGCTGGGAACTGGTGGCACCAGCTGCCGGCACCATCGAGTTGGTACCAACGCCGCGACCGGCGGCTGAGGGCGAGGAAGCAAATCGTGCTGCTCGATTTTCTTCCGTCGGAGACTTGGCGACTGTTCGCAGCAATCCTTTTCCGCCACCAGCGACAGGCCGGGCGAGCGTGGCGGTCTGGCTCCGGCTGTCGGAGGGAGCCCCGCAGCCGCCGCTGCGGGTGGCCGTTGAGGGACTTACTGAGGGTCGGGAATACTACCGATTTGCTCCGGTGGGCTCGGCTCCGGGCGGGAGACCGCTGGCCTCCGAGTGGACTCGGTTTATCCTCCAGGTGGGCGACCTGCCAACCGATCCGAATGAGTCGCTGCGGTTGCGGTTTGACCTGCTCGGGCCGGGCGTGGTGGAGATCGATGAATTGCGTGTCTCTGATCTGGTGCTTGCCGACTCACAGCGGGCGGAAATTGAGGCATTGCTTGACCAGATGGAGCACGATCTCGCCACCGGGGCGATGCCCAGTTTGCTAGCAGCAGTTGATGGCTACTGGCCCCGGTTCCTGCAGACGGCGGTCAGCAACGAACAGGCGGACGCAGCAACCCGCCGCATTGCCCGGCGGTCGGCCCGTGAGGCCGAGGCTGCCGCCGAGCAGAAGACGGCCGAACAGCCAGCCGGTTTCTTTGACCGCGTCCAGAGTTGGTGGCGGTAGCAGACCGCGAACAAAGTCTGCCGTCGCAGGCTGCGGCCACCCGCAACACTCAAAACCCCTCGGTATTTTCGGGTGTTGATGGTGCAGCTTCGCGTTTCCCAGCCCCTCAAACCAATTCTTCAAAGCCCGAAGCGCAAGCTGAGGGAAATCGCGTGTGTGATCCCCGAAACGCATTCCCTCGGCTCACGCCTCGGGCTTTCTGGAGTTTGGTTCCGCTAAGCGCAACATCAAAACTCGCGTTTTCGGGCTTTCCGGAGTTCGGTTTCAACCAGCCCGCCGTCAGAACTTGCGAACGGGGCTTCCACGGAACTTCAACTGCCAACACACTCACTATCGGGTTGTGCCGAACACCATTGCCGTTAATGGCCTTTGCCACCGACAGCCAGCTGTGAAGCCGGACTGCGTGCGTCGCAGAAACGACAGCGATCCTCAGCCAGCAATGACATCAGCCGGGCGGCCAGCTGAATGGTCGGCCCCCGAGCAGATGCACGTGCAGGTGATCGACCGTCTGGCCACCGTGGTGTCCGCAGTTGATCACCAGCCGGTAGCCGTCGCCCAGCCCGAGCTGCTGGGCCAGCCGGGTCGCTACCCGCACCAGGTGCCCAAGCAGCGGACTGTCTGCGTCGGTTACCGCCGCCAGACTGGGAATCGGCTGCTTGGGAATCACCAGCAGATGGGTCGGAGCCTGCGGCGACACGTCATGGAACGCCAGACAGAGATCATCTTCATACTCAATCGTCGCCGGCACTTCGCGGCGGATGATTTTTGCGAAGATCGTCTCAGCCATCGCTCGCCTCGGTTGGGGTGGTGGCTTTTTTGCGCGACCGCCGGCGTTTGGGCTGGGGTAGCGCCCACTCCTTGGTGAGCTGCTCAAAGACCTCGGGGGTCTCGTATCTGATGACATTGTCGCCCTCGGGCATGGGGCCAATCAGTGTGCGGAACACCGGTGCTCCGCGCAGCCCAAGATCGGTGCTGCAGTCATCGATGCCGATCTGCAGGTGGGTCCTCAGAATGTCCTCAGCCGTGTCAAAGTCGTGCACGATCAGTTCGCCATCGCGGCCCTGCGTCACGATCCGCCAGGTATCCTTCGCCATTGTCTTCTCCCCGGGAGAGTGGGAAGGCCGGCCACGGCATCCTCTGTCATCTCTCCGCACACAAGTCAGGATCGGCCAGCCAGTGGAGCAATACTGACAGGATGGCTGGCGGGGTGTCGTGACCGTCACAGGCTGGCCGCCGGCCGCATGGTTCACCCAGGTGGCAGGAGCGGCGCAACCGACCCGGCTGCCACCTCGCAGGGGGGGAACTCGACCGGCTGCCGGCCGAACTCGTGGGCGATTGCAAACTTCGCCATCCGCATCATGGTGTCGCGGTCGAGCGGCGGCACCGGCAGGTGCCCAGCCAGCTGCTCCGTGGCGGTCCGATCGAAGACCGGGTCGTTCCGGAAATAGTGCTGGTAGATCTGAAGCTGACTCTTCAGGTTCTCGGCAAACCAGGCTTCATCACAGCAGTCGGGGTCATCCGGAGCGGCCGCATCGGAGTAGCTCTCGACTGCCTCCTGCACGGTTTCGGCAACGTCCTGCATCGACATCGGTTCAGGGTGCGTCAGGTGGAACGTCCGGCCTGTTGCCTCAGGCTGGGCGACTGCATGGCTGATGACGGCCGAGACCCAGTCGACGGGGACGAAGTTCTTGCTGTCGGTCGCCGCGATACCGAGCAGCCGCAGCAGGGCGAGGCCGCTGGTTGAACCGATCGGCACCCGGGTCAGCAGGGTATGGCCCAGCCGCAGAACGGCGAAGAAGCCGTGGTAGGTCGAGGTGTACCCGGTCTGCGAGTCGCCGACGATGATTGAGGGGCGGTAGACGGTGATGGCATCGAGATGACCGGCCGCCCGAACCGCCGCCTCCGCCTCGGCCTTGCTCTGCTCGTAGTCGTTCCCAAATTTTTGGTCGACCACCAAATCTTCTTCACCGATGCCATCGGTCCGCAGGCCACAGACGTAGGCGGTGGAGACATGCTGGAAATCACGGATGCCGGTTGTGTCGGCCAGATCGAGCAGGTTGTGGGTGCCGGTCACGTTGGTCCGCCAGGGCTCGCCCTCCCGGTCGGCGTTGAAAAAGCTCAGACTCGCCGCATTGTTGAGCAGGCGGTCGCAGTGACTGGCCACCCAGGCACGCTCCTTAACGGCAAGGCCGCAGCCCGGCTGCGAGAGGTCGCCCTCCAGCACCACGGGCCGGGGCAGCGGGCGACCGAGGGCCCGCTCCCAGTCCCTCAGCAGGAGATCGATCCGTTCGGCGGCCGACGCCCGGCGGTTCCGCCGAGCCAGGACCACCAGCGGCGTTTCGGCGACGAGCAGATCCCGCAGGAGGTAGGAGCCCAGTAGCCCCGTGGCCCCGGTGAAAAGAAGGTGCCCGGTGTGCATCACTGCTCGTGGGTATCCATTGGTCAGCAGAAGAGGAACGGCGACAAGGCCTGTTGAGCCGGGGCACGCCGGCGGTCCTCACGCTCGGCCGTCCGGGCCGTCGGTGCGATCCGCGTTGTGCGGGCTTGAGACTGTCGGACGATAGCGTTTCCAAAATCATCCTTCAACCAGCCGGCCACCACCGCTATGACCGGCAAGGATTGCCGCGTCGATGCGATCCAAAGCATTTTTTCGGGGGTAACCGCCGTTCTTGCCGGTATTGGCAGTATCGGGCGGCGGGCCTCAGCGTCTTCCCCGGTTGTCGAGGGCCGGACAGGTAATCAGGCCGCTGAGCAGCCTGGCCGGGAGGCAATCTTGAGCAGCGGCCCCGAACGCTCTATCATTCGATCTGCGTTCGGAGGGTATGCGAATTGGCCAGCGGTCTGACTCGAAATCAGATGCCCCGAAAGGGGTTGAGGGTTCGAATCCCTTGCCCTCCGCCTTGATGGAGGCTTCGTGAAAACACTCTGACGCCACGGTGGGGACAGCGGCAGAGTGGGGCGGCACACGTGGTCAATCCGCCGGATTTCCCTGACGGTTGAGGGATTGAACCATCCGGCTATTCCCTGCGTATTGTGAGGAAACCGTGAGGAACGGCCCTCTCGGGATTGGCTGCTTTTGAAATCCTCGCTTCGGCGGGAATTCAAACGGAGGGATCTGCCATGTCGCGAACAAGCTGGCTTTCTCCGGCTGCTCTTGCGTGCTGCCTTGCCGGCATGCTGACGGGATGCTTGCACAGTGATGAAAATCACCTCGGGGTCACTGCCGCAGCGGGTGCCGGTCACGTAACGACCATGCGGCCGGTCACGGAATGGCGGCGAAAGCCGCTTTCGCTCCGGCTGCTCGGCCTGGTGCTCGACCAGCAGGTCGATTCTCAAATCGGAGAATCGCGGCGGCGGCTTTCGCCCGCAGTTGTGAACTGGGCCGCTCGGGGGATGGGGCCGGATGGCGTTGCTGAGCCCACCGACCTCGTCCACCTTGAAGCCATGCTGCTGGGCAATCTCAGCCCAACTGCTCAATCACCAGCGGGTCACGCGACTTCAGGTCACTGACCCGCAGCGAGGCCCGGCCCGCCAGGAGGTCGTCGATCAGGCTGCCGATGACCTCCGCCCGCCAGCCCTGCATCAGGGCCGGTGGTGGATCATCCTTGCCGTGGTTGAGTTTCCAGGCGAGCAGTTCCCGCATGTCACTGGCGGTGCCGACAAGCGACGGGGCGATCTCAAGGTTCCGGCAGAGGCCGCCGATTGCCGTGGCCAGAAATTGCCCGAGGACGTTGACCTGAGGCGGCGGGGCGCGATGTTTCTCACCGCCGGGCAGTTCGTCATCAGGCAGGTTCAGCCCCCGGTCGATGGCGTCGGCGATCGCCGGCAGGATGTGCCGCAGGTCAGACCGCTGCATGCCCCGGATCGCGGCAATCTGCTGCGGGTCGGCACTCTTGCGCTTTGCGAGTTCCACCAGCAGGTCGTCCCTCAGCACCCGCTTGGGCGGCATGTCGCGGTCCTCTGCCACGCTGTCCCGCCAGTGCCAGAGTTCCCGGGCCACCGCCAGCTCACGGCGGGAGAGGCCGTTGAGGCCCGAGACCCGCCGCCAGCGTTTGCGGGTGAAGGAGGCCTCGACCTCGTCCAGCCAGCTCGCCATCTCCTCGGTCATCCAATTACTGCGGCCGCGGTCGGCGAGCTTCTGCGCGAGCGTCTTCCAGAGATCGTGAAGATGGCGGACGTCGTCGAGGGCGTAATCGATCTGGGCTGGGCTGAGGGGCCGCTTTCGCCAGTCGGTGCGGGTCTCGCCCTTACTGGTCGGCTGGCCGAGCATCCGCCGCACAATCGAGGCATAGCCGGCCGGGTAGTCGTGGTCCACCAGCCCCGCCGCGACCTGCACGTCGAACAGCCTTGCGGGCCGCTCGCCGATGGCGTGCAGGATGAATCCCAACTCTTCCCGGCCAGCGTGCACCACCGTGGTCCGGTCCGGGTTGGTCAAGAGCCGCCAGAAGGGTTCAAGCTCCCGAACCTTGAGCGTGTCGATTACCGCCAGCACGTCACCCGCCGCCACCTGGATCAGGCAGAGCTGACTACGGTAGGTGTGCTCGGAGACAAACTCGGTGTCGAAGCCCAATGAGTCATGGTCCGCAAGTCGCCCCACCAAAGCATCCAGCTGCGACTCGCTGGTGATGAAGTCATGGGCAGCGGTAGCCGAGGCGGAGCGTTTCAACGAGTGAATCCTGGGAGCGAGATGTCAGAATCAAAGGAAGAGCCAGGCAGTGAGAGCAAAGACCGGCAGCAAAACCATCCCGCTATATAAAATATAGCCGAAAAAACTCGGCATCCGCACGCCGGCCCCTTCCGCGATCGCCTTGACCATGAAGTTCGGCCCGTTGCCGATGTAGGTCATTGCTCCGAGGAAGACCGCCCCCAGGCTGATGCCGGCCAGCCGGCCCGCCTCGACTCCTGCAATCAGCTCACCGTCAACCGGCAGTGACTGGGCTGTCTTGAAGAAGACCAGATAGGTCGGCGCGTTGTCGAGCACACTGGAGAGCAGACCGGTCGTCCAGAAGAACGCCCCCGGGGAGCGGATGCCGAGGCTGGCACCGTGCTCGTTGAGCAGGGCGAGCGCCGGCTGCATGCAGACGAAGATGCCGACGAACAGGGCGGCCACTTCGAGGATGGCGAAGTAACTGAAGCCGTTTTTGACGCGGATAGCGGTCGAGCCAAACCAGAGCGAGCAGCCGACCAGGCCCAGCAGCACCGCCTCACGCAGGAAGATCCAGGGGTGCCAGCCGGTTCCCGGGAGCGGCTTGGAGGGATCGAGCAGGGCGACGGCCAGGATCACCCCGGCCATCAGCGGCAGGTTGAGGGCGAGCCCGCTGACCTCAAGCGACTTGGCCGTGGCCCGATCGATCTCGCGGTCGGCGAGTCGCTCCTTCGGATAGGCAAAAAAGCTGTCCCATACCCAATAGATCGAGAGGAGCAGAACGTTGACGACCAGCCACTCTTTCCAGAGCGAGAACGTCCAGAGAAAGGGAACCCCCTGCAGATAGCCGAGGAACAGCGGCGGATCACCAATCGGCAGCAGGCAGCCGCCGCAGTTGCAGACCAGGAAGATGAAAAAGACCAGCGTGTGAACGACCCGCTTCCGTTCATGATTGGTCTCCAGCAGCGGCCGGATCAGCAGCATGGCCGCCCCGGTGGTGCCGATGAAGCTGGCCATGCCCGCGCCGAGGGCCAACAGGGTGGTGTTGGTTGTCGGGGTCGCCTGCAAGTCCCCCTCGATGCGAACCCCGCCGGTGACACAGTAGAGGGCGAACAGCAGCGTGATGAAGGGGACGTACTCAGCCAACAGGGCGTTGGCCAGCACGGTGCCGGCGACTCCCCAGGAAAGCCCCGACGCGGCCGGATCGACAACACCGTGAGCTGGAAAATGCTGCTCGATCGCCTCGCCATGCAGCAGCAGGTAGTAGGCGAGTGTCACCAGCCCGAGTGAGCCAGCCACCAGCAGCTTGCTGGAATTGAACTCCCACCAGTGGGCCAGGGCCGGAATGAGCGGTAGTGCCGCAATCGCCCCGAGCAGCAGCACGAAGGGGATGACAGCCCAAACCGGCGGCGGCAGGCCGGCGGCATGGTGGTCGCCATCGGCGTGGGCCGCTGCGTGACCGTCGGCATGATGATCGTCCTGAACCGCCCCGTGAGCGGGTGGATCGGCCGCGTGTTCGGCGTGATTTCCGTGGTCTGCCCCACCCGTGGCGTGGTCGGCATCATCGCCGTGTTCCTGGTGGGCCGCTTGTGCCTGGACCAGCAAATCACGACCATGCTGGGGTCCGCCGAGGACGACCGCCGCAAGGTAGATGCCCAGGGCCGCGGCAATGCCGGCCAGAGTGGTGTTCGAACTTCGCCTGATAGCGGTGCTTGACGGTGCTGTGTCGTGCATGGTGTCCTTCCAATGTCGGTTACGGCGGTCGCCGTCCACCACAAATCGTCTCGTATTCTATCAAATCTCACTCTTCTGGCTGACTGTGGAAACCGCAGACGACGCTCCGCCGAATCGAGCTGCCGGAACCGAGGCCGGGGACTGGCTCGGAGCCAACCGGCGGCTGGTCTGGCTACTGGCTGTAGTGGCTGGTGGCCTGCTTGCTGGTGGCCTCGGGGCCGCCGTGGCGGCCGGGCGAACCGCTGGCGGCTGGCGGCTGTTCCTCGGCATCCTGGCTGCCGGCAGTGGACTGCTGGCGGCGGTGGTGGCCGTCGTGGCAGGCCGCGCCGCAGTGGCCCGCATGAGCTGCCGCGGCGAAACGCTAGTCGTCCGGACTGGTCCATTTGGCAGCGAGCGGCTGCCGCTCGACGTGGTCGAGTGCTTTTTTTTGGGCAGCCAGCTGCTCGATCGCAGCGGCAGTCCGACCCGCGATGACGAGCCTGCCTTTCGGGTCGGTACGCTCGTGGTCCGTGTGGCGGAGCGGGCTGTTGCTGGCCATGCGGAGAGCTGGACGGCTCGCGGACCCTGGGCGGTCTGGGAAGATGGATACCTCATCATTGACGGTCGCTGGACCGAGCCACTCACCGTGGAGACCGTGCGGCGGGTGAACGGCCGCCTGGCGCAGGCCAAGCGGGCACCGGTGGTGGACGGCTGCCGGTCGGCGGCAGCGCCGGGGAGTTGTGGGTCATGACTGGCCCGGCTCTGCTGGTCAGTGTTCGGGATCGGGACGAGGTGACGGCCGCGGCCGGCGGCGGAGCGGCGATCATCGACGTCAAAGACCCTGCCGGCGGCTCCTTGGGAAGGCCTGCCGCTGAAACACTCGCCGCGTGCGCTGCCGCAGTTCCTCGGCAGCTGCCCTGGACGCTTGCCGCTGGCGAATTGCTGGAGCTGCCGGCGGCCACCGCCGGCCTGCTCGCCCGGCAGCTGATGGGGCTCGAGCGGCAGCCGGCCGCCGTCAAGTTCGGGCTGTCAGGGTCTGCCGGAACCGAATGGTTCCCTTCCCTTGCCCGAATGGCCGCGCAGCTGCCGGTTACTGTTGTCCCGGTGGCTTACGCCGATGCCCGGCGGGCTGCTGCGGTCCCGGTGGAGGAAGTGATCGACCAGGCGGCCGGCGGCGGCTTCGAGTTGGTGCTGGTCGACACCTTCGACAAGCGGGCCGGTGGTGGCCTGCTGGAACTGGCCTCAGTTGCGGAAATCACAGGCTGGTTGGCCCAGGCGCGGGCGGCCGGGCTGGGGCTGCTGCTTGCCGGTCGCCTCGAACTGGGGCAGATTCCGATCGTCGCGGGCTGTCAGCCCGACGCCGTCGCGGTACGATCAGCGGTTTGCCGCGGTGGCCGGCTCGGGCGGATCGACCGGGAGCGGGTCGCGATCGCGGCTGAATACTGCCGCCGGGCAACCAGTACTGCGGCGGCATCCGCGGGGCAGTCCCTGCTGAGGTCGGTGCTTCAGAAAGGAGTCGGTCGATGAAGATGTTGGAGGTGCGGGTGCCGCACGGATTGGGTGCTGAGTCTGCCCGTCAGAAGCTCGATGCGGCTCTGGTGAAGGCCCGTACTCATTATGAACAGCAGGTCGGCCCGATTGAGGCCGACTGGGAGTCCGACCACCTGCTGAGGGTGGGCGTTTCGGTGATGGGCATGCGTTTCGACGGCCAGATCGACGTCCTGCCCGATGAGCTTCTGGTGAAGCTCAACCTGCCGATGATGGCTTCGATGTTTGCCGGCAAGATTCGCGAAGGCATCGAACAGCAACTGGCTGCGGTGATTAAGGCGTAACTCGCGGGGCGGCGGTTACTGTCAGGGTCCGGCCCTCGATGGTCCACGTCAGCCCGAGCGGTTCGACGATGGCGTCGAGCAGCCCGTCACGATCGACGTCGGCGACTTTCAGCCGGACGATCTCCCGGGAATCAACGCCCCGGCGGCGGAGGGTGGCCCGGTCAATTCGCGGCTCGAGGTCGAGCTGTTTGGCTACGGCGGCGAGCAGCTCCGTAAACGGCGCCGCTACCCGCAGCGTATAGCGGCTGGTCGCCCCATCGGCCGGCCGCCTGCCAGGGGTGACCGGCTGTCGCGGGCGGGCCGAGGCCGAGGCCGAGGTCGTGGGCCGGGCTGTGCGGCCGGCGTCTTCCGCCGGCACCGGCACCAGCCTTCCTTCGAGGCGGGCCCGGTTCATGCCAGCCATCTGCCAGTCGACTCGGAGACCGTATTGCATGGCGATGAGGTCGAATCGCTCCGCCAGCATCAGCGGCAGCAGGCTGCCGGCGGCGAGGTGATCGTGCGGAATCGCCTCGGTGAGACCGGCGGCTGGCAGCGGGAGGCCACCGGCCGCTGCCTCCTCGCGAAGTTCCTCCAGCAGGCCGGCAGGCGTCGCCCCGGCCGGCCAGGACCAGGGGGCGGCCCGTTCCAGCCGCCGGCGGACGGTCGGCGGTAGCTGCCTGAGTCGCCCCTGCAGAAGCTCGTCGGCGGCGGTGATGCGGCCGGCTTCTCCAGTCGGGACCAGCCAGGCCGAGCCCTTCAGCACCGCCACCTCGGTACCAGTTTCGTCTGCCAGCCGGCCGAGAATGGCGTCGAGCCGCTCGCCTCGACATTCGAGGCTGATTCGTCGCGTCGGATCGAGCCGGCGGTCCAGAATCAGCGGAACACCGGTGGCGGCTTGAAGGCGTCCCAGCAGCGTCCGCAGCGGGAGCTGCTGGAAGGTCGCCCGCACCGGCTGATCGACAGGGGCGGCGCGGGCCGCTGCGCTGGTGACGGCAAGCAACGCCGCAATGGCCAGCCCGGTGCACCAATCGCCGACAGTCCTCCGCGCAGCGCTGGTATCTTCGCGGCATCTGCCGCAGGGAGAGGTCGGCCGGAGGCCAGGTGAGGGGGCCCCGCCAGGAACGACACCTGCGGCTACACACTCACTCTGACCCGCTCCCCGAGGGAGAGGGCGAAAAATCAAAGCCATGATGCTTGAATCTGCTTCCATCGCCACCCGGCCGACTGTCGTTGTCCTTGGCGGTGGCATCAATGGCGCCGCCCTCGCCCGGCAGTTGATCCTCGCCAGCGTCGACGTGGTGATTGCCGACACCGGCGACCTTGCCAGCGGCACCACTGCGTGGTCAACCCGGCTGATCCACGGTGGCCTCCGCTACCTTGAATATGGCGAGTTCGATCTGGTTCGGGAAAGTCTGGCTGAGCGGAATCGGCTGGTGCGGCTGGCTCCCCATCTTGTCCGGCCGCTGCGGTTCGCCATTCCGCTGGCCCGTCGGGGTGGTGGCCTGCTGGCTGCTGCGGCCCGGTTTATCGGCTGGGAGTCACTGGCCCGGCGGCTTGGCGGTGCTGGCAGGGGCAGCCTGGCCGTCGGGATCGGCCTCTGGCTCTACGACCGCTTTGCCAGTGACCCCGCCTGGCCGCCGCATCGAATGCACCGTTCGAACGCAGCTGGGCTGCCCCGGATCGATCGCCGCCGGTTCCCGCTGGTGGCGACCTACTCCGACGCCCAGTGCCTGGCCCCTGAACGCCTGACGGTTGAGTGGCTGCTCGATGCCCGGCGGCTGGCCGCTGAGCGGCAGGTCAGCCTGCACGTCCTCCCGCACCACACCTGGCGGTTTCTTGATGATGGGGCAATGGCTTTCACGCCAACACTGTCAGCGGCCACCGAGCCAGCGACCGTTCTGCGGGTTCACCCCAGCGGCATTGTCAACGCGACCGGTGCCTGGGTCGATCGCACCGTTTCGGCGCTGGCAACTGCGGACGGCCCGCTGCCGCCGCCGACCTCGCCGCAGCAGTTCATCCGCGGCACCAAGGGCAGCCATCTTGTGGTCAATAACCGCCAGCTTCGCGAGGCTCTGGGCGATGAGGCTGTCTATGCCGAGGCGGGTGATGGCCGGCCGATTTTTGTGCTGCCCTTCATGAACGGTCAGGTGCTCATCGGCACCACCGACATTCCCTTCACAGGTGATCCGGGGATGGCCCGCACTGAGCCGGCCGAGGTTGACTACCTGCTGGCCGCGGTGACGGCCATCTTTCCCGACTGCCCCCTCGGTGCCGATGATGTCGTCCAGCACTACTGCGGCGTGCGTCCGCTGCCTGGGCCCGATGTGACTGGCAGGCAGGCCGGTTCGCCCGGAGCGGTGACCCGCCGCCACCTCTTGGTGCGGCATCCGCAGGCGCGGCTGCCGACCTGGTCGATCGTGGGGGGCAAGCTGACAACCTGCCGGAGCCTTGCCGAAGAATCTGCCACCGAAGTTCTGCAGACCCTCACGCTTCCGGCCACCGATCCGCAGCGGGAACGGCCCCTGCCCGGGCGGCTGACGGCGGAAGAAGAGGCGGCCTGTCGGGCGGCCACGACGAGAGCGGCTGAGGCTGTGGGCATCCCGGTGCCCGCCCTGGCCACTGCGGTCGAGTGGACGCTGCAGCTGTTTGGTGGCCGGGCGCCCGAGGTGTTCACGGTGGCGGGTGCATCCTCGGCCTGCCGCAGGCTGCCGCCGCTGCTGGGCGACAGCGGCCTGCCGACCGCGGCATCCGTGTTTGTCATTGATCAGGAATGGGCCACCACCCTCGCCGATCTGGTCGAGCGGCGGCTGATGCTGCTGTTCGCCCCCCGGTTGTCGCGGGCGACGCTCACGGCCCTGGCCGAGGTGTTGGTGGCAACGGGCCGGCTGGAGCCTGATGCCATCGCCGACGCAGTAGCCGCTGAAGTCATCCATCTGCAAGACTGCTGCGGCAAGCAAGTCGAGCAGTAAGCGGATCGGCAGAGCCGTGAGTGACCGCTGAGGGATTCAGCAGACCACCACGAAGAGCGGGAGCCTGCTGCGCGTCCGCTTGGCGATATTCTGCATTCGTCGGCCTTCGTGGTGAATGCTCTTCCGTGAACAGGAAAGGAAAGCCGGCATGATGGGGCCAGAAAAACGTTGCGTACTCGCCCTCGATCAGGGGACGACGTCGAGCCGGGCAATTCTGTTCGATGCTTCCGGCCTGCCGCTGGCGATGGCTCAAGAGGCCTTTCCCCAGCACACCAAACCGCTGGCCGACGGCGGCTCCGGCGGGGATCTCGATCAGGCCATCGTCGAGCACGACCCCGAGGATCTTTGGCGGACCCAGCTGGGCTGTGCCACAAGATGCCTGGCCGATGCGGGCGTGCGGCCGCAAGAGGTGGCGGCTGTCGGCATCACCAACCAGCGGGAGACGACGATCCTCTGGGATCGGGTGACCGGTCGGGCCGTGGCCCCGGCGGTGGTCTGGCAGAGCCGGGTGTCGGCGGCGATCTGTGAGCGGCTGAAGGCGGCGGGGCATGAGCCCGAGATTCGCCGCCGGACCGGCCTGCTGCTCGACCCTTATTTTTCCGCGACCAAGATCGTCCACCTGTTCGAGACTCATCCTGGCCTGCGGGAGCGCTGCACGGCCGGTGAGGTGCTCTTTGGGACGGTCGACAGCTTTTTGATCTGGCGGCTGACCGGTGGCCGGGTGCATGCCACCGATGTCACCAACGCCAGCCGCACCCTGCTGTATGACATCACCGCCGGCGGCTGGTCGGATGAACTGCTCAGGTTGTTCGATCTGCCCAGGCAGATGCTGCCCGAGGTGCGTCCGTCCGCGGCCTTCTTTGGTGATGTCGACGAACGCTGGCTGGGGGCGGCCATCCCGATCGCCGGCTGTGCCGGAGATCAGCAGGCCTCAGCCTTCGCCCACGGCTGCCACCAGCCCGGCGATGCCAAGACCACCTATGGCACCGGCGCGTTCCTACTGGAGTCCACCGGCCCGAAACCGGTGCTCGAGGCTCCCGGCCTGCTCGCGACGCCGGCCTGCACCACCGCCGATCGATCGGCCGCCCACACCTATTGCCTGGAAGGCTCGGTCTTTGTCGCCGGGGCGATTGTCGGCTGGCTGCGGGATGGCCTCGGCCTGATTGAACGCTCAGGCGATATCGAACCCCTCGCCCGCAGTGTGCCCGACGCGGGCGGGGTGATGCTGGTGCCGGCGCTCGCCGGTCTGGGCACTCCGCACTGGGATCCCTTTGCCCGTGGCCTGATCATTGGGCTGACCCGTGGGACGGGCCGGGGGCAGATCGCCCGGGCCGCCCTCGACGCCATTGCCCTGTCGGTGGCCGACGTGATCGGTGGCCTTGAGCAGGCGAGTGGCTGCCGGCTGGCCCGTATGCGGGTCGATGGCGGTGCCTGCGTCAACGACCTGCTGATGCAGATTCAGGCCGATGTGCTCGGCATCCCGGTCGATCGCCCCGCCGTCCTGGAAACGACCGCACTCGGGGCGGCGATGCTCGCGGGACTCACCACAGGGTTCTACTCCGCTCCTGCTGAGGTGGCCGCGGCCCTGGCGATTGAGCGGAGCTTTGAGCCGCTGCTTGACTCGGTCGCCCGTGACCGCCTGCTCGACCGCTGGCGGAACGCCGTCGACCGCAGCCGGGGCTGGGCCAGGCCGACCACCGGCTGAGCCTGCGGTTTGGCGACTAACGCAGGATCGTGCCTTCGGTGACAACATCCGTCGGCTGTTCAGCAAGCTGTACCCGGCTGGTGTACCGCTGCGGGTTGGCGGCAAAGGTCGCCCGGCTCTCCGGTGATGCGAACAGGTAGATTCGTTGCTGGTAAGTGACGCCGTAGCGGCGTTCACCCGGCAGCGAGGTTGCGGAGTCGAAGGCCGCAACCGGATCGTCGCCTGAGAGGGCCGGAGCGTACCGGTCAGGGTCGGCGAGGAAAGCCTGTTGCTGCTCAAGTCCGCGGAACAGGTAGGTGCGGCCGCGATGACGGGCTCCCCAACCGGCCTGTCCCTCGACCCAGCCGCCCGACTCAACCAGCGTGACCGGGCAGTAGCCCTCCAGCCCCAGCGGCATCGGCTCCGATTCGGTTGGCTGACCTGCGGGGGCCGGCTGCTCGGCATAGCGTGCCTGCTGCGTCTGCCGTGGCTCCGGGATCGATTTTTGCTGTGCCGTTGGCTTCGGCTCTTGTTTGAAAAGGCCAAATGGATTGGTGATGGCCGCCAGGATGGCATTGGGCTGTTTTTCGGCCGGTTGGGCTGCTTCCTGCTGCGGTGCTGCGGCAGGGGTGGCTGCCGGCGCTGAGGGCTGGGCCGGGCCGGCTGCCAGCTGTCCGGCAGTGTCGGCTGCTTGGACGGCGGTTTTCGCTGTGGGACCGTTGGTTGAAGCCGTGATCTTCGGGGTCGGCTGTGGGGCCGGTTGGAGCCAAGGGCCGGTCGATGCGGGGGGCGGAGCGGTGCTGCCCTCGGGCTCAATCAGGCCGCCGGTGACGGGCGGAATGGCAGTGGCCAGCGTGGCGGTGGGCATTGCCGCGGGCAGCGTAGTGGTGGGCGTTGCCTGCCAAGGGTGAGTGGTCGGCGGCTCCGGTGTTTCGGCTACGAACTCTCCCGGCTCTGTCGCCCAGGGGGCGGTGGTCGAGGTCAGGCCGGCCGACTCCCGCTGACTGTCAACGGACGAGGTCAGCGCGGGCTGTGCGGCAAACGCGGGGACGGTGGGCCGCTGCTGCGATGTGGCAAACGGCTCGGCTGGCAGCGGCGTTGTCGTCCAGGCCGGCTTTTCAGCCAGCTGCGGTTGCGGCGGAGTTGCTGCTGCCGGGGGAGCCGACGAATATTCAATTCCAGCGGTGACCGCCACGGCCGGGACTCCTGCTGCTGGCTGCGGCTGTTGGAGCGGTCTAGCTGCCTGAGAAAACGGTGGCGCGGGCACTGGCTGGCCAACGCCAGCTGGCGTGGCCGGCTTGGCAGTTGCTAGTTGCTCCTGAATCAGTTGCTCCTGAATTGGCATTTCCGAGGCTGCAAAGTGCGATAACCCCCGTACCTTGGCCGCGATCTGCCCGACAGCTCCTGATTCAGTGGTGGGACCGGTGGCGGCGGCATCGGCCAGCAATGATCCGGCGGTCGAAAAGTCGTTGGCCAGCTCCGCTCGCTCGGCCACCACCGTGACCGTGCCGGCGACAGCTGCCGGCTGGGAGAGGGGGGAGTCGCCGGCGGGCACCTGTTGAAGTTGGCGGGCGACGGTCGCGATGAATAGCCCGGTCGAACTCGGGCATTCGAATCGGCTGATCACCGTTCCGTCGGCAGCCAGAATACAGCCGCCAGGGACATGGCGAATCCGCAGGCTGTTTGTTGTTTCGGGATCGTCATCGACGTCGATCAGCACCGGTTCGAAGCAGGCATTGAGCAGCGCGACGGCGTCTGGATCGGTGAGCACATGTTTCCGCAACTGGGTCGAGGCAGGACTCCACGCCGCCGTGAACAGCACCAGCACCTGGCGGTTTCGCTGAGCCGCGGCGGTGGTGGCCTGCTCGAGAGAGCGGTGCCAGGCGACCGGTCCCGATTCACCGCCGAGGGCCGGCCCACTGGCCAGCGTCAGGCCGGAAAGCCCGGCCAACAACAGCAGTCCGGCTGTCACTCCGGTGGGCGGCCGGCTCTTCACCGGTCGAGCGGGGGCTTGGCGCGGCACCTGCCGGGCGGCCAAAGCTAGGTGAGAAGCGTGGTGCGGGCGGTTTGCCTTCAAGCGAATTCCGAGCATCGTCGCAGCCTCTGCATGGTCGTTCCATTGCCACCCGGGGGCGGCTCCTGCAGGTTGTATCGGTCGAATCCATCAGAGAAATCAGGCCGGAATGGGTAGAAAATCGGTTTTTGCTGGCCGTGCATGGCTCTGGCGTCCGCAATCTTCCCAGTCTGCCAGCATCTTTTCGCCACTAAGGGGGGAGTGGCTACTTGACTGGAATCGGGCCGGCGGAGATACTCTTCTTCAAGTGATGCCAACGGCTGTGTTTTAGCAGCAGGAGGGCGTTGCCCGGGCCCGGAGTGGCTCGCGGCGGTCTGCCGACGCGATTCGTCTGCCAAAGAACTGGCAAACGAGCCTCGCCGGTGACAAATCACCCCGCTTGGTTTGGTCGATTCCGCCGAGTGCGGCGGATGCAGCAGGGGCGGGTCGGAACGTTGGACAGCGATCTTTCGTTTGTCCTTACCTAAAGGGTAATTCGTTTCCGGCACACTGTTCGCTGAGGCGGTCGGCCACGTGTCCTTCAACCTTGGGAAACCGGAACAGGTTTATCCCTATCAAAATGCTCCTCCGGCACCGGAATTGGTGCGCCAGCATGGTGCTGGTCGCAGCCGGGGAGTTGGCTGATTGTCGCAAAGCATCAGGTCCCCCTTTGAGTGAAGCCGCGGCAGTGGCGACCAGGGGACATTGAGGCTTTCGACGGATGAGGTGACCGCGGCTGGGTCGCGGCCTTGAGACAAGCTGATACCGCGTTGGAACTCCCGACGAGGTTCCGGTCCGGTTGGTGTGGACCGGTTTGTTTTCCTGAAGAGTGAATGAGGAATATGGCAAAGCGGAGACGTTCCCGATCGGGCGGACGGCCCGGCTACGGTGGTGGCGGGCAGCAGGGGGCCCAAGGCGGTCAGGGTGGCCGGCGGCGGCGATTCCGTCGCGGCGCTGGTGGACCGGTGGCGGCTGGTGCCGGTGCCGTCGACATGGAGGGCGAAGGCATGCGTCCACCAGACCTCGAGCCTGAGGTCTCGGAAAATGGCGAGCCGGTGCCGCTGGAGCCCGGCGAAGGCGTTCTTGAGATGCATCCCAACGGCTACGGCTTTCTGCGGAGCCCGGCGAACAATTATTCCCGTGAGCGGACCGATCCGTTCGTGCCGGCCCAGATGATCGATCGGTTCCGGCTCCGTGAGGGCGTGCTCGTCAAGGGCAAGGTCCAGCAGGGACGGCGTCAGCAGGGACCCCGCGTGCGGGAGATCGACGAAGTTGAGGGGCTACCGCCGGAGCAGTATTCCGAGACCAAGGTCTTCGACCAACTCACGCCGATCAATCCCGAGCACTGGCTGCGGCTGGAGACCGATCAGCAACCCCTGACGACCCGGATCATGGATCTGTTGACGCCCCTGGGTAAAGGGCAGCGGGCGCTCATCGTGGCCCCGCCCCGAACCGGCAAGACCGTGCTGTTGCAACAGGTCTCGCAGGCGGTGTCACAGAATCACCCCGAGTTGTCACTGGTGATGCTGCTGGTGGACGAGCGTCCCGAAGAAGTGACCGACATGCGACGGTCGGTCCAGGGTGAAGTGGTCGCCAGCAGCCTCGACTGTGATGTCGAGAGCCATGTGCGACTGTCGCAACTGGTGATCGAACGCTGTAAGCGGATGGCCGAGACGGGCAAGGATGTCTTCCTGCTGATGGATTCGATCACCCGCATGGCCCGGGCCTTCAATAAATGGGTTGGCAACACCGGCCGGACGATGTCGGGGGGCGTCGATATCAAGGCACTCGACATTCCCAAGAAGCTCTTCGCCACCGCCCGGGTATTTGAGGAGGGGGGGTCACTGACGATCGTGGCCACCGCCCTCGTCGATACCGGCAGTCGGATGGACGAACTGATCTTCCAGGAGTTCAAAGGCACCGGCAACATGGAATTGGTGCTCGACCGCAAACTGGCTGACCGCCGCGTCTGGCCGGCGATTGACATCTCGCAGTCGGGTACCCGCCGCGAGGAGAAACTGCTCAATCCCGACACGCTGCATGCGGTCAACATGCTGAGGCGGACGCTCTCAAGCATGCATCATGTGGATGCGATGGAGCAGCTGACGAAGCAGCTGGCCAAGTTCAAGAGTAATCGGGAGTTCATCGCACTCATTGCCAGTTCGCGGGCCAATGATTGATTTGTGGGCAGGTGGAGTTGGCTGGGACTGCCTTGGGCCTGGGCTAGATGAGGCTCTGACGCGGCGTATCTTTGACACTCGCTTCAGGGGCTTCGTATACTCTGCCTCCAACGGGGTGGCACCACCGCAGCCGACCCGATGTGGCAGTGCTGCAACCATTCTTCTCCCGGAGATGCATCGATGACGCCCTACGCTTCGCTGGCCGATGACATGTATGTGAATGTCAACCTGGCCACGGAGATGGAGCTGCCGGGACAGCGGGAGACAATCCTGCATTTCTTTGAGTGCATCCAGAAAAAATATCCCACGATGCGGAAGTTTCATGCCCGCGATCGGCGTGACTTCGTGTTGGAGGAGGACAAGGAGCAGGGCCGCTACCGCTGGGTGGCGGTGGAGTCACGGAGGCTTTGTTCCGGACAGGTCAACCCCAGCACCATCGATGAGGCCCTCGACCAGCATCGGCTGCTGCTCGACCTGGCGCCGGCCCTGCTATCGGTCAGCCCGCTCGATTGCGAGGCACTCGACGTGCTGTTCGGCTTCGACTTCGCCTTTCGCGGCAACCACAATGAGTTGCTGGCCGAGGCGCTGGGCCCGGGACCTGCCCTCGAGGGCGTGGGTGATATTCCGGGAAGCCGGGTGATCAACTTTGAGCCGTCGTTGACAATCGCCGTTGATGAGGACTGTCGCACTCAGGTGCGAGTCAGCACCGAAACCCGGACCAACGCCTTCCAGGTGCGGACGGGTGAATTCGTCGAGGAACAGCTCAGTGTGTACGTCACCGCCCGGCAGTACGGCAGCCTCGACGGCGGGGTGACCTACGTCGATGCCATCGACCGGCTGGCCCAACTGGCTCAAGAAGTGGTCGACAGCTGTGTTGTCGAGCAGATCCTGCGGCCGCTGGCCCGGACAATTTCGCTGCGGTGAGCCATCTCCGTCCGGGGGGCTGTTGCGAGCAGACGGCGGCCATGGTTCCTTTCCCGGTGTGAACTGCGGCCGCTTGCCGACAGGGCTCCGGCAGATTCTATTTTGGGCATGATTCGTCCTGCTGATCCTGCCGATTCCGCGACCCCGCTCTCGAAGCAGGTCTACGAGGTGACGACGCCGGGCCGTCTGCACTTCGGCATGCTTTCGTTCGGGCAGCCCTACGGCCGTTCATTTGGCGGTCTGGGGGCGATGATCGCCGGCTGTGGCGTGCGGGTTCGGCTGCGGCGGGCCACCAGATTTTCAGCGGTCAGCCATGTCGGTGAACGGGCGATCGGTGTGGCCCAGCGGTGTGCTGCTGCCTGGGGGCTCGATGAGCACTCCTGCTGTGAAATCGAGGTGATGGGGATTCCCCGGCAGCACATCGGCCTCGGCACCGGCACTCAGCTGGCCCTGGCGATCGCCGCCGGGATGCAGCGACTGTATGTCGAGGGCTCCGGCCGGTCCGAGCAGACCTATACCGCCAAGGATGCTGCAGCCCTCGCTCAGGCGGCGGGCCGCGGCCTGCGGTCGAGTGTCGGCGTCTATGGCTTTGGGGCCGGGGGCATGATCCTTGAGGCGGGCAAACTGCAGGGGGAGGCGATCGCCCCGCTGGTCTCGCGGGCAGCCCTGCCAGAAGCCTGGCGGGTGGTCTTGTTCGTGCAGCGGGAGGCTGAGGGGCTGCACGGCGATGCCGAGCGGACCGCCTTCGCGGGACTTGAACAGGTGCCGCTGGAGCTCACGGCTGAACTGACCCGCTTGGCCGTGATGGAGATTCTGCCAGCGGCGATTGCGGCCCGGTTTGTCGATTTTGCGGCGGCCATGACCGCCTATGGCAAGCTTGCCGGCAAACCGTTTGAACGGGCCTCGTCGAGACTGCCCTATGCTGGGGCCACCGGCCGGCTGTTTGAGTGGCTCGACCTGCAGGGCGTGCAGGGATATGCCCAGAGTAGCTGGGGGCCGGCGGTGGTGGCGGTCTGCGAATCGGAACTGACAGCCGAGTCGTTGGTGGCGGCCGCCGAGGCAGCCAAGCTGGCCGAGCAGTATGAAATCCGCATTGCCCCGTTTGATAATCGCGGAGCGGTGCTGCGTGATGTTAGCGACGAATCGGCTGATGCCTGAGGCGTATCGACAGCCGTCGAGCCGGCAGAAGCCACCTCAGCCGACCGGCAGGCCGTAAGCGGCCAGCAACCGCTGCAGATGGGCGGCCGGTTCAGCCTCCAGTGGCACCAGCGGCAGGCGGACCTCACCGGTGTCGCGGCCGACCATCTTCAGTGCCGCCTTGATTGGGATTGGATTGCTCGCCAGGCCAAGCAGTTCACGGCCCAGGCTGAAGAGCTTGGTGTGCAGCCGCCGGGCTTCAGCCAGATTGCCGGCGTCGAAGGCTTCGACAAGCGCCTTCATATCAGCCGGCACCAGGTTGCCAACAACCGAGACCACCCCCCGGCCACCGACGGCCAGCAGCGGCAGCGTCATGCTGTCGTCACCCGAAAGCACGGTCAGGTCGGTTCCGGCCAGCACCTGCGACGCCTGATCGATCGAACCAGTCGCTTCCTTGACCATCGCAATACCGGGCAGTTCCGCGAGCTTTAGAATCGTCTCGGGCTCGATGTTCCGGCCGGTGCGGCCGGGGATGTTGTAGATGCAGATTGGAATCGCCACGGCCTCGGCGAGGGCCTTGAAGTGTTCGTACAGCCCTTGTTGGGTGGGTCGGTTGTAATAGGGACCAACCACCAACGCCGCATCAGCACCGGCCTGCTCGGCGTATTTTGTCAGCCGAATCGCCTCAGCGGTCGAATTGCTGCCGGTGCCGGGCATCACCAAGATCTTGCCCGCTGCCGCCTGGATACTTTCGGCGATCACCCGCTCGTGCTCGGCATGGGAGAGGGTGGGGGATTCACCGGTGGTGCCGACCGGGCAGATCGCCGTCACCCCGGCCTCAGCCTGAAAGCCGATCTGCTCGTGCAGCCGCGGCACGTCCACGGCGCCGTCACGAAACGGTGTGACGATGGCAACGGAGAGACCGGCGAAGCGTTCGGCACGGGTGGGCATGGAGAATCCTTTTGGCAGTGGGCGAGAGGCCAGCACCGGATTCACCCGGTCTGGCTGGGCGGTGGCTGACGCCGCCGTCGGCCGAGAATACGGCTTTCTCGAGAGGCTCGCAAAGGGTGGCGGCAAAGCTGGTCATTTGCTGCACCTGTTTTGCAACGCGGCAGCAGCAGGGTAGGCTCCCGCCCAGCCATGAATGTTCATCGCGACCAGCAAGAGGAACTTCAACCAAGCGGGCCTGGAGCACCGGTCCCACCTTCAGCCGCTGAGGCGGCCGGCAGGCTGCTTGCCGCCGGCCTGGGCCGTAGTGGGTTTCCGAAAGCCCGACCTCGGCTGGGGGTGATTTTGGGAACCGGGCTGGGGGGGCTGATCGACCGGCTTGAGGGCGAGCAGTCGGTGCCGGCGAATCGGCTCGGCTTTCTGCCGCGGACCACGGCGCTGGGCCATGCGGGGCGGGTTGCCTGGGGGGACTGCGACGGCCGCTGCGTTGTCATGCTGCAGGGCCGGGTTCACGCCTACGAAGGACATCCGGCCGAGGTGCTCACCCGTGGGGTGGAACTGCTGGCGGCAGTCGGGGTCGACCGGTTGCTGGTCACCAATGCCGCTGGGGGGATCGCCAATGGTCTTGTCGTTGGGGAGACCGTCGTATTGGAGGATCATATCGACCTCGTGAGAGGCCGTTGGGTGGCTACATCATCGCTGCGGCAACGGTCGCAGGTCTGCTATGACGAGGGCCTTGCCCACGCGGCAATCGTTGCCGCCGGCCAAGCGGGGGCGGTTTGTCGGCGGGGGGTCTACGCCTACATGCTGGGCCCGAGTTACGAGACCCGGGCTGAGTACCGCATGCTTCGCCGCTTTGGAGTCGACGTGGTGGGCATGTCAACGGTGCCTGAGGTGCTCGTGGCCGTGCACGCCGGGATGCGCGTGCTCGGGCTGTCGGTGGTCACCGACCTCTGTCTGCCCGACGCGCTGAAGCCCGCAGACATCGAGGAGATCATCGCCGTCGCCGGCGGAGCCGAGCCGAAGCTTCGCCAAATCGTGATGGGCATCGTGGCCGGCGAGATGGATGCGGCGGATTGATCGCCACGCCCTTCGCTACGCTCAGGGGCGTGCCACACGAACGTTCGAAGATGTGCCACACGGCCCCTCATGGGGACTGTC
>Ga0180431_10001182_pt1 | contig 36683 bp, 44 predicted proteins | sample SS_ome_11_FD_132459 | JGI IMG/M metagenome (GOLD analysis project Ga0180431, IMG submission 132459) | Hypersaline lake sediment archaeal communities from the Salton Sea, California, USA - SS_1_MS_1 metaG | ecosystem: Environmental > Aquatic > Non-marine Saline and Alkaline > Hypersaline >... | reverse complement strand
TCAACATCGCAGAGATCGAACTGAGCGTCCTGACGCGGCAGTGTCTGTGTCGCCGGATGCCGGACCTAGCGACGCTCCGTAGCGAAGCCGCCGCGTGGAGCCGAGCGCGGAACACAGCTGAGACGCGAGTCAATTGGCAACTCACCACGGAGAAAGCTCGCGGCAAGCTCAAGAGACTCTACCCACAAGTTCAAATGTGTTGAGGTACTAGTCGGTGTTGAAAAGCCACCCGACGATGTCTGCGATCTTCGTCTTGAGACCTCGCTGGGCGTAGATCTGCGTGAGGATGAAGCCCAGGACCTTGTCGGCCTCCTCTATGAGGCTGGACCACTCCGTCATATCGGTCAGGTCAACGTATCGATAAGGAAGGGGATCCTGCACGATGTCGACGTGCCCGTCGTAGAAGGCAACGGAGCCTCGCTTGCCGGCCAGGATCATGTCGCTCTGCATCGCCTTGCCCGTGACCCCGTGGTAGCCCCCGATCGTGTCCCCGATGACGCCGTGGATGGACTCGGTTCCCATCCAGTAGCCGGACAGCTCGATGGCCCCGTCCGGCTGGCCGTTGTAGTTGCCCGCCACATGGAAGTCCCACTCCTCGTCGAGGAGCATGAATAGGACCGCCGGAGAGTAAACCGAGCTCATCTTCAGGATCCGACCCGGCGCCAGATCGTCCTCCGTCGCGTCCCCCACCCACTGGGAGAGGACTTGCCTGCAGGTCACGGCCCGGGTGTAGTTGAAGGCGCTCTGCTCCTTGTTCGGAATCCGCTCGAAATCAGGACACCGATACAGGTTCTCGTAGCGCGAGTACCCGAACAGCTTGCCGTACTTCACCTGGGAGGCCTTGGGCCAGGCATCCTCGGGCACGTTCCAGATGTCGGGAATACCGGGGATCAGCCAGTTCTCGTGTACGGCCCAGTAGCTCCACGTCTTGAACCCCTGGAAGTCCTTGTCCTCCTCGCAGTCCTCGAAGCCCACCCCCAGGAAGGGAGGCCCCTCGTCGTAGTCGTCGGCGTACATGAGAACCGACTTGCAGAGCTGACCAATCCGCGACTTGCAGACCGTCGCCCTGGCCTGGGCCCGGGCCTTGTTCAACGACGGCAGCAGGATCGAGATCAACAGCGCGATGATGGCCACCACCACCAGCAGCTCGATCAGCGTGAAACCGCCTCGACGCTGCCTGGGAGTGTTTGTCCTCGCGCTCATGACCTTCCCTCTACGAGGCATCCTGGGCTGAGCCGGGCCCTGGAGCCCGTTGTCCAAAGACGGCAGCCAAACCTGCCATCCAATCCTACGCGTGCTGGGCATCACCGACAAGACCAAACTTAGGGACCACTAACTTACATCCGGTCAGACAGGAGGCCCCCCAAGCCCGACCCGCGCGTCTCCCCATCGGACACGACGATTCACCGGATTTGTGCCTCCGCTCAAGGGCTATTATCGGATCGTGCAGAGCCTACGAATCAAAGCGAATCCTGCAATGTCGCCTCCGCCATATCCCATACGCCCTGGGCCCGCGAAACCGAATGCGCCCCCACGTTGAATCTCGCGCTGCTGCCCGGCTCCCTGTGGGGCACGTCAAGTACGTGTTTCCAGCAGCGACCGCAAGCGGTATCATCACCGCTTCGCAACGCAGGCGCGGTTCGGCAAACGGAGCGTGAGTATGAAGGTCATCGTGACCGGCGGATCGGGACTCGTGGGACGATACGTCATCGACGAACTGCTCGACCAACAAGTCGACGTGGTCAACCTGGACATCCGCCCCCCATCTGACGCCCCCGGCGAGCCGTCACACCGTTCGGGAGCGGGGTTCCGTCAGGTGGACCTGATGGACGCAACGGCGACGAAGGCGGCCATCAAGGACGCCGACGCCGTCGTCCATCTGGCGGCCATTCCCAACCCCAACAACGACCCGGGCGAACGGGTCATGGGCGTCAACATGCTGACGACCTACAACGTCCTGGAAGCCATCCGCCAGAACGGGATTCGCCGGGTCGTGTACGGGTGCAGCGAATCGGCCAGCGGGTTCGGCATCCACCGCGTCGAGCATGTCCCCCTGTACGTGCCCATCGACGAGGAGCACCCCTGCTGGCCCCACGAGACCTACAGCTTCACCAAGTACTTCGGCGAACTGATGTTCCAGGAACTCGCCCGGGCCGACGGAGTCGAGGTGGTTTCGCTCCGCTACGGCTGGGTCTGGTTCCGGGAGCACCGCGACGCGCTGTTGAAGCTCGTGGCCGAACGAGGCGACGAGGACGAGCAGTGGCATTTCGGCGCCTACGTCTTGGCCGAAGACGTCGCACAGGCCGTCCGGCGGGCGCTGGACTGTTCGCTGCCCAATCCTGCCATGCCGTTCGAGGCCTGCTACATCGTGGCTGCCGAACCGCTCTACACCGCGCCGACGCTGCAAGCCATCCGCAACGCGTTCGGCGAGCGAACGCCCCCGGTCAAGCCGCCCGACTACTTCGAGCGAAACCCGCGCGCGTCGGCCTACAACATCGGCAAGGCCCGCCGTTTGCTGGGATACGAGCCCCGGTACACATGCCAAGACATCTAAGCACGGACAACCACGGTTGGAGGTAGGGACGCGCCCCCCCCGTCAGGCCAACACGTCTCCCTTGGTATCTTCGGCGACGTGCTCGCGGCCGCGGACGAACTGGCCGTAGAAGGTGCTGAGGCTCACGTAGAAGTACCCGCTGGCGAACAGAACCAGGAACGGCGCGCCAAAGAAGGTGCTCGCGTCGCGCAGTGCCATGATCACGCAGACCAGCAGATAGATCCCGATGCTCAGCTCCAGGAAGGGCTGGATCTTGATCTTGTTTCGGAAGGTCTTGGCGCGTCCGCGCCAGCGGCTGTCTTGCGAGGTATGCACGCCGTACTTCGGCGTCCGAACGAACTCGCCGGGATTGCCAAAGAAACCCTCGAGCGCCGCCCGCGCGTTGTTCAGCGAGATGCCGATCCCCACGCTCATCAGGAACGGCAGGTATTTGATCTTGTCCGCCCAGGTGCGGAAGATCTCGCGCTGGCTGCACATGTAGAACGCGCTGGGCGAGCAGGTGGCGATCACGAACAACGTCATGCCGAACACCGCGTTGCTCACCGTCTCGTGCGCCTCGAAGAGGCTCAACCGCATCTTCATCGCCGGATAGAGCATCAGCGTCAGGCCGACGATATACAGGTACACCGTGCAGCTGGTCAGGTGGAAGAAGGCCTCGGTCTTGATCTTGAGCGGCAGGCGCGACCGCAGGATCCTCGGCAGCAGCTTCTTGCAGGTCTGGGCGCCGCCCTTCGCCCAGCGGTGCTGTTGGGCCTTGAACGACTGCATCTCCGGCGGCAGCTCCGCCGGACTCACCAAGTCGGGCAGGAACAGGAACTTCCATCCCTTCATCTGCGCCCGGTAGCTCAGGTCCAGGTCCTCGGTCAGCGTATCGTGCTGCCATCCGCCCGCGTCGTCGACGCACGTCCGCCGCCACATGCCGGCCGTCCCGTTGAAGCTCATGAACCGCCCCGACCGGTTCCGGGCCGCGTGCTCGATCACGAAATGCCCGTCCAACAGGATCGCCTGTGTCTTGGTCAGCAGTGAGTGGTCGCGGTTGATGTGGTCCCAACGCGCCTGCACCATCCCGACCTTGGGATCGGCGAAGTAGTGGATCGTTTCCTTGAGGATGTTGACGGGCGGGATGAAATCGGCGTCGAAGATGCAGACGAACTCGCCCGTCGTCGTCTCGAGCCCGTTCTCTAACGCACCGGCCTTGTATCCTTCCCGGTCCTCTCGATGGATGTAGACGATGTCGTGCCCGGCTGCACGCATCCGCGACACCGCACGTTGTGCGATGTCGGTCGTCTCGTCCGTCGAGTCGTCGAGCACCTGAATCTGCAGCTTGTCGGACGGGTAGTCGATGCCGCAGGTACTCTCGATGATCCGCTCGGCCACGTACTGCTCGTTGTACATGGGCAGCTGAACCGTCACCCTCGGCAACTCGACGAAACACCGGTCCAGCCTGGGCGTATTCTTGCGGTGCTTGTAGTAGAGGTGAACCAACTGGTAGCGATGGAGCGCATAGACGCACACCAACGCCAAGATCGTCATGTACACAACGAGGATGGCCTGGTGGCCCACGCCCACGGCGATAACGTCCGTCCCGGACTCGCCCATCGCATTGTCACCCGGCAGAACAAGGCAGCGCGGTCATCGGGACCGAACCGACTTGCTAGACCATTCTAACGCGCGCCCGGCAGAATGCAAGCAAAACGCGGGGTTTCTCGGCCTCCAGGACTCTATGGGGTTTCGTAGGCTATTGAAGCACGTCCTGGATCTTCTGCTGCATCGATCCCATCTCCCCCTCGCCGTACGACCCCGCCGGCCACCGATACCCCAAGCCATCCTCCGCACGGCGGGGAATGATATGGAAGTGCACGTGCTCCACGACCTGACCACTCACTTGACCGTTGTTCTGGAGGATGTTGCAGCCGGCTGCACCCGTCGCCGCCATCACCGCCCGAGCCAGGCGAGGCAGCTGGGCCCCAATGGCCGAGGCGGTCTGGCCGGCAAGGTCCCACAACCGGTCGGCGTGGGTCTTGGGAATCACCAGCAGGTGCCCGGGGGCAAGCGGGCCGATGTCCAGAAAGGCGAGGCAGTAATCATCCTCGAAGACTTTCGAAGAGGGGATCTCACCCGCCACGATCTTGCAGAACACGCACGATTTGCTCGGGTCTGTCATCGGTTCGCCCCAAGGATCAGAGGGAGTGCCCGAGCGCCCAACTGACGAACCACCCCTCGGCTGGCCTCATCCGGCAGGCTTCTCTTCGGATTCGTCCGCCTGGGGTGCGTCGGCCTCGGCACCGTCTTCGGTCGGCCCGGCTTCAGCTTGTGGTTCGGAACCCGCCTCCGGCGCTGCGTCCGGCTGGTCGGCGGGCTCGCTCGCGTCGGCCTCTTCGTCCTGGGCGGGCTCATCGACCTCGGGAGCCGGTTCGGCTTTCTTGCCGGCACGTGCAGCAGCCTCGGCCCGGCGCTGCCGGGGACTGCCTCGCTCGGCCATCGTGTGGCGGGACTCGGTCCTACGGCGACGGGCCGTCGGATCGGGACGCCTCACCGACCCGGGATCCTCCTCCTGTCCGACGAGCTGGAGCACCGCCAGCGGCGTCCCATCGCCGATCCGCGTGTCGGCCAGCTTGATGATCCGCGTGTATCCGCCTGGACGGTCCTCGAACTCGGCCGCCACGGTCTCGATCAGCCGGTGGACGACCGACTCGGCCGTGAAGGACGTCCCCGGTCTGGCTTCACCCGTCCGGTGACGACGCCCCGTCCTGGCGCGACGGACTTTGGCACGGGCGGCGTCCGACATCCCGTCGTAGGCCTCCCGATGATCGGCGGGGATGACGGCCCGGTCGGACAGGATCTCGATAATCCGCCGCCGGGCAGGTAGATCGCCCTCTCGGGCCTTCTTGGCCAGCGTGATCAGCCGTTCGACGAACGGCCGGGCCTCCTTCGCCTTCACGAGCGTCGTTCGGATCTGCCCGTGCTCAATCACGCTCTGGGCCAGGTTTCGAAGCATCGCGATGCGATGAGAAGAGGTACGATTCAGCTTTCGACCGGCCACACGATGTCGCATGGTAAACGTCCTGCCCTACGAAGTCCTACGCTACCGGGGATGCACTGCCGGGATCCGAATCATCCTGCTCCTCGTCATCCGCGTCCGACTGCGCCGGCGCCGCGCCGGTCTTCATTCCCAACGACAAGCCCAGGTCTGCCAGTTTGCGCTTCACCTCACGCAGGCTGGTCCTCCCGAAGCTGCGGACCCGAAGCAGGTCCGCGTCCGTCAACTGCACCAGCTGCCCCACCATGCTGATCTTGGCCGAATCCAGGCAGTTGCCCGCCCGGACCGACAGGTCCAGCTCCGCGATGGGCATGGACAGCTTGGCCTGGAGTTCCGCGTCGATGCCCTCGACCTCTGCCTCTCCGACCCCTTCGGCCACCAGCTGGTCGCCCACCTCGAAGTACTGGATGAACGGGTTGAGGTGCTTTCTCAGGATCTTGGCCGCTTCCACCAAGGCCATTTCCGGCGTGATCGTGCCCTTCGTCCAGATCTCCATGACCAATCGGTCGTAATTCACCCGCTGACCCACGCGCGTATCCTCGGTCTTGTACCTCACGCGGGTCACGGGCGAGAAGACCGAATCCACCGGGATCACACCGATCTCCTGCTCTTCGGTGTCGTTCTCCTCGGCGGTGACGTATCCACGACCGTTCTTGACCGTCATCTCGGCGTGGAACTCGACCTCGTCGGTCAAGGTCGCCAGCAGTTGGTCCTTGCTGACGATCTCGATCGCCGGATCGGCCTGGATGTCGGCGGCGCGAACCTCGCCCGGGCCCTGCTTGGTGACGAACATCGTCTTGGGACCGCTCCCCTCGAGCCCGATGATCAGCCCCTTGATGCTCAGGATGATATCAGTGACGTCCTCGAGCACCCCGTTGAGGCTGCTGAACTCATGCTGCGCGCCTTTGATCTTGACGCGGGTCACGGCCGCCCCTTCCAGGCTGCTCAGCAGGATCCGACGAAGACTGTTGCCAACCGTCGTGCCGAACCCGCGCTCGAACGGCTCGATCACGAAACACCCATACGTGTCCGTGCTAACCCGAGAGTCCAATTCCACCTTCGTCGGAAGCTCTAAATCCCGCCACCTGATGCGCATCGGGTTTGCCTCCCTTCTGCGTGTGCCGTCTGCCCTGTCGCTGCCCGTGCTCGCAGACATCCACATCAACGACTGCACAGCTCGACGATCAGCTGTTCCTCGACCGGGATCTGGACGTCGTCGCGCGTCGGCAGCGCGACAACGACGGCCTCCAGGCGCTCGGGCGTCACCTGCAACCACGGCTGGACCGTCCGGATCCCATCCCCCTCCAGATACTGACGGACGAGCTTCTGGCTGCGATCGGACTCCTTCACGGAGATCCGCTCGCCCTGCTGAACCCGGTAGCTCGGGCGATCCACACGCCGCCCATTCACGTAGATGTGCCCATGGCAGATCAACTGCCGGGCCGTGCGTCGCGACGCCGCCAAACCGGCCTTGTACACCGAGTTGTCCAGGCGGCGCTCCAACAGACATAGCAGGGCCACGCCCGTGTTCTGGCGGAGCCGTTCAGCTTGGCGGAAGTAGCGCATGAACTGACGCTCAAACACGCCGTAGTACCGCTTGACCTTCTGCTTTTCGCGCAGCCGGACCGCGTAAGGCGATGCCTTGCCTCGCCGCCAGGAATGCGCCCCCGGCGGGTTGCTGCGGCCCTGACGCTCCATGGAGCACTTGGCCGTCTCGCACCGGATCCCCTTCAGCATGAGTTTGACGCCCTCACGCCGACACAGACGACAGACTGGTCCTGTGTGCCTCGACATTTCGCTACACCCGACGTCGCTTCGCCGGCCGGCACCCGTTGTGGGGCAGCGGCGTGACGTCTTCTATGCTGATGATCTTCAGGCCCGCGGACTGCAGCGCCGTAATGGCTGACTCGCGTCCCGAGCCCGGGCCCTTCACCCTGACTTCCAGCTCGTTGACCCCCATCCGTTTGGCCTCGTTCGCGACGTACAACGCCGCACGCTGAGCCGCAAACGGCGTGCTCTTGCGTGTGCCCGAGAACTTCCGCTCGCCACCGCCCACCGGCACCGAGCCCGCCGACGACCAGCACAGCGTGTCCCCGCCCGGCTCGCTGATCGTGATGATCGTGTTGTTGAACGTCGCCTTGATGTGGGCGATCGCCTTGGGCACACTGCGGCGAGTCCTGCGCTTGGATCCCTTAGCCACGATGCATCTCCTTGACGCCCTTCTTGCCGGCAACCGTCTTGCGCGGGCCCTTGCGCGTTCGCGAGTTCGTCCGCGTCCGCTGGCCTCGGACCGGCAACCCACGACGGTGACGCAGACCCCGGTAGCACCCGATGTCCCGGAGACGCGCGATGCTCTGCTGCATCTGGCGACGCAGCTGCCCCTCCACCACGAACCCGCGGTCGATCACCGACGCCAGACGCGAGATCTCGTCCTCCGACAATTTGCCCGCTCGCACCGACTCATCGATGCCCGCTTCCTTCAGGATCCGCCGGCTCAGCGTCGGACCGATCCCGTAAACGTACGTCAGCGCGATCACGATCCGCTTGTCGTTCGGTACGTCTACACCCGCGATTCGGGGCATGGTCTTCTCCCTGTCAATCAGGCCCTTTCGGCAAGGCCCGCCCACCGGGCCCGCCGACTACCCCTGCCGCTGTTTGTGACGCGGGTTCGTGCAAATCACGCGCACGACGCCGCGCCGCTTGATCACCTTGCAGTTCTCGCAAATCCGTTTGACGCTGGTTCGCACCTTCATCGCCTCGACTCCTCGCGGCCACCGGCCCTACCGGCCGTCCGACAGCACGTCCACCCCATCCTCCGTCACCGCTAGCATGTGCTCGAAGTGGGCCGCCCACTTGCCATCACGCGTCACCACACACCAGCCATTCCCATCCGCGGCGTACTCAACTTTCGTCGTCCCCGCGTTGACCATCGGCTCGACCGCAATCACCAGGCCCGGCTCCAGATGAATGTCGTGCTGCCTCAGGTGCTTGTCGACGAAGTTGGGCACCTTGGGGTCTTCCCACAGCTCACGACCGATCCCGTGCCCCACGAAGTCCCGCACGACGCTGAATCCGGCACGCTCCGCATACCGCTGCATCCGACCGGCCACCTCGCTCCACCGACGACCGGGGGTGACCTCCTCCACCGCGATCTGCAGCGCGTGTTCGGTCACGTCCAGCAGCCGCTGGGCCTGCGGCGAGATCGCGCCCACCGGAATCGTCGTCGCCGAATCGCCACAATACCCGTCCAGCCGGACCCCAACGTCCACGCTAATGATGTCGCCCTCCTTCAGCACCCGCGAGCCCGGGATCCCGTGAACCACCTCCTCATTGACGCTCGCGCAGATCGCGCTGGGGTAGGGCATCTTGGCCTGAGGCGTCCTTTGGCCCCTAAAGAGCGCCTCCGCCCCGGCCGACCCAATCATCTCGTCCGCGATACGGTCCAATGCCTCCGTCGTCACGCCGGGCTCGACTGCCGCCCGAATCGCCGCCAGGACCTGGTGCACCAACCGGCCCGCCGCACGCATCAGCTCGATCTCGCGCCGGCTTTTCTTGATAATCGCCATCCGCCCGCCATCAAACGCAGCCGCCCCTCTGCGGGCACGGCCGCACAGTCCCTACGCGATCTCCTGGCACACGGCCTTCACCGCCTCGCTCACTTCATCAACCGATTTCGACCCGTCCACTTCGCGCAACACGCCCTTCTGGCGGTAATACGCCGTCAGCGGCGCAGTTTGGTCGTGGTACGTCTTGAGTCGCTGGCGAACGACCTCTTCCGTGTCGTCAGGTCGGATCACCAACTCACCACACCCGTTGTCGCACGCCCCTTCCTCCTTCGGCGGACTGAACCGAACGTGATAGACCGCCCCGCACTTGGCGCAACTGCGTCGGCCCATCAGCCGGCCGGCCACGTCCTCGTCGTCGACGGCCAGGTCGATCACCAGATCAATCCGTTGCTCACCCGCGCTCGACAGCTTCTCGTCCAACACCTCCGCCTGAGGACGCGTCCGGGGGAACCCGTCCAGGAGCACACCCACTCCCGCTTCGGGGGCCAGGATATGCTCGACCATCATCGCCACGACCAGCTCGTCGGGCACCAGCGCGCCGCTATCCATGTAGGACTGGGCCTGCTTGCCCAGTTCGGTTCCCGCCTTCCGCTCGGCCCGCAAGATATCGCCGCTGCTCAGGTGCCTCAGGCCAAACGCCTCTGCAACGCGCTTGGCCTGCGTCCCCTTTCCGGCGCCGGGTGGCCCCAACAGGATCAGATTCATGCATACGCCCCCTTGATCCGGCCAGCGCCGCCCTCGCCCCCGAGGAAGCCGCTGTAGTTCCGCATGATCAGGTTTGCTTCGATACGCTGGACCAGGTCCAACGCCACACTGACGCAGATCAACAGGCCCGTCCCGCCCAAAAACGCCGAGACCCGGAACGGGATGTTCAGCCACACCGCCACCACCGATGGAATCACAGCAATGATGGCCAGGAACGCCGCGCCCACGTAGGTGATGCGGCCCATGACCTTCTCCAGGTAGTCCGCCGTCCGCTTGCCGGGCCTCAGGCCGGGGATGAAACTCCCGTAGTCACGCAACTGCTCGGCCATTTCCTTGGGCTGGAACTGAACCGTCGTCCAGAAATATGCGAAGAAGTAAATCAAAGCGATATAAACCAGCTCGTAGACGTAAGCCCCTGGGCGCAGCGCCTCCGACAAAAAGCGAAAGACCCGCCAGCTCGGCAACGCGGTGTCCAGCCAACCGAAGAAGATCCCTGGGAAGATCAACAGTGAGCTCGCGAAGATGATGGGCATCACCCCACCGTGATTGACCCGCAACGGCAGATACTGGCGCTGCCCGCCGTACACCCGTCGCCCACGCGTCTGCTTCGCCTGCTGAATCGGGATCCGACGCTGCCCCTGCGTAATCAAGATCGACCCGGCCACCACGGCTACGAACGCCACGATCAAGAACAAGATCTTGCTCGGGTCCATCGCGCTGCTACCGCCGGCGCCCCCCATCCGTTCGGCCTGCTGAACGACCATGATGATGGCCTGCGGCATTCTCGCCACGATGCCGGCCATGATGATCAGGCTGATTCCGTTCCCGATGCCGTACTCGTCGATCTGCTCTCCCAGCCACATCAGGAAGATCGTTCCCGTCGTCAGGCCCAGAACGACCATTAGCCGAACCGTGTACCAGCCGGCGTAGTCGGCCATCAGCAACCTCTGACTGCTCATGTAGTTCAGCCAGAAGAACGCCTGCACCAGACACAACCCCACCGTCGCGTACCGCGTATACTCCTGGATCTTCTTCTGGCCCGTCTGGCCCTCCTTCTTGAGCCGCTCCAAGGCCGGCACCACCGTCACCAGCAGCTGGAAGATGATGGCCGCCGAGATGTAGGGCATGATCCCCAGACCGAAGATCGTGCTCTGCTGCAAGTCACCCCCTGTGAAGATCGCGAAATATTCCGCCACCTGCCCCGCGCCGCCCCCGCTGCCGAAGTGCTTGCTCAGCTGCTCCTGGTTCACCCCCGGCAGGGGCACGAAGAACCCCACCCGGTAAATGGCCAGCAACCCCAGCGTAAACAGCAGCTTGTTGCGAAGCTCGGGGACCTTGAAGATGTTCAGAAACGCACGCAACATGGCATCTAGCCGATCGTTTTCGCTTCGCCGCCCGCCGCGGCGATCTTGTCCCGCGCCGACTTGCTGAACTTGTCCGCCTCGACGATGAACTTCTTGCTCAGCGTCCCGTCGCCGAGGATCTTGATCGGAAGCGGTGACTTCCTCTGGCGAACCAGCCCGGCCGCCACCAAGGCGTCCCGCCCGACGGTCGCGCCCGATTCGAATCGGGCCTCTAGATCCGAAACGTTCACCAGCTCGTACTCGGTCCGGAACTGGGCGTTGTTGAACCCGCGCTTGGGAAGCCGGCGGAACAGAGACATCTGTCCCCCTTCCGTCAGCGGTCGAACCCCGCCGCCGCTACGCGAGTTGCATCCCTTGTGACCCCGCCCGCACGTCTTGCCCTTGCCGCTGCCATTGCCTCGACCCACGCGCTTGCGCGGCTTGTTGGAACCGGCCTGTCTGGTGACCTCGCTCAAGTTCACGCCTGGCAACCCCTTCAGTCTCTGCCGATCGGATGTCGATCACGCCGGCCCTACAACCGCTCCTGCTCAACCGAACCGATCTTCACCCCTCGCAGCTCCTCGATCGCCTCTCTGCTCCGAAGGCTCAACAACCCGGCCATCGTCGCCTTGACCAGGTTCTTCGGGCTGTTGCTCCCGTAGCTCTTGGTCAGCACGTCATGCACGCCAGCCAATTCCAGCACCGGACGGACGCTCGCGCCCGCGATCACCCCCGTCCCCTCGCTCGCCGGCACCATCACCACCTTGCTCGCACCGAACCGCCCCACCACGCGATGCGGAATGGTCGTGCCCTTCAACGGAATGCTCACCATCGCCTTCCTGGCGTTCTTGATGCCCTTTTCCACCGCAGGCGGCACTTCGTTTGCCTTGCCGTAACCGATCCCGACGTTCCCCGCACGGTCGCCGACCACCACCAACGCAGCGAAACTGAACCGGCGACCGCCCCTCACCACCGTCGCGCACCGGTACACCTTCACCACCTCTTCCTCGACAACCTTCTCCTCTTCGATCTGCGGGGTATAGTCACGAGCCATTACGACCTCGATTCTTTCACATGGGCCTTTCGATTCCCTGGCGCCAAGCCACCCGCCTCAGAACACCAATCCGCCCTTCCTGGCCGATTCCGCCAGGGCCTTGACCCTGCCGTGATACCGGTACCCGTTGCGGTCGAACGCCACCTTCTCGATGCCCTTCTGTTTGGCAAGCTGGGCCAAACGCTCTCCGACCACAGCAGCTGACGCTTTGTTCCCCCCGTACCCCACCTTCTGCCGCAACGCCTTGTCCCGCGTCGCCGCAGACACCAACGTCCGGCCGACCGTGTCATCTACAATCTGTGCATAGATGTTCTTCAGGCTGCGAAATACGGTCAACCGGGGACGGTCCGGCACCCCGAAGACGCGCTTCCGCCCCCGAATCTTGCGTCGCTGCCGCTGTCGTCGCTTCTTGCGATTCGCGTCCATCGTCCTGATCCCGTTACAGCACGGGTGGGCGTCCCACGGCTCGAGCCGCGGAGGCCTCCCCACGTCGCACTAGCCCGCTCCCCCCACAAACGCCTTGCCCGGCAGCCTGCGCACGTATTCGCCCACGTAGCGAATCCCCTTGCCTTTGTACGGCTCGGGCGGACGGGTCCGGCGGATGTTGGCCGCAAACTGATGGACACACTGCTTGTCCGGACCCCGCACGATCAACCTGGCCGGAATATCGTCGCCGCGGGCCGCTGGCGCTTCCACCACGACCTCGACGCCGGGGGGCACCTCGAACTCGAACTGGGCCGGCCGGTTCAGCCCTCGGCCCATGAACCCGCAGTTCAGCAGCAGCTTGTTGCCCTGCAGATTGCACCCGTAACCCGCCCCGTAGATCTCCAGCCGCTGCTCGTAGCCCTGGGTCACCCCGACGACCATGTTGTTGATCAGTGATCGCGTCAGCCCGTGCAACGACCGGCTCTGCCGGGAGTCATCCGGGCGGCTGACCACGATCTGCTTGCCCGCTTCATCCACCTCGACCTTCATCTTCCGCGAGAACTGCAGGCTCAGCGACGCGTTGCCCTTGCTGACCTGGATGGTGTCGTTGTTGACCGACACCTCCACGCCGTCCGGGATGGGGATGGGTTGTTTGCCTACGCGCGACATCGCATGATCCCTCTGATTAGTACACCGTGCACAGCACCTCGCCGCCCACGTTCTTTTCCCGGCACTCCCGGTCGCTCAGTACGCCGACACTCGTCGAGACGACGACCACACCCAACCCGTCCAACGCGCTCGGCAGGTCTGCCGCACCGGCGTAGACGCGGCATCCCGGCTTGCTCACCCGATCGATCTTCGTGATCACCTGCTCGCCACGCGCGCCGTACTTCAGCCCAATCCGGAGGATTCCCTGGCGCTCGTCCTCGATCACGTCGTAGTCGGCGATGTACCCCTCGTCCTTCAGCACCTTGGCAATGCCAACCTTCAGCTTCGAACTCGGGACGGTCGCCTCCTGTCGCTTGATCCGCACGGCATTGCGGATCCGCGTCAACATGTCGGCAATCGGATCACTCCACATCGTTCGCTCCGGTCTACGCTCCGCCAGCCGCCGCTCCAACGCCCCGTCGTCATCCCTACCAGCTGGCCTTCTTCATCCCGGGGATCTTGCCTTCGTTGGCCAGCGTTCTAAAGCAGATTCGGCACAGGCGAAACTTGCGGTAAACGGCTCGAGGCCGGCCGCACAGCTCGCACCGCCGATATGCGCGTGCCCGGTACTTCGGGGGCCGATTACACTTGGCGATCAGCGATTTTCGTGCCATTCAACCTTTCCCTAACTTGGTGCCGGCCCGAGCCGGTTGCCAACCCCGTCATCTCCGACGCCCAGACCAGCCTGTTCCCTCGCCAAGGCCGACGCCGACGCGTCAGCCCCGCTCACCTCCCCTACTCCCGGAACGGCATCCCCATCAACGTCAGCAACCGACGCCCCTCCGCGTCATTCCGCGCCGACGTCACGATCGTGATGTCCATGCCCTGCTGAGACTCCACCTTGTTTGGGTCCACCTCCGGAAAGACCGTCTGCTCGCTGAGACCCAAAGAGTAGTTTCCCCGACCGTCGAAGCTCTGCGGGTTCAGCCCGCGAAAGTCCCTCACACGCGGAATGGCCAAGCTGACCAGACGATCCAGAAACTCATACATCCGCTCCCCCCGCAACGTCACCTTCAGGCCGATGTCCTGCCCCTCCCGAAGCTTGAAGTTCGACACGCTCTTGCGAGCCCTGCAAACGGCCGGCTTCTGGCCCGTGATGATGGTCAGCTCCCCGCTGGCAGACGCCAGGTGTTTCTTGTCCTGCACTGCCCGGCCCACGCCCATCGACACCACGATCTTCTCGATCCGCGGGATCCCCAGCCGGTTCTTGACGCCCAGCTCTCCGCCCAAGGCAGGAGCCACCTCACGTTCGTACCTCTCAGCTAACCGTGCCATGGCCGACTACTCTCTCATCCAACACCAGGCCGACACGCCGGCCCGAACACGCGCCCCATCGACGCCTAGGCCCGCCCCGCTTGCTCCCCGGTCGACGGGGCGGCTTCACCCTCCGACCGACTCAGGTCGCCCAGCACCGTGCCCCCCACCGTGACCCGCCGCTTCGCCGTGATCCGTCCCGAAGCCTCCCGCTCCGTCGGGAATCGCACGCGGGCCCCACGGCCCGTCTTCGGGTCCACGGGCAAGACGTTCGAGATGTGGATGGGCGCCTCCTTCTCCAACCGCCCGCCCTGCGGGTTCCGTCGACTCGGGCGAACGTGGCGGTACACCATGTTCACGCCCTCGACCACCACGACGTCCCGCTTGGGGTTCACGCGGAGGACCCGGCCCTGCTGGCCCTTGTGGTCGCCGCTGATTACTTCCACCATGTCGCCCTTGCGGACATGTCGAGCCATCGCCTCGCTCCCGACGATCCGGTGTCCCCCGCCGGCCGCTACACGACTTCGCTGGCCAGCGAGATGATCTTCATAAACCCCTTCTCGCGAAGCTCCCGGGCCACCGCCCCGAAGATCCGCGTCCCCTGTGGGCTGCCGTCTTCGCCCAGAATCACCCCGGCGTTGCTGTCGAAACGAACGTACGACCCGTCCTCCCGACGAACCGGCTTGCGCGTCCGGACGATCACGCACCGGACCTTCCGTCGACTGGACTTCTCACGCCGATCCTTGCCCGCCGCGAATTCGCTGTTGGGCATCGCGTCCTTCACCGTGCAGACCACGATGTCCCCAACCGATGCAGTCCGAAGCTTCTTCTTTCCACTTCGCGACGTCGAGCCACCCAGAACGCGGATCACCTGGGCGCGACGCGCGCCGGTGTTGTCGGCGATGTCGAGCATGGTCTGCAACTGAATCATGGTCCCTGCTCCGTTCGTCCCGGCCCGTTCAGCGCCTCGTCACAACACCCTCAGGATTTGCCCACCACGCGAACCAGACGCCAGTTCTTCATCTTGCTGACCGGACGACACTCCGTGATCTCCACGATGTCTCCCACCTTTGCCTGGTTTCCCGCGTCGTGAGCGTGCAGCTTCGTCCGTCGGCGAATGAACTTCCCGTACTTGCCGTGCTTGGTCATGTAGTCCACCGCCACGGTGATCGTCTTGTCGCACGAATCGCTGACCACGGTACCGGTGCGACATCGTCGACGCACCCGCCCGGCCACGGCAGGGCCCGGGCCACTCGTATCGGTTGCCGCCGTCGTTGGCTCGTCTGCCATCGCCTACCTCTCCATCCCTACTGCACGCACCTCGTCCGCGCCGTCCAACACGCCTAGCCACCCGACTTGTGCGTCGCGATGGCCTCCAGGTGATACTGTCCTTGCTCGATGTCCCGCTCCCCACGTTCACGAAGCACCGTGAAGATGCGGGCAATGTCGCGCTTCGTCTTGCCCAATCTGGCGGGGTCCTCCAGCTTCTCGGTCACCGCCTGGCTGCGAAGCTCGAACAGGTGCCGACGCAGCCGGTCCAGTTCGCTGTGAAGCTCCTCGCTCGATAGCTCGCGTACCTCGCTTACCTTCACGGCCCTGTACTCCTGCTACACCGTATGCCGACGGTAGACCATCCTGCTCTTGTACGGGAGCTTGGCCGCCACACGCGCCAGCGCCTGCCGGGCAACATCCTCCTCGATGCCGCCCAACTCAAACGCGATCGTCCCAGGCTTGACCCGGGCCACCCAGTACTCCGGCTCCCCCTTCCCCTTGCCCATCCGCGTCTCCAGCGGCTTGGACGAAACCGGCTTGTGCGGAAAGATCCGGATGTAGACCCGCCCTTCCCGATGCAGGAAGTGCGTGGCCGCCACGCGCGCCGCCTCGATCTGGGCCGACGTCACCCACCCGGACTCCAGAAGCTGAAGGCCAAACTCGCCAAACGCCACGTAGTTGCCCTTCTGGGCCCGACCGCGGATTCGCCCTCGTTGCGACTTGCGGTATTTGACCCGCTTCGGCATCAATGGCATGGCGTTGACTCCTGATGGCCCGCCGTCTCATGATCCCCTGCCGGCAGACGCATCGACCCGACTACCGCTTCCCTCGACGTGCCGGTCGGCGCCCACCACCCGGCGGCTCCTCCGCCACTTCCTCACCATACATCCCCGTGTAGACCCACACACGGACGCCGATCGTCCCGTACGTCGTCCTGCTCACCGCGTAGCCGTAGTCCACGTGGGCCTGCAGCGTCTGAAGCGGAATCGACCCCAGCGTCTGCTTCTCCTTGCGGGCCATCTCCGCCCCGCCCAGCCGGCCCTTGCAGATGATCTTGACGCCCTTCGCACCCGCCGCCATCGTCGACTCGCACCGCTGCTTCATCGTCCGGCGGAAGCTCGCACGCTTCTTGAGCTGCTCGGCAATCGACTCGGCCACCAGCTGGGCCGACAGATCCGGCTGCTTGATCTCGATCACCTTGATGTCGACCTTCCGGTCGATCAGGTCCTCCAGCTCCTCCTGGAGCTTCTCGATGTCGGCCCCACGCGACCCGATCACCATCCCGGGGCGGGCCGTATGGATGTAGATCACCACCTCGTTACGAGTCCGCTCGATCTCCACCTTTGCGATCTGCGCCGACGGTGGGCGACGGTTCAGCTTGTCATCGATGTACTTCCGGAGCGTCTGATCCTCGACCAGAAACTCGCCGTAGGCGGCCTTCGGCGCGTACCACCGCGCCTTCCAGCCCTCCGTGATCCCCGTGCGGAAGCCAATCGGATTTACCTTCTGACCCACAACACGCACTCCCGACGCTCAGTCCCCCGGGACCTCTACCAACCCGTCTCCACGGTCACGACGATGTGGCTGGTCCGACGCTCATACGGATGGATCCGACCCCGATCCTTCAGCCGCCACCGACCGATCCGCGGACCCTCCTGCACCCGAATATCCTGCACGAACAACCTGTTGACGTCCGCCTCTTGCTCGTCGGCGTTGGCGATGGCCGACCGAAGGACCTTGCTTACCATCTGGCTCGCGCGCTTCTTGGTGAATGACAAGACCTCCAAGGCCTCATTCACGTGACGCCCGCGCACGAGATCGGCCACCAGCCGTGCCTTGCGAGGGCTGATTCGGGCGAATCTATGCGTCGCTGTCCAAGGCATCACCGCTTCTCCCAAGCCGCCGGGCTACCGCCGCTTACCCGCATGGCCGCGGAACATCCGCGTCGGTGCGAACTCGCCCAGCTTGTGCCCCACCATGTCCTCGCTGCAGAACACGTTCACGTGGATCTTGCCGTTGTGCACGGCAAACGTGTGCCCCACGAACTCCGGAACGACCGTGCACGACCGAGACCACGTCCGGATCGGTGAGCGGTCGCCCGTCTCCTTCGCCCGCATCACCTTACGGTACAGCTTCTCGTCCACGTAGGGGCCTTTCTTCAGGCTCCGCGACATTCCTCAGCCACTCCTAGACACACGCCGCCATAGCGCCGCCCACTATTGGGGACGCGGCAGCTGACCATACCGTGTCGACCGACGCCGACGGAGGATCCGCTTGCTCGACGCCCTGCCCTTCCGCCGGGTCCGACCCCCCTTCGCCAACTTACCCCAAGGCGAGCACGGATGCCGCCCGCCCCCACTCCTTCCTTCGCCCCCGCCCAACGGATGGGCCACGGGGTTCATCGCCGTCCCCCGAACGTGCGGACGCCAGCCCATATGTCGCCGACGCCCCGCCTTGCCCAACCGGACGTTCTGGTGATCCGCGTTCCCCAGCACGCCGATCGTCGCACGGCAACCCGTCCGGACCTGCCGCATCTCGCCCGACGGCAACAGGAGCGTGGCCCAGTCCCCCTCGCGCGCGATCAGTCGCGCCGATCCCCCCGCCGAACGCACCATCTTGCCGCCCTGACCGGCAATCAGCTCGATGTTGTGGACGTCCAGGCCCACAGGAATCGACTTGAGGGGCATGCAGTTGCCCGCTTTGGGCTCGACCTGCTGTCCGGACTCGACCACGTCGCCCGCCGTCAGCCCCTGCGGTGCCAGGATGTAGCGCTTCTCACCGTCCGCATACGCCAGCAGCGCGATGTGACACGTGCGGTTCGGGTCATACTCGACCGCAACCACCTTCGCCTCGACGTCGTCCTTGTTCCGCTTGAAATCGATCCGGCGGTACCGACGCTTGTGCCCGCCCCCCCGATGCCAAGCCGTGATCTTGCCGTGGTGGTTCCGCCCGCCCGTCTTCTTCAGGGGCTCCAGCAAGGACTTCTCGGGCTTCCGGCGTTTGTCGGTCACCTCGTCATAGGTGTTCACCGACGCCTTGCGCCGCCCCGCGGAGGTCGGTTTGTAAATCTTGATCGCCATGCTCAACTCACCCGCCCGTCCGATCAGAACAGGTCAATGTGGCTGTCCCGGTCCAAAACGACCACCGCCTTCTTCCACCGCTTCGTTGTTCCCCGCTTGTAGCGGACCCGACGCGGCTTGCCATGCCGGTTCGCCGTCCTGACGCTCAGCACCCGCACGTTGTAGATCCTCTCGATCGCCTGCTTGATCTGCGCCTTGTTCGCCTCGGGATGCACCTCGAAACTGTAGGATCCGCCCCGCGCCGGCATCGTGTGCGTCTCGTCGTGGCTCTGCTGGCTCTGGAACGTGCCCTTCTCGGTTACCAGCGGCCTGACAATCGTGTGGTACATGTCCATCTGCCGCTACTCCTGCCCTTCCGCGTCCGCCGCGACCTGATCCTCTCCCGACTCAGGCTCGCCCAGCAACCAGGCCAGTGCCTCCTTCGTCATCAGCAGACGGTTGCGACGCAGGACATCGTAGGCGTTCAACCCCTCGACCGGACGGACCTCCGTCCGCGGGAGGTTCCGGGCCGACTTGTAGACGTTCTCGTCTCGCGCCGCCAAGGCAACCACGCACCCTCGATCGGCCTTCAGCACGCGGAGCATTCCCGCCAATCGCTTCGTCTTCGGTTCGTCGTACTGGAGTTGGTCAAGCAGGAGGAGGTCGCCGGCGAGGATCTTGGCGAGGATGGCGTTGTTTCGGGCCAGGCGTCGCATCTTCTTGGGCATACCCTGCCGGTAACTCCGCGGGCGCTTCGCGAAGGCCACCCCACCGCCCCGTCGAATCGCTGTTCTGGAGCTCCCCATTCGCGCGTGACCGGTGCCCTTCTGGCGGTAGAGCTTTTTGGTGCTCCCAACCACCATCGACCGGCTTCGTGTCGCAGCAGATCCCTGACGGCGATTGGCCAGGTACATCACCACAGCCTGCTTCAGCAGCGCGGGGCGGACCCGCCCTCCGAGCGACGCCTCATCGACCGGAATCGTCTCCGTCTGGTCGCCGCTTTCGTTGTAGACCGGGACGTCAAGCATCACTTCGCCTCACGAACGCCTGGGACATCGGCGTTCTACCTCATCCATCACGCGTCGCCTGTTGCGGCACTGGCCGCCTCCATCTCCTCACTCGCCCCAAAGATCGACAGCCGGTGAACCTTCGCCGGTTGCGGCGCGTCCTCGCTGTCAACCACGTACAGCAACCGGCTGATCTCTTTGGGCTGGGCCTTCGCCGCGCTCTTCTTGATCATCACGTCGGCCCCGTTCGGGCCGGGGATGCCGCCGCGCACCAACAGCAGATTCCGGACCTTGTCGACGCCGACCAGTTCATGATTGCGGCTGGTCCGCTGCACGTTGCCCATGTGACCGGCCATCCGCTTGCCCTTCTTGAGGTTCCCGCCGTGGCCCAGATCCGCACCGTGGCTGGATATCGACCCGGGCGACCGGTGCTTTCGCTCCGTCCCGTGCGAGGCGGGCTGCCCGCCGAATCCGTGTCGTTTCATCCCGCCGGCGAAGCCGCGCCCCTTCGTCGTTCCCGCGACGTCCACGAACTGTACGTCGTCGAAGACGGCTACCGTCCAGGTGTCGCCTGCCTGCGCGTCGGCCGGGCCCTCAAGAAAGCGTACCTCCCGAATGAACCGTTTCGGTCCGGTGCCTGCCTTGGCCGCGTGCCCAATCTGCGGCAGCGTCGAACGATGCGGCTTCACGTCGCCATAGCCCAACTGAACGGCCTCGTAGCCGTCCACCTCGGCTGTCTTGACCTGTAGCACGGCGCACGGACCGGCCTGAATGACGGTGACCGGCACGGCCCGACCGGCCTCGTCATACACCTGGGTCATCCCGACCTTCTTGCCCAGCAACGCCGCGACCATGTCAAAAGAACTCCCCTGTCGCCTGGACCAAGCGATGGTTTGACACGCGATTCGGCTCACGCATCCGTTCTGTTAGTTAGACCCGGGGCAAACGAAGAACGCCGCCATGTGCGCTTGCGCTAGACCCGATAGGGCGTCAGGCCCACTCCTCACTTCAGCTGCATCTTGACGAACACCCCAGCGGGAACCACCAATCGATTCAGGGCCTCAACCGTACGGGCCGTCGGTTCGTAGATGTCGATCACCCGCTTGTGGGTGCGCATCTCGAACTGTTCACGAGACTTCTTGTCAATGTGCGGCGACCGAAGAACGGTGTACCGCTCGATCCGGGTCGGCAACGGTATCGGGCCGCGAACCCGAGCATTCGTCCGTTTTGCGTGGTCCACGATCTCACGCGCAGAGACATCCAACGCCCGGCAGTCGTACGCCTCCATGCGAATCCGGATCATCTCTCCGTCCATCGGCTGACACACTCCCTGTCCCGCTAGCCACAAAGACAGACAGGTCAGTTTAGCAAATCTGCGGATCTTGTCAAGGTAATTTGTTGCCGTCTACAATTTTGCGCGATTTAGGCATCTTCGCGACCCCGCCCCCCACCGCCTCCGCCGCCCGGGAGAGAGGTCTCAGTCCGGGTCCCGACCGTAGGGGGCATCGCCGAGCTTCTCGATTTCCCGCGCCTCGGCTCGGCGCTGGTCGGCGAAGTCCTTCTCGCTCATCCATGCGGCTTGGAAGTTGCCCCGCTTGTAGAGCAGAACGGGGCGCCCTGCCACCCCCAACGTGAGTTCCACAGGCTCGCGCCCAAACACAACGGCCACCTTGCTGTCGCCTTCGTCGGCCAAGAGCCTCCTCTGGAGATCCGCATAGGCATACCGCGAAGCAAAACCCTCCGCGGACGGGCCGAGCGTACCCAGATTCTCTGGTAGTCTCCCGCGCCGAGGTAACCACTGCCCGTCCCGCTGGACATAGTAGGACTGGTCCTTCATCCAATTGTTAAAGACAATCCCGAATCGCCCTATGTCGTCCACCACGGCCTGTCGTCTGCGGTAGTCCCTTCGCAAGCCGACGGCAGCCAGGAGCAACACCGTCGAGGCCAACAGAACCAGAATCCCCCGCCAGACGCGACGCCGCCGACCCGCAAGTCGTTCTACTTCCACGCGGTCGCGCGCTTCGGTTACAGCCGACGGTCCATCCAACGTCGGCTCCGCCGGTACCTGATTGTCCGGTGTCTGCGCGGACATGAACGATTGACCCAGAGACCCCTGGGGACCGGATCGACGCCCTGATCATCTCAATGTAACCCGCATGACCAGAATGTGGCAAGTCGTCCTGGTCAGATTTCCCTCATCCCTCGACGCAGCCGTGTGCGACGAGGGGCCACCCCAAGAGGTACGCCGCTACTCTTCCTGTGGCGCACCTCCTCCGGCTGCCGCGGCACCATCAGCCAGGCCGGCCCCTGGCGATCGGATCCCCGCTTGATTTCACCCTGCGCTCGCCCGAACATGCATGGCCATGAACCTTGCCCTCATCGGCAGCGTCAGCTCCTCACACGCCGTTCTCGATGCCCTGAGCCGAAGCGGCGTCGAGATCACGTGCGTCCTGGGCCTCAACGCGTCCCTGGCAGATCGTGTCAGCGACTACCGCGACTTGAGGCCACTCGCCGAACAGGCAGGAATCCCCTTCCGCGCCTTCATCAAGGTCGACGAGCCCGAGGTCGCTGCATTCCTCGAGCAGTATCGACCGGACATGTTGTGGGTCATCGGCCTAAGCCAGCTGGTGCCGCGCTACCTCGTTGAGCTCGCCCCACAGGGGGGGGTCGGGTTCCATCCGACCCCATTGCCCAAGGGCAGGGGCCGCGCCCCGGTCGCCTGGACCATTCTGCTCGATCAGCCCGCCGCAGCCAGTCTGTTCTACCTGGCTGATGAGCCCGATGCAGGCGACATCATCATGCAACGGCCCGTGCCCGTCCTGCCCGATGATTACTCCGAAGACCTCATCGCGCGGACCAACCAGGTGCTGGGGGCAATGGTGTGCGAATTGGCGCCCAGGATCATATCCGGCGAGGTGCCGCGCACGCCCCAGGACCACAGCCAGGCGACGCATTATCCGAAGCGCACCGCCGATGACGGCCTGATCCGCTGGGACCAGCGCACGGACCAGATCTACAGGCTGATCCGGGCCGCAGGTCGACCGTATCCCGGCGCATTCGCCTACCTACGGGGGCAGAAGATCATCGTTTGGCGAGGGCGTGCCGCCTCCCCTGAGGCGGTCCCCAAACCTGGCCAGGCAGAGCCCGGCGTCGTCCTAGCCACTGACCGTGACGCGGGGTGCCTGCTCGCCACCGGCGATGGCGCGATCTGGCTGACCGAGGTCCAGCCCACGGCTCAGGTGGCCGCCGATTCGCTGCTGACGGTCGGCGAGGTGTTGACGAGCGTCCCGGATTCGGCAGGATAGCGGCAACGCAAACAGGTGACTGCCCATGAAAGTCTTGATCATCGCCCCGCATCCGGATGACGAGGTCCTCGGCGTGGGGGGCACGATGCACCGTCTGGCCGCCGAAGGCCACGAACTCGTCGTCGCCATCGCCACCAAGGGCTGGGCTCCGCTCTTCGACGAGGCACAGGTCGCTCGCGTCCGGGCCGAATCGACCGAGGCCAACCGCGCGCTCGGCGTGGCGGACCTGCGGTTCCTCGACCTGCCCGTCACGAAGCTGCAGGAGCTACCCGAGGCCGAGCTGAACAAGACGTTCGGCGACCTGGTCGACGACGTCCGGCCGGCCTGGGTCTTCTTGCCGTTCCCCGGCGACCGCCATGAAGACCATCGACAGGTCTTCGATGCCTCGATGGTGGCGATCCGTCCCTTGCCCGAGCGAGAGTACCTCGAGATGGTGCTCTGCTACGAAACGGTCAGCGAGACGCATTGGGCTGCGGGAGCCATGGAGCCGACCTTCGACCCACAGTACGTCGTTGACATCACCGATCACCTCGAGGCCAAGTGCGAAGCGATGCGGCTGTACGCATCGCAGCTCAAGCCCGCACCGGACGCGCGCTCGATCGAGGCGATCCAGGCCCTCGCCCGATGGCGAGGCAGCACCGTCGGACGCCACGCCGTCGAGGCGTTCATGGTCGTCCGCGGCGTCTACTGCTGACCTTCCCCGTCAGCGAGCAGGCGTTGGCCGTGCGACGATCCCGCAGGGGCTTCGCCCCTTTCAACCACGTCGATAGGGGCAGGGGAGAGCGCACAGAAGACGGGAACGCCGTCCGGACCGATCGCGTTGAGCAGTTGACGGGCGCGTTCCACGCGGCACACATTAGATACAACTCCCCCGGATTCTGCGGGTTGGGCAGCCTAGATGGCTGCCTGTCTCATTGTGTAGGAACCAAGCGAGTCGCGCCATGTCCCGCCGTCCTACCCCCTCCGCCTCGCCCACACGAACAGCCCCAGCAGGCCGAGTATCATCGGCAGCATCGGACCCACGCCCATGCCGCACTTGAACCCCGTGGTGATCGTCTTGTTGGCGTCCATCGTGATCGTCAGCGGATTGATGTAGATGTCGTTCGGGTCCACGTCGCCAGCCCAACCCGTCCACACCTTGCCGGGTTCAGTCAGGACGGCCGTCAGCGTAACCGTCGTGTTGGGCTCGTAGGAAGGCAGATTCGGCTCGACCGTAACGTAACCCCATTCTGGGTGGGGCTTCACCAATGTGTGGAGGGCAGGCTTGAGGAGGACAACACGGAACCCGATGACGTCGATCTCGCTCGTCGGGACATTGGAGTAGCGACCCGACGCGTGCATGAAGTCTTCGTGGGAGTAGTCGAACGACCCGCCCCGCTCAACGCGTCCCGAACCGAGTATGCTTTCATTCCACTCCCACACGTTTCCGCCCTGGTCGAAAGTGTCATAGGGACTCTCCGAATTCTCGTGAGCGCCCACCTCGGTCCGCCAGTAAGGGCTGCCGATCGTGTGATCGACGTCCAAAAACGTCGCGTTGTTGCCCGGGTCCGGATCGATCAGATCGTTGCTCGGTTTGGTGTCGCTGATCGTAGGGTAGTCGAAGTAGTTACCCGTCACGCCGTCGTTCTTGTGATACGCCGACTTGTACCACTCGTCCTCCGACGGGATCACCCACGTCGCGTCCGCCTCGCGCGTTACGGCCTGGAGTTGCGGATTCGTCATCGCACTGTTCAGATAGTACGATCCGTCCTCCGTGGTCGTCAGGTCCTGCGCACCCGTCGGCTGGCCGTTCTCGAGCCAGTTACAGAACCGCGCCGCATCACCCCACGAAACGTAGTTGACCGGACGGTTGGCGTAGTTGGCATCGGGCACACTGTACGTGTAGCTTCCCGATGACCCGCTCCGCTGAATCTTGCAGCCGCGGCTCGACAACCACATGTTCTCGTTGTACAGCCCGTGGGTGTCCGTGGCGGCCACGGCGTTCAGGAACTCGGTGTACTGCTCGGTCGTCACCTCGAACTTGCCGATGATGTACGTGTAGTCCACCGCGCCGCAGATGCGGTCAGGGCCGTAGCCGCCGTAGCTCTCACCCGACCACTCCCCGGCGTTCCCCGGATTCCCCACGAGGACCGTCTCGATGCTGACGCCCAGCGCCTGCGAGCCCAACAAACACACTACTACGAACACACCCACCTGCACCTTCATCGCTCGCCTCCCATCCCCCGCCAAAACCTGTAATGTAGAAACGGTAAGACTCCTCTCCCCCAAGAGGAACGGGTGGACTATATCCGACGATGGCGGCTCTGGGAAGCGTCGCCGCGATCTCAGCCCGACACCGGACTCACGTGCAGTCTTGATGGACCTTGATATCCCGACAAGGGATCGGCGACGGCGTGACGTGCTTGCAGCGCCCTAGCGCCCTATCGACTTCCCTCAATGATGGCGCGAAGATTCTCGAATTGGCTACGGAACAGCTCCGGCGTCATCCAGCCCGTATAGGGCGGGTTCAGCGCGTAACACCAGATGAGCGGACACCCACGGTCCGCCGCCGCTCGCGCCTTTTGGCGGTTCAGCTCGGGGTCGACGCCGAGTTCCTTTTGTGCCGTGCCGTCGTACGTCAGTGAGAGGAAGGGCACGACCCCCCTGCCGAATACAGACTGATTGTACTCGATCGACTTGATCAGCTCCGTCAACGCGGCCTCATTGGTGCCGTAGTTGGAGAAGGAGGTGTAGGTTTGCTGCGGAACGTCTGGAGACGTCTCCGTGGGCAGCCAGGGCGACGGATCATACCTGTTCCTGAGGGCGTTCCAGCGCCATCCCCCCGACCACCAGAAACGCTCGACGTGGCCCAGCGTGGTTGGGGGCAGGCTCGACCAGACAGCCACATCATCCCCGTCAACACGACCATCGTTGTTCAGGTCCCCGATCGGGTCCTGATCCTGAACGGCCTGCTGGTAAATCGCCAGATCGCGTTCGTCGGCGACCCGATCTCGGTTGAGGTCACCGGCAAGCTCGGCCCCCAGGCCGCGGAGCATCGCGTGGACGATGTCGGCCTGGAGCTCGGCAATCCCTCGGTCGTGCTGCTCAACACTTCCGCAAGCAGCACACTGCGTGTAGAGGGTCTCGTATACGTAGTACCCCTCTGACCCACCGGCCACGCACGCAATCTCGTCATGGATGAACAGCCCCGCCACGTTCTGGGCATCCAGGCCCGCCCGCCGTAGCACCTCCCCGGCCGCAAACGCCCGCGCGATCTGTCGTCGCGTCGCGTGGCGTGCGGCGCACACCAGCCGGCGTGACGGTTTGCTCAACGGATGCTCTGGGTTCAGGTACGCTTCGTGCGGCTGCGGGGTGTCGTGAAGATAGTTGGGGTCGAGGGCCTCTATCGACGCATACGTGCCGAACCCGCCGATGCTGCCCATCGCCAGCCAAATGGGAACGCCCTGCTCGGCCAACTCGATGGCCAATCGAATCCGCGGGGAGTCTACCCCATGCGCCAGAACACCATCTACGCCCACGCTGAGACCACCACACACCCGCGCCATCTCGCAGAGAAGCGCACGCCCTAACGGGGCCTCGATCCAGTAGCTGGTGTTCTTCAGCAGGAGGATGCGCGGCCCTCCGCTGTAGGTCGGCAGCGCCTGCATCATCGCCAGGGCGTCGGCCATCGCAAAAGGCCCGGCCCAGTAATCTTGACCCGTCTGATTCGAGACGAGCTTGGCGTATGACCGCCTGGGCGGATCGAAGACATGGCTACCGTGGTCCGGGACGACCTCGCCGGTCCATCCGAGATCAACCTTCAGCTCGTAGTACCCGTTTGGATCAGTGACCCCCCTCGCGCCGCCGTTCTTGGCCGACAGCGAGAGCTCCGCGAGGGGCTCGCCGTCATTGTCAAAGACATGACCCGCAATCTTGACCCATCCTGAAACGACCTCGAAATCCTGGTCGGCGACGTCGGTCGTCACGTTCGTATACGACCCTTCGGACCGATCAAGGACGTACTGGTCCGTCTGCACGGTGATCCGACCCGACCAGCCGTGCGGCACATCTACGTCGTAGTGGCCGGCGCTATCCGTGACAACCGTGGTCCCACCGTTGTTGGCCGTGACCGTCGCGCCGGGCACACCTCGGCCGTCGGCGGAAAGAAGCCGTCCGGAGATTCGGGGCCAGACAACGACGACACCGGTGGTAGAACCGGTTTCGACGTTCGTGCAGTCGATCGGGTCGCCGGGGTCCGGCAGGATGAGCTGCAACGTCACGGTGTGCTCCCCGCAGCCGATCACAGCTCCCTCCTGTTGGCCATGGGTTTCCCTGGGGCCGGCGCTTTCGACGCCATCCAGCCGCCAGACGTAGGTCCCCGCTGGCAGCTCCCCGCCGTCGCTCGCGATGGCGGTGCCGGTGACGATCAGCGGCCTGGGCCCTGACACGGGCTCCAGCGTGAAGCGAACCACGGGGACGCCTTCGTCGTCGGCCTCTTCGACCACGCCGCCCACGACCGTCGGCGGAAGGACCCCACCATCCCCTCCCCCGGCCAGTGTCCCACAGCCGCCGAGCAACCCCAACGATCCGCAGGCAACACCGAGAGCGATAATGAGACGCGTAGACTTGCGGTACAAGGGCGTTCCCCCCTGAAGCCCAGCTCGTCAGGACGACCGCCGAAACCGAGACCGTCGGCACGCACGGTCACAGAGCACAGTACGATATCTGGAAAGATAGGCAAAATATGCAAGCTGCGGGGTTCGGCCGGGGGCGTTCCGCCCCGGGCCACGAGAGGCCGGGCAGTGGTCTAGTATCTTGGAAACACAACGCTTATCATGAACCCGCACAGACCATGGCACGCCGGAACTCATGGCGAGATGGTGTGGGCACGTTGGGAGGCTCCTGTGCACCTTACGGTGAAGAGGGCGGGTCTGAGGAGCCAGGCCCTGGCAGGTCGATCTTTCGTCTATATAGGTCCGGAATCGCAGGGTCATGGAAGCCCAGGCCGCGGGCGATGATATAGGGCGGGCGGTGCTTGGTCTCCTCGTAGGTCCGTCCGACGTATTGACCCAACAGCCAGATCGCCACCAACTGGAACCCCCCGACGAGCAGGATCGTCGCCATCGTGCTGGCCCAGCCGGCTTGGACGCCGAACCGTTCGGGCGCCAGCAGGCGTGCCGCCAAGACGGCGATCAGGTAGACGAGCGTCCCCATCGAGATAAACAGGCCCACCATCCCCACCACAGCCAGCGGCCGGCTCGACAGAGAGAAGACCGCATTGGCCAGCAACCGAACCCGCTGCCCGAACCGATACCCAGGCCGACCCGCGAGTCTGGGGCCTTCCTGATAGGGCACCTCCCCCTGACGAAAGCCCAGCCAACGGACCAGGCCCCGATCGAAGCGAAACCGCTCGCGGAGCTGCCGCATCGCAAGCACGACGCGGCGGTCCAACAATCGGAAGTCGGCCGCATTCGGCAGGATATCCACTTCGCACAGCCGTCGCAGCAACCGATAGCTCGCCGCCGACAGACTGCGCTGCAACCATCCCCCACCCCCCCGCTCGCGCACGGCGTGGACCACGTCGTCGCCCGCCTGCCATCGCGCCAGCAGCTTCGGAATCAGCGCCGGCGGGTGCTGGAGGTCGGCGTCCATGGTGATCACCGCATCCCCCGCCGCGACGTCCAGGCCGGCCATCAAGGCCAGTTGATGGCCGAAGTTACGGCTCAGCTCGATCAGCTTGATCCGCCCGTCCTCGGCGTGCGCATCCGCCACGCGGGCACACGTCTCGTCCGTGCTGCCGTCGCTGACGAAGATGATTTCATACTCGGGGGTGATCGGGTCGAGGACGGAACGCACGCCCTCGATCAGTCGGCGAACGTTCTCCTGCTCGTTGTAGCTCGGTACGACGATCGAGATGATGGGGCGGTCGCCATCCATTTCTGCGCTACCCCTACTGCACGGCATCACCCAGCAGCTCTCGGTACTCGGTCAGCCGGTCGCGCATCCCGAAGTACAGTGTCATCTGATCGGACCCGGTGTTGAACAACCGCCCGCCGCGCTCGCAGTGCCGCTTGACCCATTCGGCGTTGATGCCCACCGTCCCCCACCACTTGCCGGCGTTCTGGGCGGCGGTGGCGACGCGCTCGTAGACGTCGAGCAACTTGGGGTGATCGAACTGGAACGGAATCCCCATCGCGACGCTGAGATCAGCCGGCCCGACGAACAACACGTCCATCCCCTCGACGCCGATGATGTCGTCGAGGCGATCGATGGCCTCGGGGTCCTCGATCTGGGCAATCAGCAACGTCTCGCGGTTCGCGTGCTCGAGGTACTCCAACGGTGGCGCGAGACAGAAATCGCCGTCGGCGCCGGCGTTGTCGAACCCACGACGTCCTATCGGCGGGTAGCGGGTGTTGTAGACGGCCAGCTCGGCCTCCGCGCGGTCCTTGATGTGCGGGGCCATGATCGCGGACGCGCCGGCCTCGAGGGGGCGGAAGTAATTGGTATAGCTACCCTTCCGGATGCGAACCACGGTGTCGACATCGGCCGTCCGCGAAGCCAGGATCAATGTCTCGACATCGGCATCCGTGAGGTTCCGGTGCTCCATATCGATCCAGACGCCGTCGAAGCCGAGCCGACCCGCAAACTCCACCGCCTTGGTGTTGACCCCACACGAAACGCTGAAGGTCAGGGCCGTCTTGCCCGATCGGAGCTTGGCCAGGATTTTGCTGTCGCGCATGGTGGTGTGATTCCTTTCGAGTCCGGATTATAACGCAACCAGCGATGGTGGCGAGGGCGCTGCCCCGCGGATTGCGCCGTCCAGGCCTCTGTCGAATCGTGTGCGACGACCTTCGCCCCTGGTTGACACCCAGCAGGCTGCGGGCATAATGGCCGCCATTGTGGAGGTCAGCGGGATGAAGGTCACAAGTGACGCACTGACAACATCGGCGGTCCGGATCTCCGCCGCGCTGGCGATGCTGCTGGTCGCCGGCTGTGACATGGAGAGCAGCGGGTTCGGCGGGATCGGCTACACGGGCCACAAGCGGCAGATCATGTGTCCGGCGACGGACATCAAGGACGATGTCACCATGGCATTGGGCAGGCGCGTGTTGGCCAGCCATGGGTTCAAGGTCAAGACCGCCGACGTGGACAGCATGACCATCGAGACGTTCGCCTCCGAGAAGACCGTCCGGGGCGGCGAGGGCCGGCTTCGCGACTCGGTCGTCAAGCTCCCCAATCGCGTCCGACGAACCGCGTCCCTGGAGTTCAGCAAGCGGGGCGGCGACCTGCAGGCATGGTGTCAGGTCAAGCTGGAACGGCTGACGACGGCCGATCATCGCGTCTGGGCCCGCCAGCGACAGTTCGACGACGCGCCCACCGAGACGCCCATCGAGCGCGAAGGCGCCACCACCGACAGCCAGAACACCGTCTGGAGCAGCGCCGGACGAGACCAGAGCCTCGAGCACCAGATCCTGTCCGACCTCCGCAAGCGGATCCAGAAACTGCGCCAACGCCTACGCGACCAGGACGAGAAGGATACCGAGGCCGAGGAATCCTGATCCGGCAACAGGATCGTCCCCCCCAATCGGAACACAACGCCGCCGCCCGGTTGCGGTGCGGCGACGTCCCCCTCGTTAGGTGGCCGACGTGCGACGCCCGTGGGCCTCGGGCGCCGCACGTGGATCAGATCACTGCCCTCTGATGGCGGCTTGGCCCGTCGCGGTGAAGATGGTCTTCTTGTTGACCTGCCGCATCGTGTTGTAATCGAGGGCCTTGACGTTGTCACCCTTGATCTCCCGGGTGTGCAGCGTCTTGATGTAGGTGATGATCTGGCTGAGCCCGACGGCGATCTCGACCTCCGCGATGCCGCCCTCAGGCGGAAACGCGATCCGCGTCTCGCGGATGCCACGGATGTGGGCGACGGTCTCGGTGTTGATCGTGTCAGACTCGGTGACGAAGTCCTTGACGTACGTGCGGCTGTCGATCCGCATGCCCCTGATCGTCTCGGCCAGCTTGCGGCAGGCGTCCATTCTCGCCCCACGGACGGCCATCAGCTTCGCCTGGGCGCTGACGCCCGCCGGTGTCGGGGGCATCCGGGCCGGCGGAGGCAGCTGCTCGGCGGGCATCGTCATCTCGACCGGCTGCATCGTGGGTTCCGCCGTATGCACCTGTTCCTTCTGATCGATCGTCTTGATCTCGTCCTGGCAACCGACGCTGACCGCCAGGACCGCCGCCAACAATCCGTACCACACAGTCTTGTTCATGAGACGTTCTCCTTAGATACGCCAACGGTGTGTCTCTATCCCGCCGTGTGTCCCACGCCTCGCCTCTATAGACACGGCCGCGAGCGCAACGCTAGGCGGCCCTCGCCTATTTTTCGCGCTGCTTGAGCTTCAGCGGCTTGTTTTGCGGATCCGTGATCCGTAGGCACATCTGCCAATGGCTGCCACCGTTCAGCACCTTCATCAAGATGCGGTTCACGCCCTTCTCCAGCCGGGCCTTGACCACGTCGGCGTCGACCGCACAGCCACGACTGATCTTGTTAGCGTGAATCTTCTTGCCGTTCAGCCAGCAGACGACGTCGTCGTCGCTGCCGATCTTGAGCAACACGTCCTGAGCCTTGTCCGAAGTGATCTCCGCATAGCCGTAGCACGCGACGTTATCGGCCGAAGCCACCGTCTTGCGCAGGTCCATCACCCCGTGGCCGGCCGTGATGTGGACCTTCTTCCAGGTGTACGCCTTGTCGCCCACTTTGGTCTTGGCGGCCAGATCCACCTTGTCCTCCGGAAACGCCTTGCCGTCGAACATCTTCTTGTCGGGACTGGGGAACGGACCCGTCATCCACCAGTGGGTGATGAATCCCGCTTCCCGGGCGATGTCGACGGCCACGCCCCATTTCCCGAGCTTCTCGGTCGCCGCCTTGGCCCGTCCGGAGCTGGGAGCGATCGCGATGGCGGCCTTGAGCGCGGCGATCCCGTCGGCCTTTCGGTCGTCGGGCAGCTTGACGCCCATCGCCAAGACAGCCTCGGCTGCCTGGCGCCTGGCGTTGCCTTCTTTCAGGAACGGTCGGACCGCATCGAACGACGACACGTCGGCCAGGCCGGCCAGGCGATCGATCGCCGCCCTCTGCTCCTTGTCGCGCTTGGCCATCTTGAGCGCCTGATGGTAGATCCGCAGCGCCTCGGCGCGCTTGTCCTTCTCGAGCTTGGTGGCAATCCGGATCATGCCGGACACGGCCGGTCCTTGGGCCGGTCCCCTGTTGGCGGCCTCCTCCAAGACGCCCAGCGTCGAGGGATCCGCCATCCGGCGCAGGCCTTCGATGGCAGCCTTCTTGATCTCCGTGTCCTGGTCCTTGTATCCGGCCAGTAACAGGGACTTGATCTTCTCATGCGATCGGAACCCGAGCACCTTGAGCAGGGCAACGCGCTGCCACCGCCTCGCCTTGGCCAGCCCATCGATCATCGGCCCGGTCGCGTCATCCCCGAGCTTGCGCATCGCCTCTTCGGCCGCGTCTCGGTCCTTGCCGACTTCCTTATCCACACCTTTGATCAAAGCGGGCAAGGCCTGGACTCGACCGATCTCACCAAAAGCGTTGAACGCCGCAACGCGACAGGACTCACACCGCTTGTCTGCCACCAGCTTGCTGAGCGCCGCCACGCAGCCCGGATCGCGCCGCGTGCTCACCGACTTGATCAGCAGACATCGATACGGATCGCCCAACCCGTCCTGGTTGATCGTCTCGAGCAACCACTTCAGGCCGCCAGGCGCGCGCAGCCGATTGAGGGCGTGGACGGCCGCATTCTGCTCGTCGCCGGGGGGCTTCTGCAGACTCGGCACCAAGGCCGGGGCTGCCGCCGCATCGCCGATGACGGCGAGGCACTTCAACGCCGCGATCCGGACCAACTCGTCGCCCGATGTCAGCATGGCGATTGCCCCGGGCTGGCCCGCCCTGTCCTTCCGCCCAGCCAACACGCCGAGCAGCGTAACCCGCGCCTCGGGAGACAGGGACTTGGCTCCGAACAGCGCCAGCCCCCTCTTGCGTTCGGTCAGCGCGCTCACGATCGCGGGGACCACGTCGGCCGTAGGCATCTGCTCGAGGGCCTGGCCGATGGTCCCCCGAACGTCGTCGTGGTCGGCCGTCTTGATGGCCGCCAGCAACGCCCCCAGCGCATCGGGCTGGCAGGCCCTGCCGATGCCGTTGAGCGCCGCGCAGCGGTCCTGGACGGTCGTCTCCCAAGTCAGGGCCTCTTTGAACGCCACACTGCCGGCGACGGGCCGGCCGCTGTCCAGCAGCGTCTCGCCCAGCGCCAACCACGCGGCCCGAGCCGCCTGTTGCTGCCTGGCCACACCCTCCTTCAACATCGGTCTGAGCCTGTCCATCGCGGACGGATCGGCGATCCGGCTGATCGCCTCCATCGCCGCAATGCGAACCGCCTCGTCAGGATGAGCAAGTTGGCTCGCCAGCACCTTGACCGACCGGCGTTCCATCCGCGCACCGATCGCGTTGATCAGCCCCACGCGCTGCTTGGCGTCGGCCTTCTCGAGCGCCGCGTGAAGCGCGTCCAGGGCGATCGACGTCGGGTTGCGACTCAACGCCCAGCGGGCCATCTCGCCGATGTCCGGGGCCGACATCGCCGTGACCAGCGCAGCGACGCTCTCTTCACGCCCGACCCAGCTCAGCAGCCGACAGACGTAGGCCCGGGTCTTGACGGGCAGCGCAGCGTTCTTCAGCTCGGACGTCAGGATCCTACAGACCGCCAGACGCTCGTACTCCCCGCCCAGTCGACCCGTCGGCACAGCGATGTTGTGTAGCACGATCTCGGCACCCTTGCCGACCGATCGGCTCTTGTGCCCGACCTCCTTGATTAGCACGGGCATCATCTCAATCGTGCGGACGTAGTTCAGCAGCCGCAAGACGCACGCTCGCGCCTTGTCGGGCTGCCCGGCGTCAGCCAGTTTGGCCAGCAGGAGCTTCCGAGCGGCCTGCACCTCCTGCGCCGTCCCAGCCCGTCCGATCGGCTCGAAGATCCGGTGCAGCGCCCCTCGGGCTGCGTTGCCCACCTCTTCCTTCTTGTGGTCGACCGTGGCGAGCAGCGGGCCAACGGCCGGCAGCCCCATCTTGCCCAACGCCTCCTGCGCCTTGTTGCGAGCGTCCTTGTTGTCGCTCGTCAACTGCTTCAGCTGCGCGTCGATCTCGGCCTGACCGGCCAAGGCGGGTCCCGCCAACCCCATCCCCATCGCGACCAGTGCAACGATCCCAATCCAGCTCGCTGTGCTCCGGTTCATTTCTGTGCTCCGCTCCTCTTCGGGTTCGCTTGCTCGCGGTGAATCGTTCTAACGCTCTTCGACCGCTCGACCTCTAGAGATGCCACGGCGCCCGCATCGGCTTGCTGACCCAGCGCGCCGCGTCGTCATCGCCGACGATCTGCTCGGCCACCGGGTCCCACCGGATCGGCCGGCCCAGCCGCAGAGAAATCGTGCCCAGGTGGCAGACCGTCACGGATCGATGGCCGATCTCCACGTCGCAGATCGGCCGGCGCCGTGACGCGACACACTCCAGCCAGTTGTTGTGGTGGTTCGGACTTCGGTACAGGTGCACGTCGTTGGGGCCGAGCTTCTCTCTCAGCAGTGACTTCGGATGCGCGTCGATGTTGCCCCGCGTGACCCAGACCCATCCCTCCGTGCCCTCGAACCGGGCCCCGCCTCGCGGGATGTGACTGCCGCAGATCAGCTTCACGCCGTTCGCGTACGTGTAGGTCACCGTGAACGTCGTAGCGGTGTCATACAAACCGTCCGAGGGGAACTCCCCATGACCGTCGATATGAATCGGCCCCGTACCATCCATGCCCAACCCCCACTGGGCGATGTCGTTGTGGTGGGCGCCCCAGTCGGTCATCTTGCCGCCCGAGTAGTCGTAGATCCAACGGAACTCGTAGTGGCACCGCCGCGGCGTGTAGGGCTTGTAGGGGGCAGGACCCAGCCACATGTTCCAGTCGAGTCCTTCCGGCGGATCCGTCTCAGGCTCCCAACCGCAGGTCGGCCCGCCGCCGATGCCGGTCTTGACGGTGTGGACCCGTCCGATCCGCCCGCTGCGAACCAGCTCGCACGCGAAACGAAACTTGTCGTCCGATCGCTGTTGGCTGCCGGTCTGGAACACGCGCCCGTAGCGACGGACGGCCTTGACCAGCTCCTTGCCCTCCTCGATCGTCAGCGTCAGCGGTTTCTCGCAGTAGATGTCCTTGCCAGCCTTGCAGGCGGCGATACAGACCAAGGCATGCCAGTGGTCGGGCGTCGCGACGACGACGGCGTCGATGTCGTCCCGCGCGAGCAGGTCCCGAAAGTCGTTGTAGTCCTCGATGGTCCCCTCGAGCTCGTAGGCCTCCTTGACCTGCTTGGCCCTGCCCTTGCGGACCGACCGGTCGACGTCACAGACGGCCCGGACCTCGACCCGGCGGTTGCCGAGGAACCGACTCAGGTGTCCGCCGCCCATGTTCCTCACGCCGATGAACCCCAGCGTCAACCGGCTGTTGGCCGGCGCCTTCTTGGCGTTCCCCAACGCGGCACTGGTCAGCACGTATGGTGCGGCCATGCCAAGCCCTGCACCCGCGGCCGCCCGCTCGAAAAACCGCCGACGGCTTATCTCAGGGGGTTTGCTCATTCCTCGGACCTCCTGTTTCGTCGATAGCAGTACCCGTGCGCTCCAACCCCAGGTCGAGACAGCACTATCCTCCGGAATCGACCGCCCGTCAAGTCGATACCCAGATTCGCCATCCCCGACGGAGTCAGCTCGCGCGGGGGGCATGCGTCGATTGACGGGCTTGCAGAATCGGTGCCGTGTGGTATAGTGGAGGATTACCGGTTGTCCACGAGGCCTTAAGTTGTGGGGATGACGATGGGTAGGGAATGTCACTTCCTCGGCAAGAAGACGCGATCCGGCGGCAGCGTCAGCCGGCGCGGTAAGGCGAAATACCTGGGCGGCGTCGGCCGGAAGATCACCGGACGCAGCAAACGCAAGTTCAAGCCCAACATCCAGCGCGTCCGAGCCGTGGTCGACGGCAAGGTCTGCCGGATCCGCGTCTCCGCCAAGGCGATCCGCATGGGCCTGGTGGTCAAACCGCCCAAACGAGACTACCAGCCGCCGGCCGCCCAGGACGACGCCGACTGACGAATCGCCACGGCGCATCACCTTCTGGGGGAAATGGGACGGGGCGTAGCTCAGCCTGGATAGAGCGCGGCGTTCGGGACGCCGAGGTCGCTGGTTCGAATCCAGTCGCCCCGAGTCGGCCAGAGGCCGACTAGAGCAGGAGAGAGGAGAAAGTAGAGAGTAGAGCAGAGGCTGACGCCCGGACGAAGGCACCAACGTTCGGCAGCGTCATGACCTCTCCTGCGGTCTACTCTCTCCTTTCTACTC